>Ga0265296_1002162_pt1 | contig 20402 bp, 17 predicted proteins | sample MunlanPumphouse1_FD_189073 | JGI IMG/M metagenome (GOLD analysis project Ga0265296, IMG submission 189073) | Groundwater microbial communities from a municipal landfill in Southern Ontario, Canada - Pumphouse #1 | ecosystem: Environmental > Aquatic > Deep subsurface > Groundwater | place...
CGGAGCGAAGCGGAGATTCGCCGTGGTGAATTATGAGCCCAACTTACTCACCATCTCCTGAATCCATTTCCTACCAACGCCGGTTTTAAGCCACCTTTCCCGCCTGACCGCTTCAGTTCGCGTCTCGTGGTTTTCCTGATAAAGCAACACCCAATTATTTCCACGCTTCGTCCAGCGTGAATGCGCGGAATTGTGCTCTTTCAGACGACGATTGAAGTCGTTCGTCTGACCGATATAAATGTATCCTTCCTCGCTCCGTATGATGTAAACCGTTACCATAAATCAAAAATCCCACAGATGCGGGATTTTTTGTAGCGGGGAGAGGATTTCCGCCTGTGGCGGATAAACTCCCCCCTGACCTTTGGGTCGGAGCGAAGCGGAGATTCGCCGTGGTGAATTATGAGCCCAACTTACTCACCATCTCCTGAATCCATTTCCTACCAACGCCGGTTTTAAGCCACCTTTCCCGCCTGACCGCTTCAGTTCGCGTCTCGTGGTTTTCCTGATAAAGCAACACCCAATTATTTCCACGCTTCGTCCAGCGTGAATGCGCGGAATTGTGCTCTTTCAGACGACGATTGAAGTCGTTCGTCTGACCGATATAAATGTATCCTTCCTCGCTCCGTATGATGTAAACCGTTACCATAAATCAAAAATCCCACAGATGCGGGATTTTTTGTAGCGGGGAGAGGATTCGAACCCCTGACCTTTGGGTTATGAGCCCAACGAGCTACCAGCTGCTCCACCCCGCGATCATCTTTAAAAAGCGGGTAAAATTAACGAAAATTTTCCGAGAATTCCAAGCTTCAATTTGATAATTTCTTGCTAACGAAATTTATTTCAAAACAACTGCCCACACCATCGAAATTCCAATTAATTCGCCGGACAAATTCCATCATCAAGTTAACAGGTCTTAGCATTGCAATATAGTACGTGACAATCATTTTTTCACGACGTAACTTTCATCGGGTTTTTGAGAATAACGCAATTCCGAATTACGATAAGACAAAGGACTGGTAAAAAATGATACAGAAAAAATGCGTGCTTTTTGTCGGAAATCGGCCAAATGACATCGAAACGGATAATTTAGAAATGGAACAAAGTGAATTTCCGTTTACAATCCAATGGACGCATGATGTAACAAACCTTACCGAACAGTTGGATCGCTTTTCACCGGATTTTATCATCATAGATCGAAACCTATCTTCTAACGACGTAGCCGCCATTACCGAAACGATCCGAAACAAGGATAGGAACACACCTTTGGTTTTGTTTTCGGATTTCAGTAAAGACAACCAGATCATCGACCAACTTACCGCTTTATCAGGGAATGGTTTTTCTGAAGTAAAACAGGTCGTTACGTCGCTGAATGGTGTGACTGATCCGGCAAGAAATCCGGAAAAAATTTATCGAACGATTTTCGAAAATACCGATACGGCGATGACGGTTATCAACGAAGACATGACAATAATGCTCGTGAATTCGGTCTTTGAAGAAATTTCCGGTTACTCAAAAGCCGAAATCGAGGGAATCAAAAAATGGACCGAATTCATTTTCCCGGATGATCTGGAAAGAACCCAGACATACCATAATCTTCGCAGAATCGATAATAAAAAGGTACCACGTCGTTACGACGTTAGATGCTTGGATCGGTCTGGAAAAATCCATGATTGCATCATCTCCGGTTCGATCGTTCAAGGAACAACGGTCTCGATCATCTCACTTTTTGACATGACCAATTTTAAAAAAACCAGAGATGCCCTGGAAGAAACCGAGAGCAGATATCGGATGCTCTTCGAGAATTACAACGATTCCATTTCACTCTGCGACCAGGATATTTTCATTTCCTGCAACCCAAAAACTTGTCAGATGTTTCGATGTCGGGAAGAAGATATCGTCGGGCATTCGATTATCGAACTATTTCCTTCTTCTCAACCAAACGGCGGAGATTCAATATCGCTGGCGATACAGAAGGGCAAAGAAGCACTTACAGGTTTCCCCCAGTTCTTGGAATTCACGATGAAAAGATTCGACGGTACGACCTTTTCGACGGAAGTCAGCCTGAGTCGTGTTATCGTCAACGGAAAATCATATCTCCAAACGATTATCCGCGACATTACCGAACGACAGAAATCGCAGAAAATTCAGAAGGTCATGTACGAGATCGCGGTCGCGGCTCACGAGTCGGAAAACATGCGCGACCTGTCAAAAACCATTCAAGTTGTTCTGGGCGAAATACTCGACACAAAAAACTTCTTTATCGTTTTATACGATCGGGAAACCGATCGCATCACACTTCCCTATTTCAGCGATGAAATGGATGTCATTGATAGTTTCCCCGCAGGAAAGACGCTGACGGCATACGTCATTCGAAATAACCGACCGGTTTTGCTCAAAACTCCACAAGTAATGGATCTGGTCAATAAAGGCGATATCGAGATCATCGGTACGCCTTCGAAAATCTGGTTAGGCGTACCTCTGAAATTGAATGAGACAGTCATCGGCGCGATCGTCGTCCAAAATTACGAGGACGAAAACGCGTTCAGCCAGAACGATTTTGATATCATGAAATTCGTCGCCGACCAGATCGGCTTTTCCATCGAATACAAACGAGCGACCGAAGAATTGCAGAAGGCGCATGCTATTTACCAAAAAGCCATCGAAAACGCTCATTGCGTACCCTACCGACGAAACTTCGTTACGAACAAGTATGAATTTTTCGGTACGAATTCCAAAGACATTCTCGGAATCAGTCCACAGGAGATGACGGTCGAGAAATTTGCAGGAATCGTACAAGAACAAACCCTCACCGACCCGGAAGCACCCGCAAACATTAACAAGTACGTGACAGAATTCAAAGAGGGAAAATCCAACCGGTTTTGGGTGGATTTGAAAATCGAACTCCCGGACGGCAATACCAAATGGATCAGCGATTACTCCGTTCCGATTCGCGATACTAAAAGCGGAAAAATCACCGGTTCGATCGGAATATTGCAGGATATTACCGAACGCAAACAAATCACCGAAGCGCTCAGCCTCAGTGAAAAACGGTTCAAGGAACTCTGGGACAACGCACCGATCGCCTATCACGTCCTGAATACAGACGGAATTATCCTTGATGTCAACCAAACGGAATGCGATATGCTGGGATATATGAAACCGGAGATGATCAGCCGACCGATTTTCGACTTCATTCTTCCGGAACAAAAATCTGATGCTCTGCAAAGGTTCGCTACAAAAATAGAAGGTCGATATGTGCCCACATACGAAGAACGGGCTTACGTGAAAAAGAACGGCGATCGGATTTATGTTTCGATCAAAGATTTACTGGAACGCGATACTAAAGGGAAAGTATCCGGTATCCGAACAACGATGGTTGACATTACGGAACGAAAGAAGGCGGAAGCCGCTTTGACAGAAAGTGAAAAACGATATCGCACTCTCTTCAACAGCGGGAACGATGCGATTTTTGTCTCATCCTTCAATGAGGACGGTTCGCTCGGAAAATTCATCGAGGTCAATGAAATCGCCTGCCAGAAGCTCGGTTACTCGCGTGAAGAATTGCTGGAAATGTCGCCGCTGGATTTCGGAATTTCAGAAAATAAAGACAAGACTCTCGACCTGCTGAAATCTCTCAAGGTCAATAAACCGGTCATTCAGGAGACGGTTCATACGGCCAAAGATGGAAAACGTATTCCGGTCGAGATCAATTACCTGCTCATCGAAATTGAAAACCGGAAAGCCATTCTCTGCATTTCCAGAGATATTACCGAACGAAAAGAAATGGAATTTGAACGCCAATGCTCGGAAAAACTGGAATCGATCGGCATTCTCGCCGGTGGAATCGCGCATGATTTCAACAATATTCTGACGGTTATCATGGGCAACATCACGCTCTCGAAAATGTACTCCGAACCGGGGACTAAAGTCTTTGAACGATTGACAGAGGCGGAACGGGGCGCTTTCCGCGCAAAAGATCTGACTCAGCAGTTATTGACATTTTCCAGAGGCGGCGCGCCGATTCTGAAAACGGCTTCCATCAAGGAACTGTTGGTCGAATCCGCCAAATTTCCGCTGACCGGTTCCAAAGTCAAATGCGAATTTTTCATCGCCGAGATCCTCTGGCACGTCGAAATGGATGAAGGACAGATCAATCAGGTTATTCACAATATCGTCCTGAACGCCGAGCAGGCAATGCCCGAAGGCGGCATCATTCATGTCATCGCAGAAAACATCCAGATCGGACCTGACAATACGCTGTTGCTCAAGCAGGGTAAATTTATTAAAATTACCATCCGCGATAACGGAATTGGAATTGCCAAAGAACATCTGAAAAAGATTTTCGACCCGTATTTTTCGACAAAATCCAGAGGCAGCGGGCTCGGACTGACCATGGTTTATTCGATCATCAAGAATCATAACGGCGCAGTGACTCTCGACTCAAAACTCGGCGTCGGAACGACCTTCTATATTTATCTTCCCGCCAGCGAAGGCGCACTGGAAAAGAATGATGACGAAGAGAAGAATCTGCTTTCCGGATTCGGAAAAGTGCTCATCATGGACGACGAGGAATTGGTCAGGGAAATGGCAGCAGAGATGTTGAAAAACCTCGGCTATGAAGTTCGGACAGTTAAAGACGGAGCGGAAACTATCGCTCTATATCAAAAGGAAATGAAAAACGGATCGCCATTTTCGGCAGTTATTATGGATCTGACTATTCCCGGCGGAATTGGTGGTGAAGAGGCGCTTCGTTCACTTTTAAAAATCGATCCGACTATCAAGGCAATTGTTTCCAGCGGTTATTCCAACGATCCGATTATGTCGCGATATTCCGAATACGGCTTTTCGGGTGTCGTCGCCAAACCGTATAAAATTTCCGATCTCGGTTATACGTTGAAAAAGGTTATGAAGAAATAATTTTTCTGAATTGTCTTCCAACTCTGCGTCATCAAAATGGAAGGCAAGTTCCGATTTCTGTCAGCCAAATAAATCCGGCAGGATTTATTTGGAACGTTCGACTTCTCTCACCGCCCAATCCAGCGCTTCGTTCAACATCGCCTGCGGCGGTTCGGCGATAAAGCCCGATTCCATCAACTGATGTGTCATTCTGCGGGAATATTCGATATCGATTTTTGCCTTTTGAAACGCGGAATCCCGGTCGATCATTTTTCGGGCGACGCCATCGCGAATCGCCTGCATTGCGACTTCGGCGGCAGTGAACGCAAAAACGTCCGGCTCGTCCATTTTTGGGATGATATTTTCCGGCGTGATGCCACGTTTTTCGGCAAACTGTGCCAATGCGTTCGCGGCGGCTATCGCCATTTCGTCTGTGATTTTTCTGGCTCTGACCATCAAAGCGCCTTTTAAAATTCCCGGAAAACCCAACGAGTTATTGACCTGATTCGGAAAGTCGCCGCGACCTGTCGCCACGATGAATGCGCCCGCTTCCTTCGCCGCGTAGGGATAAATTTCCGGAACGGGATTGGCGCAGGTGAAGACGATCGATCGTTTCGCCATCGATCGAATCCACGCCGGTCGAACCGTGTCTGGACCGGGTTTCGATAAAGCGATCAGCACGTCGGCGCCTTTCACGGCTTGTTCGATGTCCGATACAAAACCGGGATTTGTCGATTGACAAAGTTCCCATGTGCGATAATATCTCACGTCGGACTTGATGTCTCGTCGGTTTTTAGATAGCGCTCCGTTGACGTCAAAAAGGATCATTTTCTGCGGATCGGCGCCGGCGGTAATGAAAATTCGGGCAACGGAAGTATTAGCAGCGCCGGCTCCGAGCATCACGATCCGAATTTCACCAATTTTTTTATTAGCCAGTTTCAGGGCGTTGAGCAATCCGGCGAGCGTCACACAGGCCGTTCCCTGCGCGTCATCATGCCAAACGGGAATATCGCACGTCTCGCGCAATTCATCCAGAACGCGATAGCAATTCGGTTGGGAAATGTCTTCGAGATTCACGGCGCCGAAACTCGGCTGAGCCATTCTGACGAAATCGATGATCTTCTGCGGATCGTTTTCGCCGTTTTTTCCCCGGCTGTCCATACAAAGTGCGACCGCATCCACGCCGCCGAGGTATTTCATTAGAAATGCCTTGCCTTCCATCACGCCCATCCCGCCCGGAGGCGTACAATCGCCGTCACCCAGGACGCGCGTCGAATCGCTGACGACTGCGACGAGATTTCCGCGATTCGTCAGATCGAAGGACGCATCGGAATTGTCTCGAATCGTCGTCGAAATCTTCGATACGCCCGGTGTGTACCAGACATTGAACCAGTTGAATCCGAAAACGCCTGCTTTCGGAGCCGTTTGGATTTTTCCGCCGTAGAACCCATGCACCGACTCGGCTAATCGTTCGAGAAAAAGCGTCTTCGCCCGCGCAACTTGTTCTTGCGTAAAATGCTCGGGAAACGATGCGTTCAAATTACTGAGGTCTAATTTTATTTTTTCCATGAAAGCTTTTCTTCAATCGGCTGGTTCGCCGGTTTTCCACTTTTATATCTGAAAGATATCATTCCCACTGGCATCGACGGCAACAAACAGCGGCATTTTGTCGATTTTCAGTTCGAGAATCGCTTCGGCCTCTAAATCCGGAAACGCGATCACGCGCGCCGAAACCACCGATTGAGCCATTTTTACAGCCGCTCCACCGACAGCCATGAAATAAACCGCCCGATTTTTCACGATCGCATCGATCACTTCGCGGCTTCTCGCTCCTTTTCCAATCATGCCTTTCAGTCCCAAATCCAATAATGCTGGCGTGTAAGGATCGAGGCGATAACTGGAGGTCGGACCGGCCGAACCGATGACCGCACCGGGTTTCGCCGGAGATGGCGACAAATAATAGATCACCTGACCGGCGAGGTCAAAAGGCAACAATTCACCGCGACGAATCATTTCCAACAGACGCTTATGCGCGGCGTCGCGTGCGGAATAAACGATTCCGCTTAATAAAACCTTGTCGCCCGCTCTGAGCGCACTGATCGCCTCCGGCGTAAGCGGTGTGGTCAATTCATGTACGCGCATCATTTTCATCCGATCCGAACGCTCCAATGACGATGTGCATGACACTGAATATTCACGGCAACCGGTAACGACGCCATGTGACACGGTTTTTGGATAATCTGAACGGCCAGAGCAGTCGTCTTGCCGCCGGTTCCCATCGGTCCGATGCCAAGTTCGTTGATGTGAGCAAGTAAATCACGTTCGACTTCAGCCCATTCCGGAACGGGATTCGGTTCGTTTAACGGTCGCATCAACGCCTTTTTCGCCATTAAAGCGCACTGTTCAAAGTCGCCGCCGACGCCAACGCCGACGATGACCGGCGGACAGGGATTTCCGCCTGAACGTTTGACGCGATCGACGATAAAATTTTTCACGCCTTCGATGCCGTCGGCCGGCTTCAGCATTTTAATTTCGCTCATATTCTCGGCGCCGCCGCCTTTCGGAACGACTGTAATTTGGATCGAATCGCCCGGAACAATGTCGGTATAGATGAGCGCAGGTGTGTTGTCCCGGGTGTTTTTTCTTCCGAATACCGGATCCGCGACGATAGATTTTCGTAAATAACCGTCGGAATAACCGCGTCGAACGCCTTCCTGAATCGCTTCGTAGAAATCACCGCCGACGATATGCACGTCCTGCCCCAGTTCGACGAATACGACCGCGACGCCGCAATCCTGACAAACCGGCATCTGCTTTTCCTGCGCAAGCACGTGATTTTCGAGAATCATTTCGAGGATTTCCCGCGCAATCGGCGAGTCTTCTTGATCCAGCGCGATGCGCAGTCTTTCCCGGACAATGGGATCGACCTGATAATTCGCTTCCATACAAAGCGTTTTCACGGCGGACACAATGCGGGAAGCGTCGATCTCGTTCAACTTTTCTCCGATCTGAAAATTTTATGGGCAAATGGTTTCACTTGCATAGCCAAATTTTGCGTGTGTTCTTTAGTTTTCCAACGGATTTATGAACGGAAAATGAAATAGACGGCGCCCATTAGGCAAAACCCGGCCCAAACGTAATCGAGTTTGACCGGTTGTCTCATATAGATTACGGCAAACGGTACAAAAACCATAAGCGTGATGACTTCCTGCATCACTTTCAGCTGAGCAAGGCCGAGACTCGTGTAACCGATCCGGTTCGCCGGAACCTGAATCATATATTCGAAAAAGGCAACTCCCCAGCTTAGAATAGCGGCGATATACCACGATTTGTCGCTCAAATTTTTTAAATGACCATACCAGGCAAAGGTCATGAAGCAGTTGGACAGCGCCAAAAGGCCGGCTGTTTTCAAGAAAGTTGACATTCGATTCCTCTGAAATAAAACATATTTTCATACCGGAATCCCATTCGGGAATCGGCTTATTTTTCAAATGACGAGACGCCGCAGATTTGAACGATCTCGCCGAAATAGATGCGGTGATAATCTTTCTCAGGATATTTCTGGTGAATCTCCGCGTTCAGGAAATTTTCCGGATTCATGTCCTGCCAGTACATTTTTCGGCATTCAACGATCAGGTTCGATTCGGCATAGCCGGGCGACCGGACAATTTCCGATGCGACGGGCGTCAGGCCGGATTCGGCGATTTTCCGTCGGGCTCGGCCAGAAGTCGAACCGAGGAACCGGAGCTTGTCCCGAAGCTCTTCCGGAAAGGAGCACAGCGTGAATGAATCATACTTTTCCAGAAATCCGAACGTAAATCGCGTCGGACGTACGACGATCAAAGCAAGCGGTTTACTCCACATCGAGCCGAAACTTCCCCATGCGACCGTCATCGAATTGAAATCGCCCGTCGAGAAATCGCCGGCCGTCAACAAAAACCATCCGTTCTCCCAAGCGTCGAAACTTTTCAATGAGAATTTTTCAAAATCGATCTTTTTCAGCATCTTTTCTCCAACATCAAAATAAACCTGAGACAAGCGCCCCAAGTATAACAGTTTACCGGAAAAAATCAAAATCAATTGATATGACCGTTCTGTCCTCAAAACCGATGACAGAAACGCCGGCGCCTGATGTGAAATTTTTCTTTTGAGTAAAGGCAATCTGCAGTAAGTTCACGCAAAATGGAGAATCAATAAAATGTCTGCAATCGAACTGAAAAACCTGACCAAAGAGTATGACAAAAACGCAAAAGTCATCGAAAACCTGAATCTGAAGATCAATGACGGTGAATTTCTGGTCCTCGTCGGCCCTTCCGGCTGTGGCAAATCCACCACGCTGAGGCTGATTGCCGGACTCGAAGAAGCTACGCGCGGGGAAATATATATCGGAGACAAATACGTCAACAACGTCCCGCCGAAAGACCGTGATATTTCGATGGTCTTCCAGAATTACGCGCTTTATCCGCACATGACCGTTTTCGATAATATGGCTTTCGGTCTGAAATTACGGAAATATAAAAAAACGGAAATCGCTGCGCGCGTCAAAGAGGCCGCCGATATTTTGGAAATCGGCGAACTTTTATCCCGAAAACCCAAACAGTTATCCGGCGGTCAACGCCAGCGAGTCGCGCTTGGTAGAGCGATCGTCCGTAAACCGAAAGTCTTCTTATTCGACGAACCGCTGTCAAACCTCGACGCCAAGCTGCGTGTCCAGATGCGGACGGAAATTAAAAAACTCCATAAACAGTTGAAAATAACGATGGTGTACGTGACCCACGATCAGGTCGAAGCGATGACAATGGGTGATCGAATCGCCGTCATGAAAAGCGGGATTATCCATCAGATCGACACACCATTGAATCTCTACAACAAACCCAACGACCTTTTTGTCGCCGGATTCATGGGCAGTCCCGCGATGAATTTTATCCATACAACTTTACTCGACGGTGAAAATTATATCGCCGACGAGGGAAATATTCAAATCCATCTGCCCAAACAAACATGCCCGGCCTTGGAAAAATATATCGGGAAGCCGTTGGTGATCGGAATTCGTCCGGAAGATATTTCATTGGTCGAACCGCCCGAAAACGGGACGAAAATCCTTCTCAATGTCGAGGTTTTCGAGCCGATGGGAAACGAAACGAACATCTATTTTACGACGGGAAAAACACCCATCGTCTGCCGGACGCCCGATTTTAATCCGGACGCAGATGTTCAGGACAAGATTTCGGTCTATCTAAACCGTGAAAAGATGCATTTCTTCGATCCGGAATCCGGTCTGGCCATTCGCTGAAATTTATCGAATTAAATTCGGATCAGATGACTAAAACTTTTCGAGCCTGAGCACTGTCTTGCCGATCGATGCGTCGCTGGAAATCATCACGGGCAGATGACGCGCGTCGGCGCTGACGTAAATCGTAACCTGATTTTGATGCCGGAACAATTTTCCGTCTTTGGAAAATGGTTCGAGCACGAAGCAGACGAATTCGCCAGCAGGAACATTGACTTTTTCTATTCTTTTGACGATGATGTTATACGGCTTTAGTTTATCGTTATCATAATTGAAAAGTTTAAAAATGCGTCCGACGTACAAACTCTCAGCGCGCAAAAAATAGAAGATCGACAGCGGATCGTGAACCATTGATGTCAGCGTGTCAACATCGGTCTCCGAAATCGCCTGCATTTTCTGATAATCGAACCGAACGGCATATTCTTTCCGGTAATTACCTTCGGCAAGTTTTTTTTGAAATCGCCGTGAAAATAACGTCTTGACGTCGATCCACGATTCCATATCGTCGCGAATCCGGTACAATTTATCAAAAAACGGCGCCGTTTGCGTTTGAGACCGAACATGATAGGTCGCATGACCGTCTATGATTTCCTGTCCCAAGATTTCCATCGTCGATTGTCCGCTTTTGACGAAGTTGAACACCGTGGAATAAACCAGTTTCTCGCCAACTTGAAAAGGATACGACTGAGCCGACGCCGGAGATGGCGCCAGACCGATCAAGCCGACAAACATCACAACCAACGCGGAGAATGATGGAAAAGTTTTCAATCCGATTCGTCCCGCAAGAATTCTTTCTTCAACGACTTGACCTTATGTCTCAATAAGTTTTTTTGGATCGCTTTTTGGAGCGCTTTCATGTTCTGTTTAACTTGCGATGGCTCGTAATAGTTCAAAAACTCGATCCACCGGCAATTTTCATGCGGTTTAGTCAACCCGCAGTCACAAAGATTCATTTTCGAAATATCATACATTTTCCTGAAAGTCGTCATGAACCGGCGTGGCGCCATCCGGTTTAAATCGATCAGGTACATATCTTCCGGATTCCCGTTTTTCACCAAGAAATTTCCCAGCGTCAAGTCATTATGGAGATATTTCAACCGATGAATTTTGAAGATCGTTTCGGCGATCACCTGAATCATGCGATTTTTGAACGAATCGGAAGTCGTGAAATCGCGCAGAACTTTCCGCGCGAGCCGATAGTCGTCAATTCGCTCGTACAGCAAGAAGTTTTTCTTGATGAATCCTTTTTTTCGTTCGGTATAACAGGTAATAGGAGCGGGTACCTTCACGCCGTTTTCCAGCAAAAGCCACGAAGCGTCCCAGGATTTTCTCGCGCGGGAACGCATAAATGGGCTGAACCATCTCGACGGCGAATTCCGCCATCCGAAATTCTTCACGACGACGCGATACTGCTTTTCACCAATCGGAACTTCAACATCAGCAATGATGTTAATTTTCCGTTTGTAAATAAATTTGGCGCGCTCGATGATCCATCCTTTGTTGCATAGCCTCTCGATGGTTTCCCGATTTAGCCTCTCTCCCAGTAGTTCCTGCTTTGCCATGTTAAAACGACCACCCTCCTAACGATCGCCGCGTCTGAATTTTCCGGTATAAGTTGATCGGTTTATGTTTCAATCTTGCCAATAAATTCGTTTCGAACGCATCATCGACAGCCGACAAAACGCGTGCAGAATTCTGCCGATCCGAATACGGATGAATCTGACGCAACGACGCCTTTCGATTTTCAGAAAATTCGCCGGGGAACGAGAGCGAACGGTCGATCGCCGACCGCAATTGACTGACTTCGGTGATGTTGATTCCTTTATCGACCCGAACCTGCGCATTCAGCGTGACGACCGGCTTATCCAACAGCATAAATTCATAAACGATTGACGATGTATCCGAAACGAGAACGTCCGCCACCTGAAGCAAAGGAACGTTGTCGGGCGAATCATAAATAATAAATTTATCTTTCGGAAGAGCGAGGAACCGCCGTTTGTCGGTGGCATCCATCAGGTCGTGAAATTTGACGATCCAAGTTTCGTTTTCCTTCGGTAGATCGGGTAAAACCGGCAAGATGAAGTCGGAAGATTTGAACTTCGGGCTGAATGTCGGCGCATAGAAAATCAGTTTTTTTTGTTCGTCGATTCCCAAATTTCGGCAGATTTTCCGACGATCAAATTCGGTGAGAATGGCATCGACCTTCGGCCAACCGGTCTCGACAACTTCAAAATGCCGATATTTCCGCGACAACGCCTGGAATTTTTCAGTAATCAACGGACCGCTCGTGCAGTACAAATCGAAGAAACCGGTAACTTTGTAGTGTCCGCCCTTTTCCTCACAGAGTCCGTGAAATATCTGAACCTTCAGGCCTGGAATTTTGTGATGAACGACATTCCCGGGAACAAAAACCACATCCGGCTGAAAAGCGATAGCTTCCTGAATCGAGTGCGTCACTGAAAAATCGCCCGTCAGATACGGTAGTACATTTTCCGTCGCAAAACAGAGTGAAATGCCACGCGAGGAACGATGAATTTCTTCGATCAGCGGTTTGACGACACTGATCGAATAGGGTCTGGTCAGAAAGTGAAGGTACTTTTTCACCGGCGACTTTCCACCCGAATCAGCAAATCTTCCACGACGCGACGCGACGCCTGACCATCGACGATTCCCAGAAAATCGTCCCGTTTCCGACCATAAGATTGACCGATTTCATTTCGGGAATCCAGCGCCCGCGTGACTGCCGATTCCGCGTCTTCCGGTTTTGGAGCGTGAACAGCAAAATCCAACTGCCGAATGATCTCATCGTCCATCCGATCGCGTCTGAAACGTCGGTTAAACAGATGATGTTTCCAGCGCAAATGTAAAAAATCACAAACGACAACCGGCTTGCCCGTCGCCAGAAACTCAAACGCAGTCGAAGATGCTTCCGTCATCAAAACGCTCGCGATAGAAAAATAGGGAACGATATTGAACGATTCCACCGGTAGAAGCCGGAGATTTTCATATTCGTCAGCGAGTTGCAGAAACAAATCTTTCTGATGCCGGTATTTTCGCAGAGTCCAGGAAAAATGATGTAGTTTGACGATCAGGTTAAAAGATTTTGTTAGTTCGCCGATTCCTTCGCCAAAAGGCTCGATAGAACTCGGGTAAAAAGTCGGCGCGTAGAGAATGATCGGCCGGTTGTTGTCAAATTTCAAATCTTTTGTCGCTTTTTGAATTTCCTCCGGATCGAACAGTGCATCCAATTTAGGAAATCCCGTCACGACGAGTTGAGTTTTCAGGTTTCGTTTCTCAAATTCCCGCACGCGGTAATCGCCCTCGACATAACGGACATCGATTCGCGGGTCATAATCGGTATAATAGCACGACTTGACACCGATTCCGTGATAAAGCAGGACAGCGAGCGTATTTTCGGAACAGTAATCACCTGCGCGAGTACTTTTTCCAAATAGAGTGATATCAAACCGTCGGTTTAAAATTTTCCGGCGGCGCTCAGCTTCATTTTCCGCATCTATAATTTGCCAACCTTCGTTTAAAATGAACCGTTTGATCAGAGAATAATCCGTCATTGGCGAATCGACGGTAGCGCTGAAGAAAATATCAAATCCGCCACGCGTTTTCATCGCTTTGGCAACAGGTAAAAACTGCGGTAAATAATAAAGATGCTGAACGTTGAAAAGGACGGAGATTGATTTCACGACCACCAATTACTTTTTATTGAATGCTAAGATTTTTGGCAATATGATCGTCCGCGCTTTTTCCAGATCTTCGAGGAAGTCAATCTCGATAACCGGAATGTCGGAGATATCTTCATAAAACATCGGATGTTTTTGGAGGATCAAATCAACGGCTCGCTCGAAAAACGACATCCGATCACCTTCTTCAACAACGGCTTTCAGACTCTTAATAAAATCATCTGTTATTTCTGCCGAGAACTTCGCAATCCCGACGAACTCTCCGAGACACTCGTCAGGCGACAATTTCTTGCCGATTCTCAAAATCCGATGAGTTTTATCGACGATAACCTTTACCTCTTCCTCGCCACATTTATTGACTTCAACGCCCAATGCCGTAGGCTTGTCCGAACGAATCAACCGTCCCAGCAATTCACGATGGAACACGACATCCGCATTGAAGTATAAAAAATCATTTCCCTTGAAATAATCGCCTGCCAGCATCAGCGAATAAACGGTGTTCGTCGAAGCGTAAAGTGGATTCTCGACATATTGCAGGCGAATTCCTTTGTACTGGTTTCCATACTTAGAAATGATTTGTTCTTTGAGGTAACCGACGACAATCAAGGCGTCTTTCACGCCGTAAAAATCCAGCGCGTCGAGTTGATGTTCTAAAATCGGTTTCTGCCCGATCTCGATCAGGCATTTATGTTTTGTGTCGGTTAGCGGCGAAAGTCTACGCGCGGAACCGGCGGCGAGAATGACTGCTTTCATATATGTTTTCCTTTTGGCAATCGCTTATCATATAATTTAGGTTCGAATTCTTTATAAAGCGTCTCGATCTGGCGAGTCGCTTCTTTTATTCTTGCTAAAACTTGCAAATCATGCACTCTGATCGTTTTCGTGAAAGGTTCCTTTGCAAACAGGCTATCCATCAGATTCGTAAAATAGTCAGCGATGTCTCGTTTTTCATAGTCAATATTAACAATTTTCTGACCCTGGAATATCTTCTGGGCTATTTTATTGAGACCTTTGGCCGAAAATAACCTTGCGAAATCCTTTAGCATTCTTTTAACACCTTTTGGAGGGACTTTTGATAAAGGTCCGACTTTCACTGTCGACAATCCGCCGAGGTGGCAAAGGGTTTTGGCATCCTTGTAGATGAGGTTATAACCGTTGCAAATCAACAACAGATTAAGAATTTTGGCTGTATCGTAACGCCGGTTTTGCAGATTGAGATTCTCGATCTCCTGCCGAACTGTAACCGCAATTTCATCCCATTGATAATATTTATCGAATGTGATCGCATATTCACGCAGAATTTTATTCAATATGTCGTTTTCGTAAATGGCAAAAAATGTGCTTCCCAGGCATAGTCCGTCCGCGGTGTGATTGAATCGGCCACCGATTCCTTTGCAGCCTGGTGGCATTACCTGACTGGCTTCATCCAACCAGATCGCCGTACCGGAAAATATCCCACAATATTGCCCGAAGTAATTCCGGAATTCTGCTATAAAATCTCCGGTTGCGAAAATATCTGAATCCATAAAGCAAAAATACTGGGATTTTTCCAACTGCTGAAGATAGGTTAGAGCCTTTCCGTGTGGGACCATTCCATCAAAAGGCAGTGACAGGAATTCCAGTCGAGGATTATTTTGACAAAATTCCCGCAAAATCTGTTCTTCTTCCTCCCTGCAATCATTTGAGACCAGCCGGAAAGTACAGTCCGACCATTTTAGCAGGCTCAGAATAAATAACCGCAGGTATCGAACGTTCCCGGCAGTATAAATAATATTAAAATTCAGATACAATTTTGAGCCTTGTTAGACCAGTAAGAATTCATACTTGCTTAGTAATATCTTCATTTATTAATTTGGCTGTTGTAAAATCGTAAATCGCCCGATCATCCAGACTCGAGTCGTAGTCTTTAACCGGTGTTCTCCAGTCGCCAAAAATGTCCGTGAGATAATGATCAATATCAGACGGTATGTAATATGGTCGCCCTTCCCATTCGACCGTATCAAGATGTTCATGATAATGGGCTTTAACCCGTTTCAAGGCATTACTCCCGATCCAGTAGAAGTAATCATCAATTTTATATTTGATGAAAACATCTAAATGTAACTCCCTGATGTTAAAGAATCGGAAATATTTCTTCTGCCAATATTTTATCTTAATCACCCGAAGTTTACCCGGAAGTCGGCCAGTATTATCATATCTAAAACTGATTCGGTACTTCAATGGGAATTTCCGTTTAATTGCCAGGAATTTTTCTACATAATCGCCATGAATACAAATATCGGCATCTTCATCCCAGGGAAGTAATCCCCCTTGACGTATAATCCCGAGTAGAGTACCAAAGTCGAGCCAGTACTGGATGTTATTTTTTTCCAAAAAAGTAACCGTGTCATTTAAAAGTTTTTTGGTCGCAGTAAGGTTTTTACCCGTCAAGAATACATTTTTTTTAACCTTATTAGGATTTGTATAGCGGGTTTTCCGGGGCAGAGTAAGTATAATATCCTGGGTGATAGCGGCTCCATCATCGGTATTGGTATTCCAAAGGGTCACAGGAACCTGCCAATTACCATACCGTAATTTCAAATACTTTTCTATATCTGAAGGAACATTATACTGTCTTCCGGCAATATTACACAAATCAAGACAATTATAATATTCCGATGGCACCTGTTTACAAACAATTCCACTTACCCAACGCGTATAAGAACTATAATTGAATTTGAACGTTATGATTATTCCTATTGATGGCGAACCGATTTTAATTAACGGACTGATTAATATTTTCGCGATGTCACCATCTATCCAGCGAAATCCGGACTTGTCATACACTACTTGAAACTTGTACCACGGTTTGAATACTTTTCTAAGCTTTTGGATGTTCTGAATATAATTTGAAAGCACGCTAATACTGATGTTTTTCGCATGTGGAAGCAATTTACCGTCCCGATAAAAACCTAACAGCGTTCCAGAATCCAGCCAATAGTGAATTTTATTTTTATCAAGTACCTTCTTTGTAAAATAGAGAAGCCGCAAGGCTCTGTTTTTATACCATCTTGTAATTTCAATCTTCAGCAAGGGCTTATTTAACTCCAAATATCAGGATTTTTTATGTAAAGCTGTATTAAATAATCTTCAACACCGTCAACCATTTTTGCGATCGAGAAATTTTCGATCATAGACGTTCGAGCTTCACGCCCAATATCCTCTCGAATTTCCTCTGATTTTATTAATTCCAGCGTTTTATCGGTCATCGTTTGAACATCATTGGGGGGAACGATTGCTCCGGTTCTTTCCGATTGGATTAATTCTCTAACACCACCCACATCAAAGGTAATTACCGGTCGGCCAACAGCCATAGCTTCCATTAGAACGTTCGGAAATCCATCATAAGAAGAAGTAAGTAGAACTAAATCACAAAAAGCATACAGTGGATTTAGATCCGATTGAAATCCGAGCATAAACACATTTTTTTCGATTCCTAGATCAATTGTGTACTGCCGGATATCTTCTTCTAATGGACCAGATCCAACAATCAGAAAAATCGCGTCAGGATATTCCCGAAGGATGTTATTGGCTACATCAAGAAAAAGATTATGCTGTTTGATAGACACTAAGCGTCCAAAAATTCCCAATACCGGGCGATGACTTGGAAGATTGTATTTTTGTTCAATCGCTTTACGATCAATGATAGCAGAAACGTTAATATCAACTCCGTTTCTGATCAGGCGAATAAATTGATCTTCCATCCAACCATATGACATATATTTTTCTTTAATGGCGACGGCATTAGTAATGATCCCGTTGACCATTCGCCGGTACAGCAAACGATACCGCCAGTTATTATGGACATTTGGCATTCCTGCACGAGCGACAATAATAATTGGTCGTCTAAGTATTTTTCTGGCAATACTGGCCATTTTGATTTCTTTGTTATAGTGATTAATAACGATGTCGATTTGGTACTCTTTTAAAATTTTTGATAGTCGAAAACTGTTGATCATGCTAAAATCAACACCAAATTTCATTGAAAAAGTAACGAATCCGGATTCTTTGCACCTGTTGGTAAAAATTGCGTTGAATTTCCCGCCACAGAAAATATTATAACCTTTTTCACGTAAACCCACAGCCGTGATTAACATCCATTTTTCGATCCCGCCCCAAGCTTTTTCATTTGTGCTGTTTAGGAATAAAATGTTCATTCACCGTCTCTGGTTCTGTATCGTGGAATTTCCCAAATGACTTATTCTATGACTTCTGCACATTTGCACCGCGGCTAAAATATTGTCAATTTTATAAGACACTTTATCATCCTTCATCGATTATTACTCATTCTCATAATGCTATTTTCGGGGAGTAATTTATCACAAATTTCAGAGTAAACAATAGACATGTTCTTTCTCAATGTCTGAGTAAGGAGACATTGACATAATGCGTAATGTACTTGGAAGTGGATTTTCTTGCACTATCAGGTTTTTTTTGAAGAATTCCTAAGATATTAGTTGATAACTAGCAAGACATCGCTTACACTTTTAGTAGCATGACATCGTTTACAATTTAGAGGTCAAAGTATCGCATAACATCGTTTACAGATTGCTGTAAAATGTCCATTTTTCAGTAAAAAACCGGAGACTGAAAAATGGATACAATTGAACTTAGAAAACTAGCCGTATTAATGTATTTACGAGACACGAGCATTAGTGATATCTGCAAGACGCTCAAATGTAGTCGTCCTTGGTTATATAAATGGTTAAGACGTTATCAATCTGATCCACGAGGGGAATGGTATGCTGAATATTCTCGCCGTCCTCATGGAATTCACTTTAGTATAGATAACGAACTGGAAAATATGATCATCAAAATTCGACACAATCTTGAACAGACATCATATGCTCAGATTGGGGCTGTTAATATTCAATGGGAATTGCAGAAGTTCAAAGTCGAACCTCCGCCAGTTTGGACGATTAACCGAATCATCAAAAAGCATGGATTAACCCTCAAGGAAAAGAAGCCCGTTAAAAGGTTAAACGACTATCCGAACTATGACGTTGATGCTCTTCATCAGATGGATTTGGTAGGCCCGCGCTATATCCAGAAACAGAGAGTATATTTTTGTAACATGATAGCGGCAGATTCGCATTGTGTCCACGTTAATCAAATTTCAAGCAAAGCCAGTCAAGACATTTTGCCGGCTATTATTCGTTTCTGGCAACAGTTCGGCGTCCCGGATTATCTGCAGATGGATAACGAACTATCTTTTCGAGGGAGCAATCGCTATCCACATAGTTTTGGTCAATTAATTCGGTTTGTTCTTTCTCAGGAAGTAACTCCGATATTTATTCCCGTCAGAGAACCTTGGCGGAATGGAATCATTGAAAAATTCAACGATACCTTTGATAAAAAATTCTTTCGCTCACAAACATTCACAAACCTTGATTCTCTTGTTAAACAGAGCGCTGAATTCGAGCAATTTCACAACAATAATTATCGCTATAGCGTCAATCAGAATAAATTCCCACTTCAAGTCCACCGGCAAAATCCTCCGGCGCGTTATATTGATAAAGATTATCAAATTCCAGACGATATTCCACTTGAGTCGGGGAAGATAACCTTAATCCGCTTCATTCGTAGTGATCTCCGCCTGAATATCTTTGGAGAAATATTTCAGGTTGTACCGGAACTTGTCTATCGCTACGTGGAAGCAATTATTTCTATTGAGGGACAATCACTAAGCGTATATTCAGATAACCGCTTGGTTCAACGTTTTCCGTACTATGTTCCAGTAGATTGGGTGTAAACGATGTGGCGCTATATTTACACCGTTAAAAATCGGTTCACCCCATGGGGTGAATGTAAACGATGTCATGCTACAGTATTAACCATTAAAATATGTAAACGATGTTATGCTATGTAACAATTTGTCTTTAAAAATTTTTAAAAAGCAGTATATTTGTCTCGGTCGTTTTAATGAACGGCCAGCAATGCTGAATTGAAAATGGCTTGGGATTTTTGCCGGATATGCAGTTCAATCGCCTGCAACTCCCGAGACCGGAATTTAATAGAGGTAAACATGGAAACAGGATTGTTCGGCGCCCTCATCGGCATCACTTGGAAACAGATCGTCATGATGCTTGTTGGCGCGACATTGATCTATCTTGCCGTTAAAAAGAACTATGAACCGACGCTTCTGTTACCAATGGGATTTGGCGCGATTTTGGCCAATATTCCCTTTTCCTCGGCGGTTGGCGAACATGGAATCATGACCTTTTTATATAACGTCGGCATTTCCAACGAAGCCTTTCCTCTGTTAATTTTCATCGCCATCGGTGCGATGATCGACTTCTCGCCCTTATTGAAGAATCCCGTCTTGTTGTTGTTCGGAGCGGCGGCACAGTTTGGTATTTTCTTTACGATGATGGCGGCGACTCTGCTCGGTTTCGATCTGAAGGAAGCCGCCTCTATCGGGATCATCGGAGCGGCTGACGGCCCGACATCGATCTATGTTGCCAACAAGTTCGCGCCGG
>Ga0265296_1002164_pt1 | contig 20383 bp, 25 predicted proteins | sample MunlanPumphouse1_FD_189073 | JGI IMG/M metagenome (GOLD analysis project Ga0265296, IMG submission 189073) | Groundwater microbial communities from a municipal landfill in Southern Ontario, Canada - Pumphouse #1 | ecosystem: Environmental > Aquatic > Deep subsurface > Groundwater | place...
CAGTCCTGCATCAAACCCAGCATCGCATTCCCTCGTCTTGCGCCCTCTGTGCGTGGCGCTTTGCAGCGACGCTATCTAGGTGAACGGCGATAAGCAACGTGCCGTTAGGGAAACAAGGTCGCAGGCTCGCGACGCCTCTTGCCGCACAAGGCCTGGATCAAGATCTGGCGTCGCTCGACACGCCGTGCCTGACCAAGCCGCTATGAAAGGCAGACGTCTTCGACGCGGGCGACGCTTACGCAAGATGGTCAATCGCTCGTGACCCGCCTAGAAAGCCGCCGCAATGCACGGAGACCGCCCATGACCATCCTGATCGCCATCACCGGAGGCTCCGGCTCCGGCAAGAGCACCCTGGCCGAGGCCCTGGTCGCCTCCCTGCCCGAGGGCGTCGCCGTCCTAATGCGCGAGGATTCCTATTACCTGGATGCCGCCAGCGTGCCCGGCTTTGACGCCGACACCCACGATTTCGACGACGTTGCCGCGCGCGATCACGATCTGTTGGGCGAACATCTGGCCGAGTTGAAAGCCGGGCGTCCTGTCACGGCGCCGCTCTATTCCTTCCTTCACCACGGCCGGGATCCGGGCGGAGAGCCGATCCCTGCCGCCGAAGTGGTGGTGCTGGAGGGCACCCACGTTCTCTGCACCCCGGCTCTGACCGCCCTGTTCGACATCAAGGTCTTCGTCGACACGCCCGCCGACATCCGCTTCATCCGTCGCCTGCTGCGCGATCAGTCCGAGCGGGGCCGCACGGCTGAATCGGTGATCCACCAATACCTGCTGACCGTTCGTCCCGGCCATGAGCGGCTCACCGAGCCGTCGCGCACCCATGCCGACTTCATCGTGGCAGACGCCACGGCTGCCGTGCGGCTGGAAGATCCGCAGGCGGTCATTCGCCTTGCCGCCCCTGTCCTCGCCCATCCGCTTCTAGCGGCTTGGCATCATTAGTTGATTTCGATTCGCAGAACTTTGTTACCTATTGCAAACAAGGCATTTTAAAGGCACGTTAGGCATAGTCTTTCCGGGTATGCGCCAATGACCGCCTTGGTCCACGATCTCGACGATCCTCGACGCGCCGCCATCGTGCGGCAGGCGCGCTTGCATTTCATCAATGAGGGTTACGCCGGCACTCGAATGGAGCCCATCGCCCGTGAGTCCGGCGTCTCTACTGCGACCCTCTACGCCTTCTTCGACAGCAAGGCGGTCCTGTTTGAGGCCGTGATCAACAATGCCTCGGAAGAATTTGCTCGCCACATGGGCGCCGTACCTATCGTGTCTGGCACGCCCCGCGAACGCCTGACAGCCTTCATCGGCGCCTATGCGGAGTTCATGAGCGACAGCTTCGTCCGCTCGGTGTTTCGACTGGTGCTGGCTGAGCGGCCGCGTTTCGAAGCCATCGCCATGCAGTTCTTCGAGCGGGGCCGCACTGACTTCGGCGCCGTCCTGATGGGCATGCTGGCTGAAATGACCACAGATGGGCAGATAAAGGTGGCCAAGCCCTCATGGGCGGCCGGACAGCTTATGGGGATGGTCGAGCATCCGGTCTTCTTCGTCCCGCTGGTGACGGGCGATGACGTCATCGCCGAACGGACGCCCCGCGCAATCGCCGAGGATGCGGTCGAGACCTTCCTGGCACGCTACGCCGTCTAGACCCCTTATGGCCAGAGACGCGTCGGACGCCAGGCTTCGCCATCGCGGTCAAAGCGCAGCCGATCATGTAGCCGGAAGGGTCGGTCGCGCCAGAACTCGATCTGCTGCGGGATCACCCGCCAGCCGGTCCATCGGTCGGGGCGCGACACGTCCTGCCCTTCAAAACCGGCCGTCTGTTCGGCCACCCGAGCCTCCAGCGCCGCCCGACTGTCCAGAGGACGCGACTGGTCCGAGGCCCAGGCGCCGATCCGGCTTTCGCGGGCCCGGCTGGCGAAATAGGCGTCGGCCTCAGCGTCGCTGACCCGTTCAATCAGGCCCCGCACCCTCACCTGACGACGCAGCGACTTCCAGTGGAACAGCAAGGCCGCCGACGGATGCGCCCAAAGCTGCTCGCCCTTGGCGCTTTCCTGGTTCGAATAGAAGGTAAAGCCGCGCCCATCCACGTCCTTCAGCAGGACCATCCGCGCGTCGGGCGTCCCTTGATCGTCCACCGTCGCCAAGGTCATGGCGTTGGCGTCGTTCGGCTCTGACGCCTTGGCCGCCTCCAGCCACTCGATGAACAACGGGACGGGTTCGTCCCGCTCGAAGATGGTCTCATCCGCATTGGCCGCGAGTTGCGCGGCGTAGTCCTCGACGGACGGGCTGGGCGGGATCACGGACTGGGTCATGACCCGAACCTCTACACCCGCACCTCCCCCTTGTCATCAGTTGTGGACTAACCTGCGACGTCAAGCGTCACGATAAATCAGTTCCGCTCTGCTGATCTGCAAAATCGCCACAGGGTTAACCCGGTCTTGACCATATTGGACCGAGGCTGATGGCCATGTGCGCGGACGCCCCGACCCTTGATAACGCCCGGTCGCTGCTGGGCCTGACTGGCCCTGTCGGCGCCGACGACGGCTTTCCGTGCGGCGGTCAAGGCTTCCCGCCCCGACGCGCCCGGGGGCGAAGCCGAAAAGTTTCGCCGCGTCATCGCCGCCTATCGCCTGTTGCAGGCCCAGACCCTGGCCCTGCCCGCGCCGCAGAGCCACGCGAAATCGACGCCCTTCATCCCGCCGCCTGCCCCCGCGCCCCTGCTGGTGCTGACGCCGATGCAGGCGATCAGCGGCGGCTGCGTCCGTGTGATCCTCGGGGCCCGAACCTTGTTGGTCCACACCCCGCCCGGCGTCCGCACCGGCGACAAGGTTCGGCTAAAGCGCGGCGAGACCAACGGCGGCGAGGCCCTGCTGCCCGTGCTGATCCGCCCGGCCGACGGCCTGTCGGTCCTCGGCGGCGATCTGTTCATGGACTGGGCCGTGCCGCAGCGGATGATGGACGACGGCGGCCGCATCGAGATCATGACCCACGCCGGTCTGCGCTCGTCCTGGCTGGTGCCGGACATGGTCGAGCCGGTGCGTCTGCGCCTGAAGGGCCTGGGCCTGCCCGCGCGTGGAAATCGCCCCGCCGGCGACCTGTTCGTCAAGCTGGAGGCCTCGGCCGACCTGCCTTCGGCGGCCGAAGACCTGCTGCTTCGCTTCACGCGGGTCTGGACGCCGCAGCGCATCGCGGCCTAGAGCCTGATCGGTTGAGGAGGCATCGCTTCGCGATTCCTCCGATGCCGTGAATCAGGCTCTCGCATTATTCTGGAGCGAATATCTGGGTTCGAATGCCATCGCATTCGAGCCGATTTCGCTCTAGGCCGTAGTTCATGTCGCACAACACCTTCGGTCATCTGTTCCGCGTCACCACCTGGGGCGAAAGCCACGGCCCAGCCATCGGCTGCGTCGTCGACGGTTGCCCGCCGCTGATCCCCCTGACCGAGGCCGACATCCAGCCCCTGCTCGACCAGAGAAAGCCCGGCGGCAGCCGCTTCGTCACCCAGCGGCAGGAGGCCGATCAGGTCCGCATCCTGTCGGGCGTCTTCGACGACGGAAACGGCCCGGTCACGACCGGAACGCCGATCAGTCTGATGATCGAGAACACCGATCAACGCTCCAAGGACTATGGCGAGATCGCCCGCGCCTTCCGTCCCGGCCACGCCGATTTCGCCTATCAGGCCAAGTACGGCGTGCGCGATCATCGCGGCGGCGGGCGCTCCTCGGCCCGCGAAACGGCCAGCCGCGTGGCGGCGGGCGCCGTGGCGCGCAAGGTGCTCGGAGACGGCATCCGCATCCGCGCCGGCGTGGTCCAGCTGGGCCCGCACCGCATCGCCGACGAGGCCCTCGACTTCGACGCCGTCTATGACAACGCCCTGTTCGCCGCCTCGGCGGACATAGTTCCCGCCTGGGAAGACTATCTGGACAGCGTGCGCAAGGCCGGCTCCTCCATCGGCGCCGTCGTGGCGCTGGAGGTCACGGGCGTCCCCGCCGGCTGGGGCGCGCCTCTCTACGCCAAGCTGGACGCCGAACTGGCCTCGGGCCTGATGTCCATCAACGCCGTCAAGGGCGTCGAGATCGGCGCGGGCTTTGGCTCAGCCGAACTGTCGGGCGAGGACAACGCCGACGAAATGCGCCTGGGCGACGACGGCCTGCCGATCTTCCTGTCCAACAAGGCGGGCGGCGTGCTGGGCGGCATCTCGACTGGCCAGCCGCTGACAGCGAGGGTGGCGTTCAAGCCTACCTCCTCCATCCTGACCCTGCGCCAGACCATCAACCGCGACGGCGCCGAGGTCGACCTGCGCACCAAGGGCCGCCACGACCCCTGCGTCGCCCTGCGCGGCGTCCCCGTCGTCGAGGCCATGGCCGCCATTGTCCTGGCGGACGCCATGCTTCGCCACCGGGCGCAGGTGGGATAGCGCTCGCCTTTCCTCCCCATGAAATGGGGAGGGGGACCACGAAGTGGTGGAGGGGCCGCGGACGCCGTAGCGGCCCCTCCGTCTCGTCGGCTGGAGCCGCCGATCCCCCTCCCCACTGCATGGGGAGGAGACCCCTTTTCGCAACAGTTATTGTTACCTATATAGGTCTCAACCGGTGCGGCATAGGCTGCACCCACAGGGAGACCGCATCATGATCGACGTCAGACCTTTCAACACCTTGGGCGGCGCCAACCACGGCTGGCTGAACGCCCGCCACCACTTCTCTTTCGCCAACTACTATGATCCCAAGCGCATGGGCTGGGGCCGTCTGCGCGTCTGGAACGACGACGAGATCGCCGCTCAGTCGGGCTTTCCGCCCCACCCCCACGCCGACATGGAGATCATCACCTATGTCCGCACCGGCGCCATCACCCACGAGGACTCGATGGGCAACAAGGGCCGCACGGCTGCGGGCGACGTTCAGGTGATGAGCGCGGGGACCGGCGTTCGTCACGCCGAGTTCAACCTCGAGAACGAGACGACCACCCTGTTCCAGATCTGGATCGAGACGGACAAGCCGGGCGCCCAGCCGTCCTGGGGCCAGCGCGACTTCCCCAAGAACGACCGCTCGGGCCGCTTCACCGTCGTCGCCTCTGGCGATCCGGCGGACGAGGCCCTGTCGATCAACGCCGACGCCAGGATTCTGGCGGCGACATTGAAGGCGGGCGAGAGCCTGACCTATGACCTGGCCGCCGGTCGCCGCGCCTATCTGGTGCCCGCCGTGGGCCGGGTGGACGTCAACGGCACGACGCTGAACGCCAGAGACGGCGCCGGCATCGTCGATGAGGCTGCGATCACCATTACGGCCAGCGAAGACGCCGAACTGGTCATGGTCGACAGCCTGTAACCCCTCTGTCATCCCGGAAACGGCGCAGCCGTTATCCGGGACCCAGGCGGCGGTTCCTGCATCGACCCTGCCCCGTTCGCCTCCACCGTCTGGGTCCCGGGTTCCGCTGCGCGGCCGGGATGACGGCAGGGAGGTGCGGCCACGATCCCGCCGTCAGCCTCTGTTCACTTCCGTCGCGCACAATAGGCGCTTCGGGAGATTCTCATGACCAAGTCCTTCGCGCGGGCGACCGCCCTTCTGGCCGTCATCGGCGGTTCGCTCATGCTGCAGGGCTGCCTGGTCGGCGCGGTCGTGGGCGCTGGAGCTGCGGTTGTGGGCGGAACCGCCAAGGCCACGGGCGCCGTGGTCGGCGCAGGCTTTGATGCCGTCACCACCTCCGACGAGGAAACCAAGGCCAAGCGCGAGCGCGAACAGCGCGAGTACGAACGCGAACAGCGCCGCTGCGAGCAACGCCAGCGTCAGGGCAAGGACTGCTAAGGCCGCTCACACGCCAACTGGCCCTGTCGCCCCGCGCCGTTGTCGGCTTAGGGTAGCGCTCCCCTCCCCTGACGAGCCCACCATGCAAATCGCCATCCTGACCCTTGACGGCTTCAACGAGCTGGACAGCTTCATCGCGGCGGGCATCCTGAACCGGATGAAGCCGCAAGGCTGGGCGGCCCACATCACCTGCCCCACGCCCGAAGTCACCTCCATGGCCGGGGTGACGATCCAGCGTCAGAAGCCCCTGGAGTTTCTGGCCGAGGCCGACGCCGTCCTGATCGGCAGCGGGATCAAGACCCGCGACTATGCCGCCGACGCCGCCTTCCTGTCGCGCCTGACGCTGGACCCGTCGCGCCAACTGATCGGGGCCCAGTGCTCAGGCACCCTGCTGCTGGCCAAACTGGGCCTGATCGGCGACCTGCCCGCCTGCACCGACCTGACCACCAAGCCTTGGGTCATCGAGGCTGGCGTCAAGGTCGTGGACGCCCCCTTCGTCGCGCACGGCAATGTGGCCACAGCCGGCGGCTGTTTGGCCTCGCAGTACCTCGCCGCATGGGTGATCGCCCGGCTGGCCACGCCGCAGGACGCCGAAGACGCCATTCACTACGTCGCCCCCGTGGGGGAGAAGGCGGAATACGTCGCGCGGGCGATGGCGGCGGTGGGGCCATATCTGGCGGACGGGAAAACGCTGGCCGCCTAAATCTGATTTCGATCGCTTAGGACGCTGGGAACGTTCAATTCCGGGCGCGCGAGCCAGAACGGGCATCGACGCGGCGCAGACCGCTGGCGCGCGATAATCCCGATAGCGAAAGTGGTATATCAAAGAACGTTGTTCGTGTAACAGTGACCTTGCACGGCAAGCGTAACGCGCGTCGATGTCTTCGAGAGGAATCCCATGATGAAACTGGTTCTCCCGTTCGCGTTGGCTGGCCTGCTCGCCCTGACCACGCCAGCCTTCGCCCAGAGCGCCTTCGACGGCGTGTGGAAGGTCGACCTCGCATCCGCCCAACTGCCAGATAAGCCCTACGTCCAGTCGCTTCAGGACGGGGTCTATAGCTGTAGCTCTTGCGTGCCCGCTTACTCGATCCCGGCCGACGGCAAGATGCACAAGGTCGAAGGCTTTTCGTATTGGGACGAGACTTCGATTCAGATCGTGGACGGCCAGACGGTGGAGGAGGCCCAAAAGCTGAATGGGCGGCCAGTCGGCACGTCCCGGAGCCAGGTATCGGCCGACGGCGCTACGCTGACCACGACCTGGACGGATACCAGCGCGCCCGACGGCACGACCAGTTCCGGCCAAGGGACGATGAGCCGGATCGCCCCCGGCGCGGCGGGCGGCCACGCGATTTCGGGGTCGTGGAAAAACGAGGCCGTCTCCAGCGCCTCGGAGGCCAGTCTTACCGCGACCATGCATCTGGCGGCCGGCGTCTTCAGCTTCAAAACGGGGAACGGCTACAGCTATGAAGCTCGTCTCGGCGGGCCGGCGGTTCCAATCACAGGCGACTTGGCGGGGGCAACCGCGACCGTACGTCAACTGGCGGACGGGAGCATCGAAGAGACCGACCACATCAATGGCGAGCGGACCTCGATAACCACCTTAACGCCGACGGCGGACGGCTCGATAAGCATCAAGTATGAAAACCTGAAAGTCGGCACGACCACGAACTACAAGGTGATCAGGCAATAGCCGTCGGTCGCCAAGGTTGATCGGAGAACGGCCCCGCCTGACGTCAGGTGGGGCCGTATTCTTGCCCGGTCGATGCGACGCCAAGGCGCTCTGTCCACCTTGGTCTGAACTCTGAACGGGTTGCTTCCAGCCTACGGCCAAAGGCCTGCAGTGCGCCAGGTGGGAGCCCGCCACCCAAAGCGGACACGCAGAACCTCCGCTCTTCGCCCTACCGCACCCCGATATACTTGTGCGTCTGGACGCTGAGCCGCCATTGGGGGTGGGTCAGGCAGTATTCGATGGCGGCGGCGGTGTTGGCGGCCTGGTCGGGGCCGTCCATGGGCTGCAGCCAGAAGCGCTCGAAATCGAGGCCCTCGAACCGCTCGGGCATGGCAAGGGCTTGCGGATAGACCAGCTTAAGCTCCTGACCCGAGGTCTGGACCACGGGGGCGTCGGCCTTGGGGCTGATGCAGATCCAGTCGATGTCCTCAGGCGCAGGCAAGGTGCCGTTGCTCTCGATGGCGACCTCGAACCCGCGCGCGTGCAGGGCCTCGATCAGGGCTGCGTCCAGTTGCATCAGCGGCTCGCCGCCGGTGCAGACCACCAGTTTCGGATCGCCCTCGCGGCCCCGCCACATGCCGGCGACATGGTCGGCCATCAGGTCGGCGGTCCTGAACTTGCCGCCGCCGTCGCCGTTCACGCCGACGAAATCCGTGTCGCAGAAGCTGCAGACGGCGGTGGCGCGATCCCGCTCCAGCCCGCTCCACAGGTTGCAGCCCGCAAAGCGCAGGAAGACGGCGGGCCGCCCGGCCTGACCGCCCTCGCCCTGTACCGTCAGGAAGACTTCCTTGGCCGAATAGGTCACGACCGCGCCGCCCATTCGCCATATCCCGCCGCGCGCAGTTCGCACGCCGGGCAGGTTCCGCAGCCATAGCCCCAGGCGTGGCGATGCGTCCGGTCGCCCAGGTAGCAGGTGTGGCTGGCCTCGACGATCATCTCCACCAGCGCCGCCCCGCCGATCCGCTCGGCCAGGGCCCAGGTCTCGGCCTTGGTCAGGAACATCAGCGGCGTCTCGATGGGCGACGGCTTGGCCAGACCCAGGGTCAGGGCGTGGCTCATGGCCTGGATCGTATCGTTGCGGCAGTCGGGATAGCCTGAGAAGTCGGTTTCGCACATGCCGCCGACCAGAACCTCCAGACCGCGTCGGTCGGCCAGCGCAGCCGCCGCGACCAGGAAGATCAGATTGCGCCCCGGCACGAAGGTGTTGGGCAGGCCGCGCGCGTCGGCCTCGATGGCCCGATCCGTGGTCATGGCCGTCTCGCCGATGGCCCCGAACCCGGTCAGATCGACCACGTGATCCGGCCCCAGCCGCGCGGCCCATTGCGGCAGGACGTTCACCATCTCGGCGCGCACCGTCTGGCGCGCCTGCATCTCGACCGCGTGGCGCTGGCCGTAGTCGAAGCCGATGGTCTCGACGCGGTCATACCGCTCCAGGGCCCAGGCCAGGCACGTGGCGCTGTCTTGCCCACCTGAGAACAGGACCAGGGCCGAAGTTTCAGAAGCTTGCGACGTGACGCTCATGACGAACCTGCGGTCGGCCAGCGGCCGCGCGCATCCAAAAGGAACAGGGAAGATCGGATCAGACCTCCCTATACGCCAGACGGCGTCGCGCCGCAAAACACGACCGCTCGACCCTTTTCGTCAGATTGAGCAAATTCGGTTCACCCTTAACCCTTTCGCAAAGCGTCCTCATCAAATGTAAAAATCCATATTGGAGTGCCGGCCGTATGCCGACGATCGAAGTGCTGACCGAGCGCGTAGAGCCGGTGACCGCCACCACCATGGCGGGCGAGATCTTTGCGCGTTTCGAGCGTGAGCCTGACACCCTGGTCATCCCCGTCGTCGATGGCGAGCGGCCTCTGGGCCTGATCGAACGCGCCGACTTCCTGATGAAACTGGCTAGCCCGCTGGGCCAGAGCCTGTACGGAAGCCGCGAAGTCACTCACATCATGGACGCTGAGCCGGCCGTGGTAGAAGCCGGCGTCCGCATTGACGCCTTTTCCGACATCATCCTGAAAAGCGGCCCTGGCGCGCTGATGCGCGGTTTCATCGTCACCCGCAGCGGCGCCTATCGCGGCGTCGGCACCGCCGTATCGTTGCTGCGCGCCGTCAACGCCATCCAGCGCCAGCAGAACCGCGACCTGACCGAACAGGTCCGCGCCCTGGGCGACGCCGAGATCCAGGCGGCGACGACCGCCCGCGCAAAAAGCCAGTTCATGGGTCTGATGAGCCGAGAACTGCGCACGCCGATGAACGGCGTCCTGGCCGTGGCCGAACTGCTGCGTCGCCAGCCGCTGAACGACGCCGCCATCGCCCACGTCCAGACCATCATCGATTCCTCCGAGACCCTGCTCGACACCTTGCAGGACGCGTTGGATCTGGCCCGCGCCGAGGCTGGTGAGTTGGAGCTGTCGGCCGCCCCGACGCCGCTGCGCGCCGTGATGGACGAGGTTCAGACCCTGTGGGCGCCGCGCGCCGCACAGGACGGCGTCACCCTGATGGTAGGCTATGAGGGCGACACCGAACTGGCCGGCGTTCTGGACGGCCCGCGCCTGACACAGGTGTTCAACAACCTGATCGGCCATGCGCTGAAATTCGCCCGCAACGGCATGGTGGAAGCCAGCCTGAAGGCGCACGTCGTCGGCGACCAGGTCCGCCTGGAGGCCCGCGTCCGCGACGACGGCCCAGGCGTCGACCCCGCCCGTATCGACCATATCTTCGACCACGCCGCCGGACCCGACGGCGCCGGCCTCAGCCTGTCGATCTGCCGCCATATCGTCGAACAGATGGACGGCCGCATCTGGGCCGAGAACAACGCCGGTCGCGGGGCGACCTTCGCCTTCGACCTGTCAGCGCCGCGCGCCGTCATCCAGCAGGAAGAGCCGTCCAACGTCTCCAGCCTGAATGAGCTGAACCTGCAGGCCCACCCTCACATTCTGATCGCCGACGACAACGCCACCAACCGCGTGGTGGCCCAGGCCCTGTGCGAAATGTTCGGCTGCACCTCGGAAACCGTCGAGGACGGTCAGGAGGCGCTCGAGGCCGTTCAGTCCCGCCCGTTCGACCTGATCCTGATGGACATCAAGATGCCGCGCATGGACGGCGTCCAGGCGACCCTGGCCATCCGCGCCCTGTCCAGCGACAGCCGCAACATCCCCATCGTGGCCCTGACCGCCAACGCCGATCCCGACGACGCCAAACACTATCTGGCCGTCGGCATGGCCGCCGTGGTCGAAAAACCGATCAAGCCGGAACGCCTGCGCATGGCGATGAACGCGGCCCTCGCCGCTGAGACCGCCGCTCCGGCCGCAGAGGCCGCGCCCGTCGCGCGCAAACGCCCCGCCTGACGCACGCTTGACGCGGCGACGCCGCGCCGAGCGATCTGCTATGGACAAGAGCCTGCGCCGCAGGCCACCAAGACGCGGCGCTGCGGCGACCCGGGTACCGCAGACGCCCTAGCCAAAGGACGTCTCGATGTCGGATCTCTTTCTCACCACCCTGCTGCCTCAACTCGCCTCTGGCGCGGCCCATACCCATGCCCTGGGCTTTCAGTACGAGGGTCTGGACGGCGACCGGGTCCGCCTGCGGCTTCCCTATCGCGAGGATCTGGTCGGCGATCCCGAGACCGGCGTCCTGGCGGGCGGGCTGGTCACGACCCTGCTGGACCATGTGGGCGGGCTGGCGGTCTGGGTCGCGCTGAAGACCTATCAACCCATCGCCACCCTGGACCTGCGTGTCGATTATATGCGCGCCGCCATTCCCGGCCGGGACCTGATCGCCGAGGCCCGCTGCTACCGGCTGACGCGCAGCATCGGCTTCGTTCGCGCCTGGGCCTTCGAGGACGACCCCGCCGATCCGGTCGCCGCCGCCCAGTCCGCCTATGTCGTCAGCGCCGAAGGCGACCACCGCGCCGGCGCCAATCTGCGCAGCAAGACCAGCCGCGCCGCCGGAGAAACCGCATGACCGCCCCCCTGCTGGACAGCCTGCCCTACGCCCGCTTCCTTGGGCTGAAGACGCAGTTGAACGGCGACGATCTGACCGTCGTTATGCCCTTCGCCGACCACCTGATCGGCAACCCGATGCTGCCCGCCCTGCACGGCGGAGCCACCGCAGCCCTGCTGGAGATGACGGCTGTGGCCCAGGTGTCGCTCAGCTACCCCCGCCTGCGCCTGCCTCGCCCGATCAACGTCACCGTGGCCTATCTGCGCTCGGGCCGGCCGTCTGACGTCTTCGCCCAGGCCCGGATCAACAAGGCAGGCCGACGCGTCGCCTATGTCGTGGCCGAAGCCTGGCAGCAAGGCCGCGACCAGCCCATCGCCACCCTCAATGCCCACTTTTTGCTCGACAGCGACGACGAAACAACCTGAACGGAGAGGCCGCAAACCAAAGGTTGAATATAACTCTTGGTAAACAAAACGCTATCAAACACCCTTAATACGCGTTAAGAAACGACGGTATTTTTCTTTATTGAGGGGTAAAGTCATGGACCGCACTGAAGTCATCGCCGCCGTCGCCGGCGATCTCTACGCCACCGAAAAAGCGGTGGATGACGCCATCACCCACGCCACCACCCTGGTTCAGTCGATGATCGGCGCCCGCGCCGCCCTGTCGATCTCGCCGGTTTCGGGCGCTGGCTCGCAAGCCAAGGCCATCGAGGCCATCATGGCCCTCAGCACCGCACGCGAAGCCGTCGTGGCCTGCCACGCCGAGCTGCAAAAGGACCACCGTCGCCTCGGCTACGGCGTCTACGCCGCCGGCCCGCTCAACAAACCTGATCAGTGGGACGACCGTCCGATGATCCGCAAGGCCGACCACCTGCGCGTTGCGTGAAATATCGGTAATCTAGAGGATCGGCTCTCCGGTTCTCGGTGACTTTGCGATATGTTGGCCCCCATTGTCGGATGACAGTGGGGGCCTTCGTTGTTTGAAACCATTGCAGGCTACGTTGGCGCGGCCTTCATGGTCCTGGTGGGAATGTTCGCCCTTCTGAAAGGCGGACCACCGGAACGCATCGGTGCAGGCGCCTACCTGTTTGCGTGGTTCGCATCGGTGATGGTCCAGACATCCGGTGGTTACTTCGGTGTCCAATGGGGGGTCTTCGCTATCGACGTGGCGCTTCTGGTCATATTCGGCGCCATGGTTTGGAAAGCGCCGCGATCGTGGCCAGTCTGGGCCTGCGCCCTGCAACTGCTTGCCGTTACCAGCCACATCATGCTGATGATGAAGCTGCCTACCCCCATCTCGGCCTTCTATACTGTCGTCAACATGACCGGCTACGGCATCATGCTGGCCATCGCCATCGGCACCTTCTGGGCCTGGCAAGAGCGCCGCGCTATCGGCGCTGAAGCGGACTAGGTGGATATTCCTATCGCCGCGCGATAGACTACCGCCTCACTCTCGCCGGAACCGCCCGTGCCGCTCTCCCACGCCAAGCTCTGGAAGGCTCTTGACGCCCTGGCGCGTCGCGAAGGCACGTCGCCATCGGGCCTGGCGCGTCGCGCGGGGCTGGACGCCACCAGCTTCAACCCGTCGAAGCGCTTCGGCCCGGGCGAGCCCCCGCGCCCACGCTGGCCCTCGACCGAGAGCCTGACTCGCGTTCTGGAGGCGACAGGCCTCTCCCTCGGCGCCTTCGCCGCCCTGGCCGACGACGCCCCGCTTGAGGATCCGTCCATTCCCCTGCTGGGATTGGCCAAGGCGGGTGCTGACGGATTTTTCGACGACGCTGGCCTGCCGTTGGCTGAGGGGTGGGACCAGACCGACCTGCCCACCCGCAAGGACAGCCTGTTCAGCCTGACCATCGACGGCGATTCCATGGCGCCGCTCTACCGACCCGGCGACCGGGTGATCGTGGATCTGGAAGCGTCTGATGTCAGACGCGGCGACCGCGTGGCGGTGCGCACCGCGGACGGCGAGACCCTGGCCAAGGAGATCGCGGCGATGAACGCGCGGGAGGTCACGCTTGCCTCGATCAACCCCGCCTATCCCGCGCGCGCCCTGCCCCGCCGCGACATCCTGTGGATGGCCCGCATCCTGTGGGTCAGCCAGTAGCTGTTCGCGCCAAAAAAAGAGCCGCCCCACCGGGACGGCTCTCTGCATGCAAACTGGCTATCGCTTAGTTGGGGGCGAGATGGTGGGCGCTGACCCAGCCGCCGCCGGCGATTTGAACCCACTCGCCTTGCGAACCGACAGCGGTAAACGGCTGGCCGGCCGACAGGCTGCCGGTCTGACGATAGTTGGTGCCCGGACCCGTGCGGATGCGCAGGTTCGAGGTAGCGCGGTACGAATTGGCGGCCGACTGATTGGCCGAACGCGCACGCTGCTGGTTGCAACCCACATAGGAACCGGCGGCGGCGCCGGCGCCCGCGCCGACCACGGCGCCCAAGGCGCGCTCATTCTTGGACACCTGGCTGCCGGCCAGGCCGCCCAGAACGGCGCCGATCGCGGCGCCGGCGCGCTGACGACCGCCGGGGGCGTCACAGTTGGTGATGCCGTTGGCTTGCGGCATGGCGCTGGCGGTCATCGGCACGGCGGCCGAACCAAGGGCGGCGAACATTGCGGTGGCGGCGAGGCCCGCCTTGAAGAACTTCGACATACTCTCTCTCCTGTCATCGAGGGTCGTTGAGGGAGAGAATGCCTATGCCAAGGTGAAGGCTCCCGGAGCCTCGCTGTTATATTCGGTTCATCCTTCTTGGGCCTACCGCGCTTCGCGCTACTTGAGGCCCGTAGCTTTGCTAGCATACCCGTCATCCCGGAAACGGCGCAGCCGTTGTCCGGGACCGCAGGAGGCGCCGCCCTCAGCGTATTGGGCGGCCCCGGCTCTCCGCCTACGGCTTCGGCCGAGCTGACGGCCTGTTAGGCGACCAGTTCGCCGTTCGCCCCGGCTTCGATCAGGGCGATGGTCTGCGGCAGACCATAGATGGCCGCGAACGACCCGAACCGCGGCCCCTGAGAGGCGCCCAGCAACACCTCGTACAGCGCCTGGAACCAGGCCCGCAGCGGCTCGAACTCATGCGCCTTGCCGACCGCGTAGACCTCGCCCTGAATCACCTCGCCGTCGGTCGTGTCGGCCGGCAGGGCCTTCAGACGCTCCGCCAGATCCAGCAAAGCCGCCTTCTCCCTGTCGTCGGGCAGACGATAGGTCTTCGAGGGCTTCACGAAGTCCTCGTAGTAGTTCAGCGCATAGCCCATCAGACGGTCCAGCACCGGCTCGTTCTCGGGCGTGGCGTCGGGCAGGTATTTGGCGAAATAGGCCCAGAGCTGGTCTTTGGTCGAGGCGTTGGCCACGCCGACCAGGTTCAGCAGCAGAGCGAAGGACACCGGCGAGGCGCTCTCGGGCGGCTGGCCCGAATGGATGTGCCAGACGGCGTTGTCGATCTGCTTGGCCGGTTCCTGCGTCTTGTACTGCTCGATGAAGGACAGATAGTCGTCCGTCGCGCGCGGGATAACGTTGAAATGCAGGCTCTTGGCCGACTTCGGCGACTGGAACATATACCAGCTCAGGCTCTCCGGCGTGCCGTAGCGCAGCCACTCGTCCATCGTCAGGCCGTTGCCCTTGGACTTGGAGATTTTCTTGCCCTCGACGTCGAGGAAGAGCTCGTAGTTGAAGCCTTCGGGGGCCACACCGCCCAAGGCGCGGCAGACCTTGGACGACTCGCGCACCGACTCGATCAGGTCCTTGCCCGACATCTCATAATCGACGCCCAGCGCCGTCCAGCGCATGGCCCAGTCGGGCTTCCACTGCAGCTTCACATGGCCGCCGGTGACGGGAACCTCGGTGCGATTGCCGGGCTCGCCCGCCGGGTCCTCAAAGGTGATCGTGCCGCGCTCGACGTCGCGCGCCAGCGTCGGCACCTGCAAGACGTGGCCGGTGATCGGGCTGATCGGCAGGAAGGGCGAATAGGTGGCGCGGCGCTCCTCACCCAGGGTTGGCAGCATGATGCCCATGACCTTGTCGAAGCGTTCCAGCAGGGTCAGCAGGGTCGCGTCGAACCGGCCCGAGCGATAGGTCTCGGTCGAGGACATGAACTCGTATTCGAAGCCGAAGCTGTCGAGGAAGGCGCGCAGACGGGCATTGTTATGCGCGCCGAAGCTGTCGTGCGTGCCGAACGGATCGCGCACCTTGGTCAGCGGCAGGTGCAGGTCTTCGCGCAGCATCTCCGGGTTCGGCACGCCCTCGGGCACCTTGCGCAGGCCGTCCATGTCGTCCGAGAAGGCGATCAGGCGCGTGCGCCAGTGGTCGCCGGTCAGGGCGCGGAACGCATTGCGCACCATGGTCGTGCGCGCCACTTCGCCAAAGGTGCCCATGTGCGGCAGGCCCGACGGGCCATAGCCGGTCTCGAAAATCACCGGGCGCGCCAAAGCCTCGAACGTGGCCAGGGCCTCGTCGGCCTTGTTCGATCCGATCAGGGTCGCGGCCAGATCGCGCTCGGCGTCCGTCTCCAGGCGATGTTTGAGCAGGTGGGCCAGCAGGTTGCGGGCTTGCTCAAACGGCCACGAACGGGCCTCGCGGGACAGGTTTTCGAGGTTCTGGAACATGCAACGGGCTTTGACGCCTTGAACGCGCGGGGTCAACAGCAGCGGGCGGATCAAGGGGCCGCGACGGTCGAGCATGACAGGCATTTAAGTAGGCGAGGTCCGTTCGCCGTGTTCATCCTGCACCATGCTCAAGCTGAACCGTAGATATACATTGTTCGGCGGTCTGTCCGTCGCGGGATGCGCGTCCGCCCCGTCGTCACCCCCGACCGTGTCCGAGTTCAGCCTCGCGCTTCAGGCCCGCCTGCCGCGTCAGCCGCCGCTGCTGGCCGTGTTCAAGCGCGGCGACCAGACGCTGGGCTTCGTGGCGGCAAGACATTCCATAGACGGCGCTCATCCGACCTTCGCCCTTGTGCGCGCCGCGTTCGACGAGGTGCAGCCCCGCGCGGCCATCATCGAAGGAATCGAGACGGCCCGAGGTGATTGGCCGCGCCCCATCGTCCAGGAAGCCAGCCGCCTCAAGGCCTCAGCGAACCCCGCCTCGGCTGGCGAAGCTCTCTATACGGCGCAACTCGCCATGGAGCGCGACATCGCCCTGTGGGGCGGCGAACCCTCGGATCAGGACATCTACGCCGCCTTGCTGGCCGCAGGCAGCGCCCCTCAGGACGCCTTCTACGCCTCTCTCTTCGGTCCGCTTGAGCAAAGCCGGAGAGAGGGCGACATCACGGGCCCCAATGATCCGCGCTTCGACGCCGTCTTTGAACGCTGGGCCCGATCAAGCGCGCGCGGCCTCGCGCCCGCGCCTGACCCGAGCGTCGGCGCGTTTCGCGCCTGGTATCGCGACCGCACCGGCCTCGACCTGAACGCCGATCCAAACTGGCTGGCGAACCATGATCCCGACTACCCAGGCCCCGTCCAAAGGGAAAACAAGCAGCATATGATGATCAGGGACCAACATCTGTTCGAGTTGATCCTATCGCGGCTGGAAACGCACGACCGCATCCTCGTGGTTTACGGCGGCAGCCACATCGCCACGATGTGGCGTCCTCTTGTCCGCAAACTGGGACGTCCGCGTCTGTTCGGAGGAGCCTAGAGCCGCGCCTCAGCATCCTTCGGCAACTGCATCTGGTTTTCGAAGCTCATAGCCAGTTCGCCGTCCTGATTGGTGACCCAGGTCTTGGTGCGGACCACGCCGCGATCGGGCTGGCTTTTGGATGAGCGGATTTCCAGGATTTCACGGCGTGCTTTCAAGGTGTCGCCGGGCCGCACCGGCCGCAGCCAGCGCAGGTCGTCGATGCCGAGGCCCAGCATGGGCGTCGCGCCGAAATAGGCGGCGTCGACATATTCGCGCATGACACGCGCAGCGACGTGCCAGCCGCTGGCGATCAGGCCGCCGAAACGGCCCTCGGCGGCGGCGGCGGGGTCCATGTGCATCGGCTGGGGGTCGAACTGCCGGGCGAAGGCGATGACCTCGGCCTCAGTGATCGTAAAAGGTTCGCCTTCCCAGCTCTCCCCCACCGTCAGGTCGTCCAGATAGCGGTCCGTCATGGCAATCTCGCAAAAAAGGGCCCGTCAGGCCTGGAACAGGCTCCGGCTTTGATCTGCGGCTCTTCGCCGATCATTCGGTCCGATTAGACATCACTCACGCCGCCAGACGACGAGCGCCACCGTGGCGGCGCCGGCGGCCACGATCAATGCATCCTCCATCAGCCCGCTTCTGGTTTGCCCCAGGCGCGCCATAGCCTTCTTGCGCGCGGCGAGGGTGAGATAGGCGAGCGGCACGGCCGTCGTCACCGCCAGCGCTGCGCCTGTTCGCTCGCGCCCTCGCGGCGCCAGGGCCGCCCCCGCGATGCCGGCGCTCATCACCCGCGCCAGCAGACCCAGAAAGACAGTCCTGTCCGGCGCCGATTTCATCTTGTCTCCCCATAGTTCGCCGACACCCATGGCCAAGGCGCCGATCTTGAACACGGGATGATTCAGCAGGACCAATCGCCCAGGCGTTGATCGATGCGCGAGGCGGGCCACAGCCAGCGCCGCCATCGGGGTCATTGATCGCGCGCTGGCGACGGCGCCGATCAGAACGGAGGGAAGGAGTGACGAGGATTTCATCTTCGTCCAACACCGCAACTGCGTGAAGGTTCAGCCCTCGGATTCGGCTGAACGAGCCTCTCGTTCCCCTGCGCCAGGCACCGCTATGCAGCGCTGGCGCGTGCCGCCGCCTGCCTCCGGCTCGACGCGCGGGGCCACGGAACTGACGGTCTTCCCGTCCGCCGCATAGGTCGCCAGGAACTGGCAGCCTGTCTGTAGATCGGTCAGCACATAGATCCCCGGCTGATCCGTCGCCGTCTTCGCCAGACTGGCTCCGACCACCATCTGCAAGGCGCTGGCCGGGTTCTCCATGATCTGCTGGGCCTGGGCAGAGCGGGTGTTGATCGCCTGGGCGGCGGCTTCGGCCTGGGCGGCCGTATTCTGGATTTCCTGAAGGGCGGAGGTATCCACCTCACAGGCGGAAACCAACAGGGCCAGAGCGGAGACGGCGAGCGGGGTCAAGGCTTTCATACTCCCTTATCTCGCACCGCGCTGGCCGCGTCAGTCGGACACAAGGTCACGGCTCGTCCAGCCCCGCCTTGACCCGGCGGCGCGGGCATGGCCTTTGCCCCACCTCATGCTGACCTCAGATTTCGACTTCGACCTGCCCGATGACTGCATCGCGCTGCGCCCCGCAGAGCCACGCGATTCCGCGCGCCTGCTGGTGGTGAAGGACGGCGCGCTTGACGATCGGATCATCCGCGACCTGCCGGACTTCCTGCAGCCCGGCGACGCCCTGGTGTTCAACGATACACGGGTGATCCCGGCGCGCCTGTCGGGCGTGCGCCAAAGGCCCAATCCCGTGGTCGGCGGGCCGGAAGGCGAGACCCTGACCGTCGAGGTCGAGGCCACCCTGCACCACCGCGACGCCCCCGACGTCTGGTCCGCTTTCATGAAGCCGGGCAAGCGGCTGAAGGCTGGCGACTGCATCCGTTTTGGACGCTCAGGCGACGCGGCCTGTGAACTGGGCAAGCTCGACGCCACGGTCGAAGCCAAGGACGAAGACGGCCTGATCACCCTGCGCTTCGACCTGGCCGGGCCGGCGCTGGACGACGCCATCCGCGATGTCGGCGTCATGCCCCTGCCCCCCTATATCGCGGCCAAGCGACCCGAGGACGACCGCGACCGATCAGACTATCAGACGGTCTTTGCGACCTATGACGGCTCGGTGGCCGCGCCGACGGCGGGTCTGCACTTCACCCCCGCCCTGCTGGAGGCCATTCGCGCGCGCGGCGCTGCCACCCACGCCGTGACCCTGCACGTCGGCGCCGGCACCTTCCTGCCGGTCAAGGCCGACGACACAGCCGACCACAAGATGCACTCCGAGTGGGGCGAGGTCTCGCCCGAAACCGCCGCCGCCCTGAACGCCGTGCGCGCCGCTGGCGGCCGCATCGTCTGCGTCGGCACCACCAGCTTGCGCCTGCTGGAAAGCGCCACCACCGAGGACGGGGTGGTCCAGCCCTTCCACGGCGACACCGCCATCTTCATCACGCCCGGCTACCGTTTCCGCGCCTGCGACGTGCTGATGACCAACTTCCACCTGCCGAAATCGACCCTGTTCATGCTGGTTTCGGCCTTCGCCGGTATTCAGACGATGCGCGCCGCCTACGCCCACGCCATCGACAGCGGCTATCGCTTCTACTCTTATGGCGACGGGAGCCTGCTGTTCAGGAACGACGCATGACCGACGACCTGCCCGACGATTTCGCCGCCTCCCTCGACATCCTCGCCTCGGCGGCGAGCGAGATGCAGGATCCGTGGTGGATCTTCGGCGGCGCGGCCATGGTGCTATGGGGCCTGCGCGACTGGCGCGCGCCTGACATCGACATCATGGCCAGCCCGCGCGACGCGCGCCGCCTGATCGAGGCTCTGCATGGCCAAGTAGTCGAAGATCCCGGCGAGGGCCTGTTCCGCTCTCAGGTCTTCGGTCAGATCCTGACCACACCGGTGCCGCTGGACGTCATGGCGTGCATGGACGTGCGGGCGGGCGGCGACTGGGTTCCCGTGACCTTTTCGACCCGTGTGCCGATCATGCTGGAGGACTTCACCGTCTTCACACCGTCAATCACCGAGCAGATCGAGACTTGCCGCCTGTTCGGCCGCCCCAAGGACCTGCAACGCGCCGAAATGCTGGAAAGCCTGCGGGGCTGAGGCCGCACTTCATCCTCCCCCGTTCACGGGGGAGGGGGACCGCGTAGCGGTGGAGGGGGCGGCTGCACGCACACCTTCGGCCACGCAACACATGACCAAAGCCAGAATTTTAGCCGCAACGCTGGTTCCGCCCCCCCCC
>Ga0265296_1002166_pt1 | contig 20378 bp, 18 predicted proteins | sample MunlanPumphouse1_FD_189073 | JGI IMG/M metagenome (GOLD analysis project Ga0265296, IMG submission 189073) | Groundwater microbial communities from a municipal landfill in Southern Ontario, Canada - Pumphouse #1 | ecosystem: Environmental > Aquatic > Deep subsurface > Groundwater | place...
TAGGGATTGGTTATTGTTTGGAATTTGTTTCTTGATTATTGATTATTTATGATTTTATGTATTATAAAATAATTTCTCTAATATTAAGCTCGGCCCAAAACCCTGATTCAACCAGCGAGGTTTTTATCGCCCAGCCCGACGCCAATAAGGAAGCTTTGGCCGGGAAACTTTTCGCCCTGGTTGAAATTAATTCAAGAAGGAGCGAGGCCTTAAAAATCATTAATTTTTTAATTAACGCCTTAAACCATAATTACTACCAAAACGAAAAAATAATCCTGCGGGAAAGGATAAGCACTTTAAAAGTAGAGCATATTTTTGAAACCTCTCTGGCTAAAACCAACAAAGAGCTGGTTGATTTTTTAGAAAGAGAAAAAATAAATATTCCGCTGGCGGCTTTCAATATAGCCGTCGGCATAGTTTACGAAAATGAACTGCATTTTTCTAATCTCGGGAAAAACCGCTGCCTGCTTATTTACAAGCACCGGGAGGAGCCGAAGGCAGCGTCCGGAAAAGTTAGAAGCGCTGCCAGGCCCCAACCGGAAGTGAGCTATAAAATCGCTGACATCGGTCAAAGTAAAAAAACTCAAGCCATAACCAGCGGCGGGAAAAGCAAAGGGGCCGCTCCTCAAACCGGCGGGGCAATAAAATTATTTTCAAACATCATCAGCGGGGTAATCCCAACGGGCGGCTATTTCCTGTTTACGAACGAAACTCTGCCCGAATATCTCTCCAGTAAACAGCTCGTTGATATTATAACAAAACTGCCTCCGGCCAGCGCAATCGAACAGATAAAAAATATCCTAAGCGGCGTCAATGCCTACGTTTCTTTCCTGGGCATTCTCATAAAAAACACGGCGGGCCTAAAGGTGGCGGCGGAAAGAGAGCCGACCGCGGAAGTTTCTGCTAAAGACTCAATCAGCCGCCTAAACTCCACGGAAGAGAAAACGGAAAAACTTCTTATGCCGTCGGGGCTGATAAACTTCAAAAAATGGCTTAAAATCCCGGGGCTGATTTCGGCTAAAATAAAAACTCCGGATAGCGCCGCCCGCAACAAAAAAATCTTCCTGATAAAAGATAAAATATTTTTTAAGAAAAAACAAACCTGGATTTTCGGGAAAAAAATAATCCTCCTCCTGCGGGATATTCTCGCTAATCTCCTCCGTCTCCTTATCTTTCTTTTCCGCGCCCTTACCAATAAAGAACAGGCCGGAATTTTAGCCGAAACAATTGCTGAAAAAATCAGGTCAAGCCGGGAGAATATAAAAGAAAAAGGCCGGCAGATTTATGGCTGGGTCAAAGGCCTTAATAAAAAAAATAAAATCTTTCTGGCTGCCGCCGTCGCCTGCCTCTTGCTGTTTATTATCAGCCTGTCCTTTACCGGCGTAAAGAATAAAATGGAAGCGGAAAAAATCGCCTTAAACGACCTGGTCCAAACGGTTGAGCAGAAGCAGAACCAGGTTGACGCCCATCTTCTCTATAATAACGAAGAGGGGGCAAAAACTATTCTTGATGAGCTAAAAGGGCTGATAGAAAAGCTCCCCCAAGAAACGGACGCGCAAAAAGAATATTACGGGAAAATTGCGGAAAAGAACAACCAGCAGCTGGAAAAAATAAGGCATATTGTAAAAATTGAAACCGGAGCGGAATTGGCTGATTTTTCCAAGCTCAACAGCCAGACAAAAATTTCCAACATAATTTTAGCCGGCAATAAAATTTACGCGGGAGACGGAACGCAAAAAACGGTTTATACCCTGGATTTGTCTAAAAACCTGGTTACGGCCATTACCGACCTAAACCAGCCGATAAAAGATCTTCTCTACCCGGTCCTTGATAATAATAAAAATATTTATTATTTTAACGATAATTCCATTATCCAGCTTAAGACAGAAACGGAAGAAATTTCTAATTTAACTATTGACCTGCCGGCGGCCCGAGAAAGTATCGTCGCCGCCACCGGCTATAATAACCTGCTTTATTTTTTAGAAAAAAAGGACGGGCAAATCTACCGCTACCGGAAAGCCGAGGGCGGGTTTTCCTCAAAAGAAAAATGGATGAAGGATAAGGCGGATTTCTCTAAAGCTACGAGTTTCTCGATTGACGGCCAGGTTTATGTCTTAAACGCCGACGGGAGCGTCCTTAAATATCTAAAAGGGGAAAAACAGGACTTTGCCTTAAAAGCGATTGACCCGCCCCTTACCGCGGCTACAAAAATTATTGTTTCCCCGGAGTTGGAGTATATTTATATTTTAGAGCCGGCGAGCAAGCGCCTTGCTATCTTTAACAAAGCCGGAGAATTTTTAAGCCAATACCAATTTGACAAGCTTGATAATTTAAAAGATTTTGACGTAGATGAAAAGGGCAAAAAAATATATCTCTTAGACGGAACAAAAGTTTACGCCATTGACGCCACGCATTTTAAAAAGTAAAAAAATTAATTCTTTATAAATGGAACAAAAGATTAAAAATATAATAATTTTTTTGAATGACATTGAGCGTCTGAAATCTGTTACGCGTCATTCCTGGACATCAACAGGCAGACAGGAAAGTGTGCCCGAACATTGCTGGAGAATGGCTCTTATGGCAATGATTTTAAAAGAAAATTTTCCCGGAGTCGACATAGCTAGAGTAACGGAAATGTGCCTTATCCACGATTTCGGCGAGGTTTATGATGGGGATGTTCCGGCGTTTCTTAAAAATTCGGAGCATAAACTAATTGAAGAAAAAGCGATAAAAAAAGTTATTGAGCCATTGTCGGAAAACCTTCAGAATAGAATCATCGCCATTTACAAAGAGTTTGAAGATTGGGTAACGCCGGAAGCGAAACTGGCAAAAGCCATTGATAAATTAGAAGTCCTTATCCAGCACAATGAAGCCGATATTTCGACCTGGATCCCGAAAGAATATGAGTTAAATTTAACACACGGCCTTGAGTATAACAAATATAATGATTTTATAAAATCTTTTAGGAATATAGTTGACCAGATGACCAGAGATAAAATTTTAAAAAGAAAATGACAAATAAAATTATCAACATACAAAAAAGACGGGAGCAAACCCCGTCTTTTTTATTTTTCTGCCTCTTCGGCAGGCAAGTCTATTTTTTGTCTTTTATTTTAGAGTTACCTTTGCTCCAGCTTCTTCTAAGGCCTTTTTCATGGTTTCCGCTTCTTCTTTCTTCACGCCTTCTTTTACCATCTTCGGAGCTCCGTCAACCAAGTCCTTAGCGTCTTTTAGGCCCATATCAGTAACGGCTCGGACCGCTTTAATTACGGCGATTTTACTTGCGCCAGCTTCAGTCAACTCAACGTCAAAGCTGGTTTTTTCTTCAACCGGAGCGGCAGCGGCTGCCGGACCCGCCATCATCATGGCCGGAGCGGCGGCGGAAACGCCGAATTTATCTTCCAAGATTTTAACCAACTCGGCTAAATCAAGGACAGACATTTTTTCAATCTCCCCTACAAGGGATTTGAACTTTTCAGGAACTATTACTTCCTTTTTTTCTTCCTTGCCCGCCGAAGCGGTAGCGGAGGAGGACTTTGTTTCTTCTGGCATAAAATTATTTATTAGTTTATTATTTTATTATTTTATTTTTATATTATTTTTTTTCACTAATTGCCTTTAAGACGCAGACTAAACCGCGCAGATTCCCAGACAAAACATGAACGAAACCGGAAATGGGGGCTTTTATGGAGCCGACCATCTTGGCGTACAATTCCTGTTTGCCCGGCAAATTAGATAAAGTTTCCACCGTTTCCGAGGAAATAAACTTATTTTCCAAAATTCCGCCGGTAAAGCTAATTTTATCAGGCGTCCCCTTTTTAAATTGGCCGATAATTTTAGCCGGCGCCACTTCGTCTTCATAGCCGAAAACCGCGGCTACTTTTCCCTCGAAATCCCTGATATTTAAATCTTTTATTCCACTGTCTTTAAAAGCCAGGTCTAACAAGGTTTTCTTGGCCACATAATATTCACTGCCTTCTTCTTTAAGCTTTTTCCTAAGGTCTTCATTTTCCTTAACCCCCAGGCCTTCAAATTTGGCAAAAATAACGGATTTGGCCTTTTTCAACTTTTCCGCCAAATCTCTTAAAATTTCCTTCTTTTGTTCTTTGGTTTTTGGCATATTTTTTCTACGAATTACGAATTAGTACGAATGTACGAATACAATACAAAACGTTTCAATGAAAATTCGTATATTCGTAAAGTATTTGTAATTCGTAGTAAATAAAAAAATCTGTGTTTTCAACCACAGACCAGAAAAAAACTAAAAATTAGCTTTTTACCTCGGCAGGTCTTATTCTTTGCCTGCTGTCTGTGGTAATTATTCAATTATCTATACAATAACACATCCTAAAAATATGTCAAGATGGGGATGGGCATGCCCCCTTTCGGCAAAGGGGGTCGGGGGATTTTACAGTTAAACAAATAAAAAATGGCCCAAGAAAATAACTTCCTTCCGGGGCCATTATAATTCTAACTTCATTGCAATTAAATGGCGGACAAACATGGCGCAGTGCTCCCTCTATCTAAGGAGAAAGACAAGGTTGGCTGAACATACTTACGGGAAAGAGATTTGAGCTCTTCCGGCCAAAGGCTTATTTTTTCCAGTTCTTCAGCGGGAATAAATTTTTTCGCCAAAGGAATGTGGAACTCCAGCGTTTCTTCGGCAACGCTTTGCCGTTTCCGGGCAGGCAAAAATTCAAGCGTCCTCATATTATGGATTCGGTCCGCCAGCCGAACCAACACTACGCGGTAATCTTTCTCCGCCGCTGCGATTAGCTTGGCCCGATAAACCGTATCCTGATCGCCGACCTTAGTCATGCCGTCAACCAGGAAAGCCACTTCGGGGCCGAAATATTGCCTGATCTCGGCAATCGTAACCCTAGTGTCTTCCACCGTATCATGCAGAACCCCGGCGGCAATAACCACGGCTGATTGCCCAATATCAAGCAATAATTCAGCCACGGCCAATAAATGGAAAATAAAATCTTCGCCGGAAAATCTTTTCTGGCCGTAATGCGCGTTTGCGGCAAAGCAGCAAGCCCTTTTTACCAACTCTTTTCCGGCTTCATATAAGCCGCTGGCATCCAGCTTTTTAAAGAAGCCTTCCGCCATCCTCTTAAGAACGTCCGATACATCCATCGAATTCACCTCCTTCTCTCCGGAAAAACTGCGTTATAATTGCAACATCTTCAAAAGAACGAACAAAAAACAGACTTTATTTTATTATAGCAAGCGGCGAAAAAAAATCAAATACAAGACTTGAGAAAATTTCCTTTTTGCCATCTCTAACCCCGGGCATTCGGGATAGAAAAATTAAACATTTTATGCGATCAAATAAAATGCGAAGTTAAAAAATTTTTTTTCATTCTTAGCTATTGACAATTGTTTCTATAAAAATTATAATTTAGTAAGCGAGAGTATTTTTATACCTTTTATTATTAAAAAATTTTCTAGGAGGAAAAAAATTATGAACTCAAACGGAAGCTTTGCGGGTAAAACTATTCTTTTAGTCAACACCGGTCCGATCAAAAAGAAATTCATTTTAAAAAAATTAAAAAAAATGGAATTAACCGTGGTCGCCCTGAACAAGGAAAAAAATTGGGCGGCCGGTTACGTTGACTATTGGGTTTTAGCCGATACTAACAACCACGGCCAGGCGATGGAAGCTCTTGATTCTTTTCTGGCTGCCAACCCGGCCGTTAAAATCGACGGCATTATCACTTTCTGGGAAGATGATATTTTACTCACTTCTAAAATATCAGACCGGTGGGGACTCATCGGCATCCCTTTTAAAATCGCCAAAAAGGCCAGAAATAAATACCTATTCAGGGAATTCTGCAAAGAAAATAAAATTAAAGCTCCTCAGTATACTTTGCTAAAATCCAAGGATCTTGATTACGTAAGCCAGAATTTTAATTTCCCTTTAGTGATCAAACCGGCTTACGGCTCCTCAAGCGCTTTTGTTGTTAAGGTGGAAAATAAAGAAGAACTGGCCGCTACTTACAATTACATAAAAAAAAATATTTCCGCCACGACGGAATCGGCCCTATCGGACGGCCTGGAAATACTGGCGGAAGAATATATTGACGGCGAAGAAGTGGACGTTAATATCATCCTCCAGAACGGGAAAATAAAATTTTCCTCAATCGTGGACAACTACAAAACCGCCGAGCCCTTCTTCGTGGAAACCCAGTGGGCGATTCCTTCCCGTCTTCATAAAAACGACCAGCAGGCTTTAACTGAAATGGCGGAAATGATTTTAGAAAAATTAGGCGTCCAGAACGGCTGTATCCATTTCGAAGCCAAAGTTACCAAAGACGGGCCGGTAGCGATAGAAGCGAACCTCCGAATGGGCGGAGACGAAACTTATTCTTTCACTAAAGAAGCCTGGCAGGTGGACTTGATTGAAAATATGGTTAAAGTCGCTTTAGGCGTTTATATAGAAAAAATAAAAAAACCGGAAGTGCCTTATAAATACCTTATCAGCTACGATTTCATCCCCGAGTATTCCGGCATCTTAGTCAAGCTTGATGTTGATGAAAATATCAAAAAAAACGAACATCTGGAAGAATTGTATATTTTCAAAAAAATCGGCGACCCGATTTTAGTCCCGCCCGAAGGTTATGAATACATGGGCTGGGTAAGCGTTTCCGGGAATAACCCGCTTGATGCCGAAGATAATCTGAAAAATATCCTTAAATACATAAAATATGAAGTGGTAAAATTTGACCCGTCTTCTTCCATCGGCAAAACCTTGCGCCGCAACCGCTTTTCTTCCGCCGCCATGAATAAAGATATTTTGAAGGGAATGGCTAAAATTGAAAGGATAAAAAGATTTAAGGTGGAAGACCAGCGCAAACTTCATATCGGCGTCGCCTGCAATATTTATCAGGATGAGCAGGCGGCGGTGGAATCCGATCTGACTTCGGTTGGAAAAAATATAGAAAAAACTTTAAAAGAAAAAGGCTATAAAGTTACCTTTTTTGATTTTAACGATCTGCCTAAAGCTTTTAATGACTTAAGGAAAAGCAATGTTGACCTAGTCTTTAATGTCTGCGAAAGGATTAACAATTCCAGTTTGCTTGAGCCGCACGTCGCTGCCATTCTTGACACCCTGCAAATCCCTTACACCGGCTCCAACCCTTTTACCCTGGGTTTATGCATTGATAAAATCCGGGTTAAAAAACTGCTTAATTACCACGGCATCCCGACGCCAAAATGGGATTACGCTTATAGCTTAGAAGATAAGATTGACGAAAATTTAAAATATCCCCTAATAATCAAACCGGCTAATTCCGACAATTCTATTGGAATAACTAATGATTCGGTGGTCACAGATAAGGAAGGCCTGGAAAGGCAGATAAAAAAAATTACCGAGGAAATGGATCAGCCGGCTTTGGTGGAAGAATATATTGACGGCGACGAATATGATATTTCCATTTTAGGCAGCGAAGAAGACGATCTGCGGGTCCTGCCCCTGTCGCGTTCCATATTTGATAAGATGCCGGAGGGCTATTGGCACATTTATCCTTATGATGCAAAATGGACGGATAACCCGGCTTATAAAACTGGCATTACGGTCCAGCGACCGGCCAAAAATATCCCTAAAAAATTGGAGTCTTTAATTACGGAGATATCTCTTGATACCTATAACATTCTGGACTGCCATGATTATGGCCGGGTAGAAGTCCGGGTGGATAAAAATAATAATCCTTACGTCCTTGAATTAAACCCCAATCCTTCCATAAATATTGGCGACTGCGTTTCGGCCGCAGCGGAATTTATCGGCATGGATTACGCCGGTTTTTTGGAAGAAATTATCAGAATGGCTATAAGACGATATAAAAACCGGCCGCCGTATTACCACTTGCAGGGAAATTTTATGTAAATAAAAGTAGGGACAACTCGCGAGTTGTCCCTACTTTTATTTTTTTATTGGTGAAAATTATTTTTTCATCCTTCCCCTCTCCACTTCTAAACTTTTTCGGTATTTAAAAGACGACGGCGTGCGATAAGCCGGCCGGCCCGGACGATTGCCGATTTTAGAATGAATTTTCACCCCGTTAGAAATTTAAAAATAATATTTTAGCTTTCTAAAATAGAAATCCGTTTTACCCCGCTAGAAATCTTGCTATCGCTTCCAATCAAATTTCTAACGGGGTTCATAATTAATCAATTAAGAATTCTTGCACCCGCAATTATAAAAATCTATTTTGGAAATGGCTTTAACTAAAAGCTTTTTTACCCTATCGGCATTCTGCTCCATTCTTTTCGTTATAATTTCCCAGGTAACCGGCTCCTCTCCCTCCCGCCAGCAGTCATAATCGGTTGACATAGCGATTGTCTGGTAGCAGATGCCGGCTTCCCGGGCTAAAATCACTTCCGGCACGGTTGACATATTAACCGCGTCCGCTCCCCACTGGCGGAATAAATGCGATTCGGCTCTGGTGGAAAAACGCGGCCCCTCAATCGTAATCATCGTCCCCTTAGGATGAAAATTTAATTTAAGCTCTTCGGCCGATTTTATAAGTAATTGGCACAATTTAGGGCAAAACGGTTCGGCCATAGACGTATGAACCACTTTTTCTTCAAAAAAAGTCAGAGCCCGGTGTTTGGTGTTATCTATAAACTGATCTATAAAAACAAAATCTCCCGGCTTGATTTCTTCGCGCAAAGAGCCGCAAGCCGTGGTCGCTAAAATATGGCTGCAGCCGGCTTCCTTTAAGGCCCAGATATTGGCGCGGAAAGGCACTTTTGTCGGCATAATTGAATGATTTTTTCCGTGGCGGGCAATAATAACCACTTCCGTCCCCCCTAATTTTCCAACGGTTAATTTAGAAGATGGCCGGCCGAAATTAGTTTCGACCTCTATTTCCTTAAAATCACTTAATAACCCCGGGTCGTCTAACCCGGAACCGCCGATTATTCCTATTTTAATTTTTTCTTCTGGCATAAATTAATGCTTTACCTCCTCACTGTCATAACTTATTAAATAGTTAATCCGATAATTTTTTTCTTGTAATTTTTTAAAGCCGGGCAGAAAAGACAAATTAATAATAAAATCAATGCCAATTATTTCCCCGCCCATATTCTCCACCAGCTCTACGGCCGCCAGCATTGTTCCACCGGTGGCCAAAAGGTCATCCACAATAATTACCCTCTCCCCTTCTTTAATAGTGTCCTCATGCATCTCGATAGTATCCTGGCCATATTCTTTTTCATAAGTAACGGCTTTGGTTTTATGGGGCAGTTTCCCTTTTTTGCGCACAATAGAAATCCCGGCCCCAAGCTTATAAGCGACCGCGGCCGCCAATAAAAAACCTCGAGCGTCAATGCCGACCACTTTATCGATTTTTTTATCAATATAAAATCCGCTCAACTCATCCACAATTTTTCTAAAAGCCTCCCCGTCTTCAAATAAAGTCGTGATGTCATAAAATAGAATCCCTTCTTTCGGAAAATTGGGAATTTTTCTGATTTTTTTGTCTAAATAATCTCTGTCCATAATTTTTTGTTTTTACAGTTTCCACAAGAATAGTATAAACTAAAACAAAAAATTAAACAAATCCCCCAACTTTTAAGGTTAAAGGTTAATCTTAAAAGTTGGGGGATCGCCGACCATCGCCACTATATTTCCTTTACCCCGTTAGAAATAATGTCCCGCTGGAATTTCTAACGGGGTTCACTTTATAACCGTTTATATACTACTCCACTTCGCAAACGCAATAAACAATGACAAGAAAGCTACGCCCATTATTATCGGCGCGATCAGAGAGATATAATTTCTTTTTTGCGGATGGAAACGGCGCAGCAGCAACGAATTGCTCACAACCGAAACCGAACTTAAAGCCATGGTCAAGCCCGCTAATTCCGGCTTGAGAATCATCCCTAAGCCGATAAACACGCGCGCCGCAATCGGAATTCCAATGACATTGTAGAACAAAGCAAAAAACATATTCTGTTTAATCTTATTCATTGTTTCTCGGCTTAATTTTATGGCGGTTAGAACATCGCGCAAATCATTTTTGATTATGACGATTCCGCCGGTTTCCATGGCCACATCCGTGCCTCCGCCCATAGCAATTCCTAAATCAGCCTGGGCTAAAGCCGGAGCGTCGTTGATGCCATCGCCAACCATCGCCACTTTTATCCCCGTCCCTTGTAGCTTTTTTACTTCGTTGGCCTTGTCCTCCGGCAACACCTCGGCCAAGACATTTTTAATTCCAACTTGTTTGGCAATAGCTTCAGCCGTTCTTTGATTGTCACCGGTTATCATATAGACTTCAAGGCCGCGTTTCTGCAATTGTTGCACCGCTTCTATCGTATTGTCTTTCGGGGTATCGGCCACCGCGATTAACCCTAAAATTTCTTTATCCGAAGCTAATATCATTGTTGTTTTTCCGCCTTCTTCCAGCTTGCGGATTTTACGCTCGGCTTTGCTCGCATCCAAACCGACAACATCGGTAATTAATTTTCGATTGCCAAAAAAGTATTTCTTATTTTCAATAACGCCTTCAACGCCATGGCCGGGAATCGCTTTAAAATTATTCGCTTCCGTGAGCGTGATAGATTCTTCTTCCGCATATTTGACTATGGCTTCCGCCAAAGGGTGCTCGGATAATTTTTCTAAACTGGCGGCAATAGAGACGATCTCTTCCTCATCGCTTGACGATAAACCGACAATATCGGTAACTTCCGGCTCGCCCTTGGTTAGCGTGCCAGTCTTATCAAATATTATCGCTTTGATTTTGCAAGCCGCCTCTAATGGTTCGCCTCCCTTAATTAACACTCCGTATTCCGCTCCCTTGCCGGTACCGACTGCTATAGCCGTTGGCGTGGCTAAACCCAAGGCGCACGGGCAGGCGATGACGATAACGGCGGTAAAGGCCATCAAACTGAAAGCCAAGCTGGCGTTCAAAAGAAAAAACCACGCTAAAAATGTTAAAATAGCCAGAATAATTATGGTTGGAACAAACCAGGCGGAAACTCTGTCGGCAAAAGCCTGGATGGGCGCTTTTGACCCCTGTGCTTCTTCAATCAGGCGGATAATTTGCGCCAAGGCGGTTTCGCTGCCGATTCTGGTCGCCTTAAATTCAAAACTGCCATGCTTATTTATGGTCGCGCCAATTACGGCGTCACCGATATTTTTCTCTACCGGTATGCTTTCGCCGGTAATCATCGATTCATCAACGGATGAATATCCTTTAATAATCTCGCCATCAACCGGGATTTTTTCTCCCGGGCGCACCACAATAATATCACCAACCTGAACCTGTTCAATCGGCACATCTATTGTCGCATTATTTTTTATAATGCGCGCCGTTTTCGGCTGCAGGCCCATTAACTTTTTTATCGCCTCGGAAGTGCGGCCTTTAGTTTTTGCCTCAAGCCATTTACCAAGGGTAACAAAAGTAATAAGGAAAGCGGCGGTCTCAAAATACAAATCAGGTATTTTTTCACCCCCCAATCCTATCAGACTCCAATTGCTGATAGCGTAGTTAAGAAATAAAACTAAACTATAAATATAGGCGGTGCTTGTGCCAATCGCTATCAAGCTGTCCATGTTGAAGGTTTTCATCTTCAGGCTGCTCCACATGCCGCGATAAAATCCGGCGCCGATTATAAATTGGACCGGCGTCGTGAGCAGAAAAGAAATCACGCCTATAAGCGGCATGATTGATTCGCGGGCCGGCAAAAATTTAAAGAAATCAAGCAACATGAAATACAGCATCGGCAAGCTTAAAACCAAGCCCCAAATGAACTTTTTTAAATATCCTTTAATTATTTTTTCTCTTCTTAATCTTTCCGCTTCCGGCGTATCCGCACCCATTAAATCCGCTTTATAGCCGGCTTTTTTTACAGCATTAATAAGCTGGTCCGTTGTCGCGAGAGCGCGATCATATGTTATTCTGGCTTTCTCGGACGCGAAATTCACGTTTACTTCTTTGACGCCGGGAATCTTCTTTAAGCTTCGTTCAATAATCCCCGCGCAGGATGCGCAATGCATGCCAACAATATTCAGGGCGACGCGTTCTTCACCTCCTTGCCGTGCGGTCGAAGAAGCGTGAGCAGATTCCTCTTTTCCTTTTAAAGGAGAGGGTTGGGACGGATGCGCATGATAGTCCGCGGAACCGTCCGAAAACACGCTGAACAATTGCCCCAGTTTGGAAGAATTAACCAATTTATCCACAAATAAATCAATATCCGGCCTGTTCTTCGGCACCTCAAACTCGCCTCTTTTACGCTGAGTAATTTTCCCCTGAAACGAAGGCCCATCGTTTTTTTGGCCGAACTCGCCATCGGCTTCAACCGAAGTTTCTAGCTTAATTTTGAATGGCTCGTCGTCATTTACAGTTTTTTTTTCTACAACCAGGCCATTATTCCGGTCATCCGGTTCCTCTCCGACTACTTCGGCTTCATATCCGGCCCTTTTAACCGCATCTAATATGGCATTCCTGTCAGTCCCAGATTCTGCCTCAATAATTGCCTCTCCGGTCTGATAATTCACCTTGACTGTTTCAACCCCCGCCACCTCCTTTAATTCCAGGCTGATAATTTTTTCGCAAGAAGCGCAGTGCATATCCGAAATTTTTAAAATTATTTTTTTCATATTTTTATTTGATTAATTATTATTTATAAATAAACCCCGAAATTAGAAGCAAGAATAGCTAGGCTCGCATGAATTAAAAAGAAAATCAAAGTCAAATAAATTATTAGTTTATGATATTTTTGGAAAAAGCATAACAGGTTCTTCTCTTTCAAAAATGTGAAACAACAGCCCGAGAAAGTAAAAACGAAGAGAATACCGGTTAAAATACCGCTCCAATAAATTAAACTTTTGCCAAAAATTAATGTCATTTTTATTCAACAATTAAAGTTCCCTGCATCTGACGGTGACCTTCGCCGCAAAAATTATTGCAAAGCCAGATAAACTGTCCGTTCTTTTCAGCAGTAAACTCTAAAATATTATTATCCGCTAACCCCAGCTCCGGAATTCTAATCCCGTGCATAGTGTCTGTGTTATTAATTATAATTTTTACCTTTTCTCCCCTTTTAACTTTAATGCTATCGGGGCTATAGCCGAAATTAAAAGCGTCTATTCTAAACTCTTTTGCTGCTATCACATTTGCTTCAACAATATTTTTGTCCTCGGTTGTTGTCTTTTTGCTAAATATCAAGCCAGCACCGATCAAAACAGCCGCCAAGGCAGCGCAACAGAGGATATAAAGAAAGATTTTTTTGTTTTTCATAATTATTTTTATTACTTTCTAAAATTTAGTTATAAATTTTCTTGAGGTATTTATTTCCTCCCCTAGCATCTTTATTCAAACGCCTGCCATAAATTTTAAATAAGGCCGAGTTCCATTCCTTCGGTTCAATGAAAAAATCGCAAACCGGATAATGAATTTCATCTTCTCTCCGCCTGTGTTTTTTCAAGGCGTGCTGAAGATGGCGGCTGGTTATTTTAACTTTTCCAATATCTCCGCCAAGACTCGCTTCTTCTACCATAACCAGCAATTTTATAATATTGCGATGATCGCGAATCGCCATCGCCAGCAAACCGGGATTTACCCCCATGTTAATATGGCTGTTTAAAAGTGGAAAAAGAAAATTATCTTCAAGCCTGATATGCAAGAGAAGATGCTGCTTAAATCGCTTAAGCAGGTTAGACGACTTTTCTGGATTATTTTCTTCACCCAGAAACTTAGTCCATAGCTTATCAAGATAAGTATGGTCAGCATCCATAAAATTTGAAACAAGGCCACTCATATTTTATTTTTCTGTTATGATTGTTCTGTTTTAATCTCCTAAATCCCTCTTTTTTTCTTCAAATTCTTTCTTGTCAATTTCGCCTCTGGCATATCTTTCTTTCAAAATATCCAAAGCGGATTTATTCTCTTTTTTTATTCCTTCCTGGCTAACTAGCCAGCGGATCAGGACGATAATGCCCCAGCCAATAAGAACCCAAAAGAAAAGCATAAAAATCCAGCCCAAGCCAAAACCTCCCCAGCCGCCCATCATGCCCATCGTATAGTTGTAGTTGTCCCAGGCAAAATTGTCAGAATAAGTACGGGCGTAAACAGTACTGCCAGAGCTAAGGAAAGAAAAAACTGCCAGAGTAATTATAAATAATTTTTTTCCGCCAGGGGCGGATCCGCCTCTGGCGGACATATTGTCTGGTTTATCCATATTTTTATTTTTAATTATTAACCAATCTTTTATTTTCATCCTGCCGCCACAAATAAATTAATTATTCTACGGTTATAGTCCCAAAATTAATCATCCCCATGCCACAAGTGATGTCATAGCTACCTTTAGTTGTAGGTGTAAACTCCATAGTAATCGGCTGGCCAGCTTGAAGCGGAGTGGCCTTGTCATATAAACCCGGGATCATAATTTCATAACCGCAGCCGGAACCGGAATCCTTGACGTCAATGGTAAATTTTACGCTTGTGCCTGCTTTAACCTTAAAAGAATTTGGCTGTAAATATTCGCTCGCCGTATAAGTACTTTTTATTAACTGAATATTACTTTCAACTTGAGCGACGGTATCAACAGCATCTTTCTGAATTTTAGCGCCACCACCGCCACAACCGCAACCACCGCCGCTCGCTCCGCGGGTTGAAGCGGCTTGAGCCGTTGCGACGACCCCCGTATTATCAGAAACATTGCTGTTTGATCCTCCGTTATCCGAATTCGTTTGGTCGGAGATTACAAACTTCCCCCAAATCATGCGCATCCCGCAAGAAAATTTTATTTCGGAAACGCCTTCCGGCGGAGTAAACTCTATGATATTTTCCCCTTTTTCCAGATTCTTTTTAATACCCAAGGATTCAATCATAATGGCACTGTTGCAACCAGTTAATTGTTTGACATTAATAATCCAGCGGACCGGCACTCCTTTTTTAATGTAAAGGGTATTCGGCTTATAGCCCGAATAGGAAACTTCCATTTTTACCGTCTGGTATCCCTCAATATCGCCGGTAACCGGAGATTCAATTTGTCCGACATTGTTTTTAAGAGATAAAGAGTTGAAACCATAACCAAAATTAGTAAGCCCCCGGTTGGCCATAAATAAACCCAAAATTATTACCAAAATTCCTGAAACTTTTACTATTCTTTTTATATATTGCTGGCCGATGCTTGAGATAGCTACGCCGAAACCGAACATCAAAGGAATTGTGCCCAAGACGTAAACCGCCATACTGATCGCTCCCCTGGTAACGCTCCCGGAAGCTAAAGCGTAAAGCTGCATGGCTTGCAATGGCCCGCAGGGCATAAAACCGTTGAGAAGACCGATAATAAACGGTCCTTTAGGCCTTTTGCTATGCTTCTCATTGTAGAGAAACCGGGCAATAAATTGCGGAGTCCTGGGTTTTATTTTTTCTAAAATTTGCCAATTGCTTATAAAAGACAGCCCCATTAAAATCATAAACACGCCGGCGCCTAAGGTAATTATGCCGGTAAAAATCGGATTAATGCCAAAGAAGGACCCGATTCCGCCGAGAATCCCGCCGATTACCGTATAGGAAATAAACCGGCCGGCATTATATTGCCAATGCGGGGTTAAGGTTTTTCTCCCTCCGATTTCGGGCGAATCTTTTACTCTTTTTAAGTGACTGGCAGAGTAAGATACGACCAGGCCGCCGCACATTCCTATGCAATGGAAGCCGGCCAGGAGGCCGATAACGAAAATAAGGCCATAACCGATATTGCCCTCATTTAATTTTGCCAGTAAAGAAAAACCGCCAAGTTTCTGGATAATAAGATATATTTCTATTAAAAAAACCGCCGCTAATAAAAACGCTAAGCCATATAAAAATGGTTTGGAGCCGGACTCCTTTTTTTGCTCTTTCTCTTCTGCGCCCGCCCTTTCTTTGACTTGATAATTTAATCTTCTGATTTCCGAAAAAATTTTTTCTTTCCTGATTTTTTCCTCATCAAATTCAACTTCCGCCTCACCGCTTTTATAATCCACTTCAACTTTATTAACTCCGGGCAAAACGTCAATTTCCGTTTCAATCAGAGTTTTGCAGCTCCGGCAATGGATGCCGGAAATATGAAATTTAATTTTTTTAAGCATGGATTTATAATTTAATTATAAATTTATTTATTCGCTAATTTACTCACCTTTAAAATTTCATCTATCATCTCCTGCTTTAATTTTTCATTTTTAGCCGCCATGGCATTTTTAAAGCAGGTGTTCAAATGATTCTCCATAAGCATCTGATGGGCCGACTTTAAAAGCCCAATGGCGGCCAGGTTCTGCTGCATAATATCAACGCAGTACTCCTTGCTTTCCACCATTTTTATGATTTTCGCCATCAGGCTTTGGGTTTTTCTAAAGTTAATCAATGTTTTAATTTTTTCCTCTTTCATAATTTTTAGATTAAAATTAAGTTATCCACACCCCCACCATAGGTAGGGGTATATCTTAAATATATATCAAGCAATTTATCCTGTCAAGGGGTATCGGAATACATGGTGTTTTGACCTCTGGCGGGACTAATTTTGAACCAAGCAGCATCTCGTCTCGCCCCGCAGTATTGCGGGGTCAAGGGGCATTGATATACTCTGGCACCCCCGCCCAGTGGGACTGGTTCTTTGGCTAGAACAACACCTCGTCTCGCCCGCTCGCCTCGCTATAGCCTTGGCGAAGCGGGCCGTAGTCCTTAAACACTCAGGAGGGACGAAGGCGGGTCAAGGGATATTGGTATGCCCCGTTTTCCGCTTAAGGTTCGCCTAATAAAAAAAGACAGGCAACCCCATCTTTTTTTATATTATTTTCTGCCTGCCGGCAGGTGTTATTCGCTTCTAAAAGCAATCAAAAAGCATCTCGGAAGTAAAGCCGTATTTAGCCAAGGTGCACGGTATGCCGCCGTTGCCATCAAAAACTATCTGCCATTCCCCGTCAATTTTAACCGCAAAAAAATTACCGCCTTCACCCGGCTTGCCACTTGGATCTAAAAAGGTAACTCCGCCGCGGATATGGCTTTCTTCTTCCATGGTAATATTTACCTTGATTGAAGAAGGGATTTTTTTATATTTCTCCCCGAAGAGTTCTTCTATTTCCTGCTCTAATATAATCTCCGAAATATCATTTTTATTAAAATACCCGCATTCCAGCTTAACATTCAGTTTATCCCCCACCGGCTCCTCTAAACCCTCTGAATTTTTTTTAAATTCAGCCCAGCGGAAATTCAAGCCACAAACCATATAATCTAAAAAATATCCGCGCAAACCGCTGACTACCCCGTCCGCTAAATTATATAAATCTAACTCGGCGTTTTCATTTAAATACTTTTTAATTTTTTCATAATCAGCCATTTTCACTCCACTGGCTTCGTATAAAAGACCGGCAATTTTAACATCAGCCGTCCTGTCGCCCTCGCCCACAATCCAGTTAAATTCGGTCTCGCCCTCAGAAAAAATTTCTGCACCGGAATTTCCTTCAACCTTAGAGGAAAATTTTATCCCGGAATTTTTTTCAATTTGGCTGACCAGGTCATAAACAGCGTCTGGGCAGAATTCTTCGAATATGCGCAGGCATTTGCTTTTAGCTTCGCACCAGCTATAGCCGGCCGGCCCCAAGCAGCCATGCCCGTCTTTGTCTCCGCCGATAATCATTCCCGGATTTTGCCCATCCGGCACAGTAACGCCCTGCCCGTCCCCCGCTCTATCCAAATAATTCCGGAAGATGTAAGAGGCGCCGATAACTATTTCCAAAGCAATCGCTACAATTAAAATAATTAGGACAATTTTCCCCGGCCCAGTTTCTTTTTTTATATTCACCCCGTTAGCCTCGCTCAGATATTTATTTTTAAAAGGGTTAGAAATTTTTTTGTTTTTTTCTTCCATAATAATATTTTATCTATTTAATTCTATCTAATTAGAAACCTGAAAATATTTATTACTGCCGTTCCAGCCGCTTGCCGGAGCGATAAAAACACCCTTGCCCCCGCCAGGAGTTGGCTCTGATATGCTCAGTAAAGTTACTTCCTGCTTATCATTTTCTAAATTGGCATAGAGCACGCACTTATTATCAGCCGAAACTATATATTTATAATTGGCCGCGCTGTCCGTGCCGGTTTTCGGGTCGCGGATATTTTTAGGAATAAAATTGGCATACTGCGGATATTTGCTTTTATATTTAGCAATCAATTCATTCAAATCATACTCCCCCGCTCCTGTTTCCGGAGTTAAACAGCCAAAACTTAAGAAACGGCCTATCTGGTTAAGGTCGTTTAAACGCTTGGCATCGCGCGCTTTTGCCCAAGTGCTGGAGAAAGCTAAGGTAACGAAAGTCGCCAAAATCGCGATAATGGCAATCACCACCAAAATTTCAATTAAAGTAAATCCCGTCAAATTGCCCTTGGCAGTATTTGATGGGATAAACCCCGTTAAATTCGTTCTGCGACTATTTAATGGGGTAAAACCACGGTTGGATCTTTTTAACGGCATATTTATTATCTCTCTTATACATAATATTATACGATAGAATGAAATAAAAAAACACACGGCCCTCGGCCTTAAAACACAAAAACAAAGATGCCTTAGTGTTTTTGTTCGTAATTACGGCTGTAAAACATCTTCGGTCCGGCCGTTGATTGAAATAATAACATCATCTACGGTCGAAAATTGCCTAAGCGTCTCGGCAATTTGCGATCGGATGGCGGAAACCCGGCAAGAACCGCCGACCTGAAATTCCAACTGCTCGTTAAAATCAACTCTGGCCGCTCCGTTTTCAATAGCTAGGCTTTTGATTTTTACTCCGGGGTTGAAGTTAGAAAAAAATCCGTTCCTCTTTTCTTCTTCACTCGGACCCTTCGCTAACTCCTCTAAAGCGGCCCGGGCAACCCCTTCCGTTTTTGCTATTTCTCTCTCAACCGGGAAAACCTTATTACAAGAAAGTTCCGGATCTAATTCATTATTATTAAAATAAACTTTGATTTTTATTTTTTCTGTCGCCGATTCGAAAACTACCGGGATTCTTAATTCATCATCATTTTCCGGCAAGCCCGAAGGATTGTCTTTTTTCAAAACGAGCTCCCCCTTAGTACCTGGCGCGGCGGAAAATTTCAATTGCGCTTCAAATGGCACAAAATCTTCCGTCATCCAATTGCCTTTGGCGGAAGCTATGCCAGAGACAATGGTTTCCCCCTTATCATTAAGTAAAACCGCGGGAAAACTGGCTTCAAAAAACCAACTCCCCCGCGCCTGCCCAGTTATAGATAACGGGCTTTTTATAACTTGGTTAGGCCGGGGCGAATCAACCTTGATTAAATCGGCTTTTTCCAGTTCGTTGCCGATATCCTCAATAAACGTCTGACCGCCGGCCCGGCATTGCCGCGGATAACTTTCCATTACGGCATTGCCAACCGCGGCGCATTCGGAAAAATTGCTAATTATTATTTCCGTTTTTTCTCCGCAAAGACCAGCCGGTCTTGGCGCGCTCGGCGCTCCGTGTTTTACCCACTCTCCGTTTGCGCAAAGCCACGTATCTTCCGGACCGCCGATAATAAACCGCAAACTAAAAATAATTGTCAGAAATAAAATAATAATCCCTAAAATTATCAATGCTTTTTTCATATTAAAAAGATGAATATCTAAGTAAACATTTCCTTTATTATAACCTGTCTCCGCCGGCAAAGCAAATAAAAATTACAGAGTCACCCCTGTAATTTTTATTTGGCTCCATTTATATAAAGAAGCTAAACTTTTTTACTGAGCGATCGTTACCGGTGTGGTAAAAATCAGTTCGTCGTTAAAATAAATATTTAAATCATAATCTCCCGATAAACCGCCGGGAAGACCAAAACCCGTCCCCCAGCTGCCCTGGACTACTTTTTGTTTATAATCCGCGCTGGACATTTCTTTTTCGCCCGTCGTGGAATTTATAAGCTCATAGTAAAAAGTCCCTCCGACGGCCTCTTTCGTGGCTATAACGTCTATTTCCATAGCATCAGCAATCTTAAACTCGGTTGTCGGAACCGGTATATTATTCGGACCCGGCGGCAACCCCTGCTTCATTTTTGAAATCGTGATTTTATCAAAATATGTTTTATAAGAAGGAGGATTCGCGCAGGCTGACTTTAAGCAATAAAGCCCGCTTTGGCAATCTTTATAATTAACGCAAGCCGAACCCAACTGCCCGGAAGAGCAGACGTTGCTCAAGCATTTTAAGCCTGTCGCACAAGTTTTTTCGGCATTGCAGGCTTCTCCCTCCTTGCCAAAAGTTTTGGCTTTTTCGCAGCCCGCGCCAACCAGAAGCAGAGCGGCTATAACAATCCCGAAGAAAAATAAAGATTTTTTCATAAGGTTCTATGTTAATAATTATACTTTTATTATAGCACGAGAGAACTTTGGCCGCCAATAAT
>Ga0265296_1002168_pt1 | contig 20367 bp, 27 predicted proteins | sample MunlanPumphouse1_FD_189073 | JGI IMG/M metagenome (GOLD analysis project Ga0265296, IMG submission 189073) | Groundwater microbial communities from a municipal landfill in Southern Ontario, Canada - Pumphouse #1 | ecosystem: Environmental > Aquatic > Deep subsurface > Groundwater | place...
CCAGTATTATTTATATATTTTAACAAACAAAAGAAACGGCACATTGTATATCGGCATAACAAATAATCTGTTTTCAAGAACATTTCAACACAAGCTAAAAGAAAATCCTGACAGTTTTACGGCTAAATATGATATAACCAAATTAGTATATTACGAGGAGTATCAGTATATTCAAGATGCAATAACCAGGGAAAAACAAATGAAAAAATGGAACAGGGAATGGAAGGTGAATTTGATAGAAAAGAATAATCCGGCTTGGATAGATTTATCACGCGAGATGGAATAAGGACGGTTATTTCTCTTTCCCCTGGATTCCCGCCTACGCGGGAATGACAAAAGATAAAGGCTGAGAAAAAAAATGAAAAAATGGAACAGGGAATGGAAGGTGAATTTGATAGAGAGAAATAATCCGGCTTGGATGGACTTATCATGCGAGATGCAATAAGGATGGTTTTTTCTCTTTTCCCTGGAAAATATGCTATAATAAATCCATGCAGATTTATTTCGTTTTATTTTTAGTATTCTTATTCGGCCTCTCAATCGGCTCTTTTATCAATTGCCTGGTTTGGCGTTTGCATGTAAAAAAAACCATCCTCGGACGTTCGCTGTGTCCGCGCTGTAAAAAGCGGATTGCTTGGTATGACAATATTCCTCTTCTCAGTTTTTTGATATTGCGCGGCAGATGCCGGAATTGTCGCGGACGGATTTCGTGGCAGTATCCGGCGGTGGAGTTGGGAGTGGGGGTTTTGTTCTGCTTGTCTTTGTTAATTAATTTCCGATTTCCGATTTTCAATTTTTCCGCCCAAGGCGGACCAGCTTTGGGCTGGCAATTTCCAATTCCCAATATTTTTACTTTTAATTTCTTGCTTCTTGTTTTTCGCGATTGGTTTTTGATTGCCGCAATGGCGATCATTTTTCTTTATGATCTCAAATATTATCTTATTCCTGACATTATCGTTTTGCCGGCTAGCGCGATTATTTTTTTGATAAATATACTCTTGGGAAAAGATTGGCAAAATCTGCTGATTTCTGTTATAATAGGAGCAGGATTCTTTTTGATTCAGTTCCTTGTTTCGCGCGGCAAATGGATCGGCGGCGGCGATATCCGCTTGGGATTATTGATAGGTGCAAGCCTGGGCTGGCCGCTGGTTTTATATGCGATATTTCTTGCCTATATCCTGGGTTCGATTGTCGGCATCGGCTTGCTTGTTGCCCGCAAAAAGAAATGGGGCTCAAAATTGCCGTTTGGCGCATTTTTGGCTCCGGCCGCGATCATCATCCTGTTTTGGGGAGTGCGGATCGCGGAATGGTATTGGGGCGTATTGATGTAAGATGTAAGATGTAAGATGTAAGATGTAAGATGTAAGATGTAAGATGTAAGATGTAAGATGTAGGATTTCAGGTTTATTATAAGAGTAGTAATTTTTATTTATGTTAAAATTAACAAAAAAACAGAAGCTTGAAATTGAAGAGGTAGCGCAAAAATATGATTTGAAGTTAATTTTATTATTCGGTTCTCAAGCCAGTGGAAAAACACATAAAAAAAGCGATGCTGATATTGCTTTGATTTTTGATGAAAAAAAACGCAAAGACCTTCCTTTGGATGACCAATTATCGATTTTTGCCGCTTTAAGCAGGGTTATTATAAAAAATTTGGATATCTCCGTAGTTAATCATGCTAATCCCTTGTTGTTAAAACAAATTTATTTTAGTTCCCAGCTTCTTTTCGGCAGTGAAAAAGATTACTATAATTTTCGTCTTTACGCCTTTAACCGTTTTAACGATTATGCGCCGTATTTTGTGCGCGAAGCTGAGCTAGCTTCATATTTAGTGAAACAAATGTAAATTTTATGCCTTTGGATATAGAACTTATTGTTAGGAAAATTATTTTATCAGAAAATGATTATCGCATGAATATGACGATTTGGATCCAAAAAAATTTTATGATTCCATTGCAGTAGCGATAAAAGAAATTCCTTTGTATTTAAGAAATATTCAAAAGCTTTTAGATAAAAATTCTAAACAAAAGAAATTAACTTTATAATCCCTATGCCCATTCGCACCAAGCTAAAACTATCCGCCATATTCATGATTATGGCGTTGTTCGCTTTTTTCTCCGGACAAAAGCCGCATCCTGCCTTGGCCGGCACTGACGACAATGTCTCCGGCTGGGCTTGGAATCCTGTGGTAGGGTGGATTAGTTTTAATTCGACCGGATGCGACGCTAATTGCAATACATCTGATTGTATATCGGATGGCACTCCCGAGGGGTGTCCTGCACTAAACGCCGTTTATAAGAATTACGGCGTGTATGTTGATTTTGTTTCCGGAAATTTTTCCGGCTATGCCTGGAATGATATGGTGGGGTGGATTAGTTTTTATAGAAGTGACACGAACAATCCACCTTCTGATGATCCCGGATCGGGAAGCGGTCCAATTGCGGTTTATGATTCTGATTTAGGAGTCATAAAAGGCTGGGCAAAGATTCTTTCAATGGGCGATAATGGCTGGATTAGATTTGATGCCGGATCTGTGCCCGTAACCTATGACATGGCTACAAAAAAGCTAAAAGGCTGGGCCTGGAATGGGAATAGCGATGGGACTGGGATCGGGTGGATTAGTTTTAATTCAGTGAACTGTGACGCCAATAATAATGGTTTTGTTGATTTGGTTTGCGGAGGAAACGATTCTTCAGATATTTTACAAAGCTATGCAGTTTCCGCAGATCTAAACGCACGGCCGACAGTAACGGATATGACTGCGCCGAACATCGCTGAAGCAGAGGCTTGCTCCGGAGGCGCTCTGAGGGCAAAGCTGGATTGGAAATTTAATGATACGGATCAAGGGGCGACAATGGATTCTTATCGGCTTATTGTAAAAAAGAATTCTGATAATATCACGGTATTTGATTCGGGAAAATGTAAAAACGGATCATGTATTGCTGATTGCACAGGCCCTGGTAATGGTTTATGTTCGAGTTGCACGGGTTGGACTAGCGGTCAAACATGCTCCTACACGGTAGGTAGCACCTATTTGAGTTATGATACGGCGTATAAATGGTCTGTTGAGGTTTGGGATAATGAAGGTGGCAGTTCAAATCCCGTTGCATATAATGTGGTAGTTGATGAGCCGGTATTTGCTGACGACGGCATACAAAGTACCTTCACTACTTACAAAAGCGAATTTCCTGATGTTAATTTCAGCTGGTTGCCGACGGATATTAGCGCCGGGGAGGCGGTATTGTTTGATAGTCGTTCGACTAGTAAATATTATACTTTTGACAGTATTCACGACTGCACGGATTCGACTTGCGATTGGGAGTGGATTTATGATGCTGCAAATGTGGATGTTGTTAGTGATTCCGCCAGCTCAACGATTGTGACTTTTAAAAATAGCGGTGTCGCTGATATTGAGCTTAAATTAACCGACACAACAACAAACTATTGGTGTTCCACCTCCACCGAAAGTCTTTCCATAAAACAAAAACTCCCCGAATGGATAGAGGTTAGCAATTAACTTTTGTTTTGCACAAAAAATACCAATGCCAAAGCCCGGCCGGTGAATATATTGCCGGCCGGGTTTTTAGGATTTGAAATTAAAAAAGCATGTTTATAAAAAAAATAAAAAAAATCACCCATTCCGGCTTCACCTTAGTTGAGCTTATGGTCGGTGTTGCCGTAATCGGCATTCTTTCGACTATGTCTTTGGTCAATTTCCGCGGCTACAGCCAAAAAAACCAAGTTGACTTGGCGGCCTACAAACTAGCCTCAGACATTCGCGCCGTGCAAAATTACGCGCTGAGCATGAAAGAGTTTGGGGGTGATGTTCCAAAAGGCGGATGGGGATTTAGAGTTTCTTCGGATAATTCCGATAACGATGAATATATTATTTATGCTGATTTGCAGGATATTTCGGAAAATTGGAGAGGTAAATATGGAAACGGAATCGAGCTATTCCAAACAATCGATTTGCCAGAGGGGGTCTTGATCAGTCAAGTTAGTCTTGGTGGGAATAATCGAAAATATGGATACATTAATAATTTACCACCCAATCCAGATATTGTTATTAATAGTGCCTCCCAGGAAAGCAATGGAAATTTTCAAGATGAAGATGTTAGCGAAATAACAATTACCCTTAGCGGTGCTGGCAGTTACACCCGAAAAGTAAAAGCAAATAAATTCGGCTTGGTTGACGTGGAGTGATTTTTGGTGATGAAGATTAAGGCTCTTCGGATAATTATATGGATAATTACATCTGATTTCTGCTCTTTTTTGTCATTCCCGGCCGCGACCGGGAATCCAGGAGAAAAATCGATCAAGAGTTTAAAAGCAATTGAATGTTTATTGTCTTGTTTGTTCGGATTATTCAAGATTTTCCAGATAATAAGATTATTCCTTTTCCTCCTGGATTCCCGATCTTTTATTAATAATTGCCCTGCGGGCGGCAAGGAGTGTCGGGAATGACAAGTTTCTTTACCCGCAAGGATTATCCGGAAGAACCAAAATTAACATTGATCAAAATTAATTATTTATGAGGTTTTGAAATTCCTTAGCTATAAAATAATGAAACTTTTTTTCAAATCTAATCCGGCTTTTTCTTTGATCGAGGTGACGATCGCGATGGGTATCATCACGGTCGGTATCCTTGGCGTGTTTTCTTTGGTGGCGCAAAATTATCAGGCGCAGAAAATCAATAAAAATACTTTGATCGCCTCGATGCTGGCGCAGGAGGGGATCGAGCTGGTCCGCAATGTGCGCGATACGAATTGGACTACGGGGGTGGTGGACTGGGATGATGATATAAAAGGGAATAGTAATGATGATTTCATAATTGATGGTGTGGGAGGTGTGGGAATTGATGGTGATGTTGATGACACAAACACATCAGGTAATATTATTGAAGAGGCTAACGCCAAACTGTATCGAGATGGCAATGGTTTTTATACGCACACAGCAAGCGGCAATACGGCGACCGGTTTTTATCGTTTGATTACGGTTTCCGGAAATGATGCTAGTGATCCGGTTGACGGCATAGTTGATTATTATAAAGTAACATCACGCGTGCAATGGCAGGAAGGCAATGGATTAAAAGATTATGTCGCGGTTACGTATTTGTATAATTGGCGGTGAATATGAAATTAAAAATAATCAAAAATCAAAACGGCACTTCGCTGATCGAAATGATGGTTGCGGTCGGGATTTTCGTGATCATCGGCACCTTAAGTCTGCATATTTTCAAGGCGACTTTGGAGAGCCAAAAAAACGCGATTGCGGCGCAGAATACGCAAGAGAACTTGCGGTATCTGTTTGAGATAATGAGCAAAGAGATCAGGCAGGCACAGGTTTTGAGCGATGATTGTAAAAATCAATTAGGAAGCATATCAACTAGCAACGAAATATATTATAAAAATAATAATAATTTATATTTCAAAAATAAAGATAATCTTTGCGTGCGTTATTATTTAGATAGTAGTGCAATAAAGATTAAGCGTATCAGCGAGGACGGTGCGACATATGACATTGATCTGCCCTTAACCCCGAACGAAATCAAAGTGACTGATTTCGCATTTGATGTTATTGACAATTTAACAACAGATCCTCCCGGCACGAAAATCCAGCCTTACGTCACATTTAAGATCGAGCTGGAGGCTTCAAATGCTTCACAGCAAAAAATAATTATGCAAACAACTGTTTCTTCGCGGCATTATGAATAAACCATATCCGCTATGCCTTAAATATTTTTCAGCCATTCATTAAATAACTCTACTTGCTTTATTTTTTTCGGATCAATAAGAAATGGTTCGACATCACGTGCTAAATTCTTAAGCTGAGCTTTAGTTAATTAATTGTTTATTTTTTCATGTCGATTTTTTGACACTGAAGTTGCCACTCGCACAATATCCGGAATCATTTGATAATATGATAAAGCATATTCCAGCGAGATATATGAATAATTTAATTCATTGGCAAGCAAATTAATATCCATTTTTTGTTCAGGAAGTACAAAAATACTGCGTTTTACCGGTTTGATCAAGCCGGATTTTCTCCAGTTTGTTAGCTGCGCATAATTAACGCTCCCGAAAACATTTTTTATTTCTTGAAGAGAAATCGAGTTAAAACCTCTAAAAGTATTTAGAAAATCCAAATATTTCATAAAATCAATTACTTATAAAAATATATAAGTTTCTGATTCTATTATATCATATCCTTGTTTATTGTCAGGATTCATAAAAAAATAAATTATCAGCTAGCAATACTTTGATCACAAAAGAGACCATAGCATAAGCCGAGAAGATGATGACCAGCCCGATACCGCCCACATCAAAATATCTTTGCCTTTCTGCACTTTGCCGGAATCGCCGGCGGCAAGCATCCAGGTGAGGCCGCCGTAGATAAACCCCACTGCTCTTATCGCTTCGAGGGGTAGGCACGGCAAGGGCAAGAGAACCGATTATGCCTTTGATTACTTGGCCAATTAGTTTATTAAAAAAAGAAAATTTTGGTTATATGCCAAGTTTTTTAAAAATAAAGTCTTTGATTTTTAAGGCAGATTCAAAAGCTATTTTTGCCTCTTTAATATCGATGCCTTCTGGCCAATCGCCTGGATAACGAGTTTCAATATAGTATTGGCAGAGTTGTTCAAATTCAGAATGAAATTGATTAAAACTTGAATCATGTTCGCAGATCATTGACTCCAGCTTAACCAAGTCATGAGTTTTTGGCGGTTCAATGTTTAAATGGATTAAAAAAGCCTTCATCAATTTTTCAACAATTTGCTGACTAAAGAAAACTACATTACTGATTGACACTTTTTCTTTTAGAAGCGCCATGACGGCAAATTCATCTTCCTGCGCTTTTCGCAACCAAGCCGCGATTTGCGGTGATACTGAATTATCTTTTTTCATATAATATTTGACCGCTATTTAATATTTTTTCCAGAAAAAAATCACCGATTCGGATTTTTTCTTTTAGTTTGTTTGGCGTAATCACCAATAAATCTAAAGAAAAAAAACGCGGATAAATAGAGCCGCTGATTTTTCTGGCTAATTTGCGTGAAGAAGTCGTGTTCTTGATAATAAACAAATCAATATCACTGTCTTTGTGCGGCTTGCCCCAGGCGTAAGAACCGAAAAGAATAATCTTTTCCGGCTTAAACTCTCGAACAATCTTGTCCGTAATTTCGGCTATTTTTTTGTTGATTTCTGTTTTTGACATAAATGATTTATCGTTTATTTCAGTCCTTGTCTGTAAAGCTTAGAGTAGAGGTAAGGTTAATGATTATTACAATAATATCAAAAATATCAGCAAAAAACAAGAGTAATAATAACAGAATAATAATGACAAGAAATAAAGAATCAGTGAAATCAGTTTAATCAGCGTAAACCTGCCTGCCGGCAGGCACGGTCAGTGGTTCAGACAATTAATCCCAGTTCAGACAAAATTCTCCGCCACTTCACCTCAATCAACTTAACAAGCTTTACAATTTGTTTTTATTAAAAAACTAAAACCCATATTATTTAAAATATTACCAAGCGTTGCAATTGTTGGGTTTCCGTTGCCTGATAAAACGCGATATAAGTTCTGTCTATTTAGCCTGGTCTTTTTTGCCAGCTCACCCAATCCGCCTTGTGCCTCGGCAACATCATAGAGCATCCGTAAAAATGTTTTTATATCACCGTCTATTTCAAATTCCTCAAGCGCAGAATTAAGATAGGCGCTGGCCTCTTTCGGGTCTTTTAGCGATGATAGCAGATAATCTTTATATTTAATTGATTTTTGCATATATCTTTAGTTATTTAAATAATCACTCAAAAATTCTTTGGCAATCCTTATATCAAATTTCTGCGTCTTTTTATTGCCTCCGCATAACAACAGTATAATTGCGTTGTTTATTTTTGAAAAATAAATACGATAACCGCTTCCGAAATGCAATCTTATTTCAAAAATATTTACACTTACCCTTTTATAATCTCCAATAATCCCTAATTCAATTCTTCTTAAGCGATTTTTTATTCGCGCTCTGATGGTGGAATCTTGAATTGTGCATTCAAGCCAATCGATCAATGGCGATTTGCCATTACTTTTTTGATATATAATTAATGTTAGCCCCTCCTGTTTGTTCATATTATTATTGTAGCTTATATGCGACAATTAGTCAAATATTAAATTGTTTTAGAAATACTTCAAAATACCTCAAATGCTGTTAAATTTTCCGGTTCAGTATTTTTAGGGATTGACACTTTTTTATTTAAGGGAGGGTGTATGCTGTTTCATGCTATATCAGAAGGAGCGTATGTGAAGGGATTAACCATAGAAATGATTAGTGGGCTGGCTGAGCAGATGTGGATCCCCGGATTGGGCGGATTATTAATTTTAGCAATTCTTTATGTTATTGCAAAAAAAACATAAAAATTAATAACAAAACAATTAAAAAAAATTCAATCAATCAAAAAGACCATAGACGGATCTATGGTCTTTTTAAAATACAAAACAATGAATCAGCAATTAATCCGATGGCTAGCCATTGGAATAGCCAAAAATGATTCGAAAAAGAAATGGCTATAATAATGCTCAGAAAAATATTAAAAACAAAAATACGAGTATAAGAATACTGTCCATATATCGAAACCGTTGATTCCAATAAACTATAAATAGTTATTGCCGGCAAGATAAACATTAAGAGTATTGGCAATTCAGCTAGAGAGTTTTGGTTTTTTGCTGTAATCGAAAAAGAAGTGCTGATTATAGATAGGGATATAAGCGCAGAAATTAAAAGAAATGAAAATATGAATTTTCTTAGCCTTACTGCTTCTGTTTTTTTGATAAAAAATATCCCGGCGCCGATAAACAGTAATGCACAAGTCAATGAAAAGGAATGAGAAATGAGCAAAGTTTTTAAAGATCTATTATTGGAATAATCGATTATTATTAAGAGGGCGGAATATGAAAAAATTAAATATCCGATTAATATTCCAGCTGTTGAAACGATTTTTTTTATTTTTATATTCATATTGATTTTAACTGAATAATCTAAATATCAACAAAGATAGTCCAAATAATCCTGCCCATCTCATTAATCCCAAAAATCCCAGTTCAGACAACTACGCCCCGCCTCCTGCTATCCCTTTGATCACAAAAGAGACCATGGCATAAGCCGAGAAGATGATGACCAGCCCGATTACTGGCCACATCAAGATGTCTTTGCCTTTCTGCGCTTTGCCGGATTCGCCGGCGGCATGCATTCGGGTAAGGCGGCCGTAAATAAAAATGTCATCTTAGTTCTTTTAGGTTTATTTCGGCTTGCTTCAATATTGAAATCATTGTTCCTTTGGGTAGGTTTTTTGAATGAAATGGGACAACAGCTATTTTATTTAAACTAGAATTATAATAAACAAAATGGCTTCCTGCTTTTCTTTCAAGCCGGAAACCTTTTTCTTCGAGCAATTTGATGATTTGTTTCGGTGTAAGCGTCTTGAGCTTAGGCATATTTTAATCTTGAATTTGCCAAGCAAGGAGAATTCACATCTATTGTTGTGATAAAAGCCTGTTCATCATTCGGAATGCTTTGTTTGTGAGCTCTTAAGCATTCCAAATAAAGTTCGATTGCCTCTTCTGCCATTTTTCTAGCTTCGTTCAGATTTTTTCCATAGCTTACACAACCCGGCAGGCTTGGAACGGTTACAGTGAATCCGCCTTCTGGCTCAGGATGAAGTATGATGTTGTATTTAATTTTTTTCATATTTTTGACTCTTGCCAGTATTTTACAATTATTATGTTTGAAAGTCAATATATTTCCAGATTTTTTGGCTTATTTGATTATTATGTATTTTTAATTTTGAAGCTATTGCGGCCAAAAATCTTTAATACCTGAATGCCGGCAAAATCCCAGTACGCTTTTTTTATCATTACCGCCTATATACAAGCAGGCACGGCTACGCGGCTCGGGATGACAAATGGATGGGGGAGTAATTAGCGAGAGCAGAATGACAAAAAAATTAATCAGTGAAATCAATTTAATCAGTGTAAACCTGTCTGCCGGCAGGCACGGTCAGCGGTTCAGACAATTAATCCCAGTCCAGACAACTACGCCCCGCCTCCTGCTATCCCTTTGATTACAAAAGAGACCATGGCATAAGCCGAGAAGATGATGACAAGCCCGATCACCGCCCACATCAAGATATATTTGCCTTTCTGCACTTTGCCGGAATCGCCGGCGGCAAGCATCCAGGTAAGGCCGCCGTAATAAACCCCACTACGCTGTCGCTTCGAGGGGCAGGCACGGCAAGGGCAAGAGAACCGATTATGCCCAATATGCCGTTAATAACTTGCCCGATCAACTCTTCCGGTGTTTCCGCGATGCCGGAGGTCTCTATATGATTATACTAAAATATTTGAGTAAAAACAAGGTTAAAGCAACAATGCGATTAAAAATTGTCCCGCGAAAATTTTAAATAGTTGGTGGTTCAGTTTGGACGTGACTGATCATTTGTAATTAGCCAAGAATCAAGATTTTCACCAACCCAATCTTCCATTAGTGCCAAAATTTTAAATAACAGAACTCTCCTATTTATCTCTCTCATATTTATTGACAAAAGTATTTTTTGTGTTAAGCTGTGAATGCTAATTAAATTAGCACAAAAAAAATTGTACTTTGAAAATTTAAAAAGAAAAGATAATAAGAATGGAGGAAGCAATGAACGCTAAAAAAGTTTTTACTAGTTTTTTTGTTATTATTTTTTTTCTAATTTCATCATGTACGGAAAATAAAAATTATGATAATGATGAAAATGGGAAAATTAATAAAAATGGAATTGAAAATTTAAAGAAACGTTATCAGGAAATTAAAATTTTGAATCAAAAACTATCAAAGAAAAAAGAAGATATTGATTTTACTCGTAAACAATTACAAAGCAAGATTGATAAATATTAACAATTGATACTTGATTCAAAGAGCAATGCCTTGGATACTTATGATCAAGCAATTTTGAACCAAGAAATAAAAAGTTATCTTAAAATAATTCAAGTTAATTTAATCTACGTTGCTAAGCTGGAAGATGTCGCTATTTCTTTGAATAAAGGCGCAAATGAATTGAAGTATTTGGAAGAAAAATTCGAATCTGATGTTGCGGTGGCGTCAGTAATTGGATCAGTTCAAATAAACGAAATTATCAAAGAAATCGATATTGTGATTAATAAATATTTACCATACGCTGATGAAATAGTTTTGAATACCAATGGCGTGCAAATTGATCTTAAAGAAATATGGAAAGATATTCTTTTAAGAAAAGAACATGAAGAAAAAGAGAGTGCTGAAAGAAGCAAACAAGAAAAAATTGCCCAAGAAAAAGAAAAACTGGTAATAATTGCATCGCAAGAGCAAGAAAAAAAACGAAAAATAATCGAGGAGCAAGAAAAAAATGAAAAAGAAAAATATTTTAACAGTCCTGCGGGTAGATTGGAAAAATTTTTGGATGATGAAAATTTTGCACGTGATTGGTATGACAGAATAGATAGAAAATATATGCATTACACAAAATCAAAAATACTTTTAAAAAACGATGAGAAAGGCGTGCATGAAATTTATATTCCAAGAATAATAAAATTAGACAAATATGTGATAATAGAATTAGTCTGGGAATACCGATCTATATGGGCAATGTTTATGAATCCGAAAGAAATTAAATTAATTGATAAAAAATTAGTATTTCATTATCCAGAAAATGTATTTGATGATAAAGGAAATAAATATCACAACAGAGAAACTGAAAATATCGCTGAAGAACAAATTAAAATATTTTGCGTATTCAAGAATCTACTACTTGAAGAAATTCAAAATGCAACTTTTGTTTATGGTGAAAAAGATCAATATTTTTTGGAATTTACAGTTGTTGATAATTGGCAAGCAAATAAAACTCTTGAAAGATAATTTTGAAAGATTGATATTGATTATGGAAAGGAGATAAAATGAATATTCATAAAATCAATGGAGCTAATAAATTTTTATTTTGGATTATTGCCATATTAATTTGTTTAATTTTGATTATAGGACTTTTTTTGTATGGAAATATTTTTGCATTTTTTCTTCTGTTTGATTCGATTGTTAAAATAATTTCCACGCGCGTGAATATAGATATTTGGATAGCAAGAATTATAACAATTTTGTTAGGATTAATTTTTATTAATTTCGTTTCCCCTTCAATTTTTTCTTTAAATTCGAAAAAACGAAAACTTGGTTTTGGTATTATGGGGTTAATATTTATTTTGATATTTTTTGGCGCGTATTTTGTCAATCGTAATTTTATTTTTGATTCTGACGGTAGTCCAAAAAAATGTATAGCATGGAATCCAATTGACAAATGTTATGATGATGATATTCCCTGTAACTGGAAAGTTCACCCTAAATATGGTACCGAAGTAATTCTTTGTTCCAAGAAAATGATTATGATGAATAGTGCTGTAAAAAATAGACTAGGAAGATTTAGGAGAATTACCCCAAACAGAAATCTGCGTTTTTTTACTCCAGATGGTTCGCCTTTGATTTGGTATTATCAAAGAAATGATGGGAAATTAGAATTGTTTGACAATATGGGCGTTCATCCTCAATTGCAAGTTGCTTTAATGCCGATTAATAGAAATATTGCTACTTTAATCATAAAATATTTAGAAGAAAAGAGATTAGATATGATTATCGTAGACGAAAAAAATGGAGATAGTTACTCCATTAATGCGTATAATGATCAATTAATAACGGATTTTAGCGCACTTCAAGAATTGCGCAGCGCTCTTTCTGATTTAAAAAGGTAAAGTATGAAAAAAAATAAAGCTGGTATTTGTGTAATAGTTATTTTGTTCGTATTTGGTTTTATTTTATTTGGCAGGTACCCATTTTCTTAGACACATTCTCCATGGACCATTTGATATTGCCGGCTGTATAAAACAGGTGGCATTTTTAATTTAGTGTGTATTCTGGAATGGTTGTAAGAATAGATAGTTTTGTAAATAGCATACACCAATTCTCCTAAACTGTTAAATCTATCCGGATCTCCTAAATCTATTTTGAACTGCGAATAGAACGATTCCTGATAGCCGTTTTCCCAAGGACAGCCCGGCTGGCTCATTGATTGTTTAATACCGAGATTTTGGCAGATATTAGAATAATCAGCCGAAGCATATTCACTGCCATGATCGGAATGGAGTATTTCGGCCGCCGGATGGTTGTTAATTGCCGAAAATAAAGCATTGATAATGAGCGGGGTCGAATGGTTGGTCAGAACGCTGAAACCGACTATCTCACGGTTAAACAAATCAATGATCGTAGCTAAATATATCCATTGTCCGCGGAATGCGATATGGGTGAAATCGCTAGCCCAGATTTGGTTTGGCCGCCAGGGGAAATTAGTCAAAAGCAGATTGGGAAAATCGCAATCCCTGTTAGCCTTGATATATCGGAACTTTTTTCCTCTTTTACGGTAGGGCTTAATACCGAACAGCTTCATTACTCTAAGTATTCTTTTTTTGTTTATTTTCAAATGGATAGCCAATCTTTTGTGTCCGTAGGCCGGATGCTCGCGCAGAACCTCTTCAATTTCTGTTTTCAGCGACCAGTCTTTTGGAGGCTGTTTGGATTTGTAATATAGCGATTGGCGGGAGATGCCTAATAACCTGGCTTGTCGCGACTTGTTATCTTTGCCCACGGCTAATTCTTTTTTTTGGTTTGTGACAACTTGACAGTCAACTCTCCGACCAGGGCCAGCAATTCTTTATTGTCTTTCTGCAATTTGGAGAATTCTTTCCAGCCTGGCTGGGCTTTAACCTTATGGGATAACCAGCCGTAAATAGTGTTAGGGCTAATGCCGTGCTCCTCAGCTATCTTAGGAATAGGCAAACCTCCTTCTTTTACTCTTTTTAGGATTTGATCCTTGGTCTCCGGAGAGATCTTAAACGATTTTTTCATATGTTCTTATTGTAGGAACACATGGAAAAAGTGTCAAAGATTTTGGGTACCTTCCAATGCGTCGACGGTTGCACCAATACAAATCCGAATACCAAAGAAGAGAAAATTCACCTCGCCGTCGATTACATCCTCTCACAAATCCAATTCACCGAAGAAGAGGCACTCAAAATCGAGGCCAGCTCAAAAAATGACATGGGTGCGATCATCGACATGCGCAATAAGGAAATTGACAACCTACACGGCCGTAGAAAGAAGATTTTGGGAGACTTGGACTATCTGACCACCAACAAGATTACGATGCTCAGAACGCAAGCTATGACCATGGAACAGATCGTCGGCGAGGAGCATCGACTCAAGATTGCTCTGCAACAGATCACGGAAGAATCGAGCATTCATCAAGACACAACCGAGGAAATGTTGAAAGCACTCGTAACCTTTTCCGAACTCGTAAAAATGGCTAATGCTTGCTTTAAACATGCACTTGATATCGAAAAAAGAGAAATCGCGACAACTGTGTTTACCGAACTGATTATCACGGAAGAAAAGGTCGAATATAAGCTAAAAGAGGGCTTTGATGCCCTCTTTAAACGTCACGATTGGTTATCTGGCTCCCAGGGTCGGATTCGAACCGACGACCAACTCGTTAACAGCGAGCTGCGCTACCGCTGCGCTACCCGGGAAGAATATGATATCAAATTTATGATCTTAAATTTACAATCTAATTGCCTAAAACAAAATCTGCCACATGGCAGTATTAATACTATAAATTATTTTAATATTTTCGTCAATATACGATTATTATTTAAAATTAGGAATAATATTTTAATGCACCTTACATCATAAATCTAAAATCCTAAATCATACTTTAATAATCCCTCAACTTCTGTATCCCCTCATGCTTCTGAATCTTCTCTAGCGCCTTCGCCTCAATTTGGCGGATACGTTCGCGGGTAACATCAAACTCGCGGCCTACTTCTTCCAATGTATGCGCAACACCATCCTCCAAACCAAAACGCATTTCCAAGATCTTTTGCTCGCGCGGACTAAGCTGTATAATAACTTCTTTAACATAATCCCTTAAAAGTTGTAAAGCGGCACTGCGATCCGGCGTAACGTTTTTGACATCCTCGATAAAATCTTCCAATGTAGAATCCTCTTCATCGTCGCCTACGGAGGTTTCAAGAGAAATCGTATCTTGTGAAATTTTTATAATATGTCGGACTTTATCGATGTCTTCGCTCATTTCAGCGGAAATTTCTTCTGGCAACGGTTCACGCCCAAGATCTTGGATTAATTGCCTCTGTACTTGCTGAAATTTGTTGATCGTTTCCACCATATGCACCGGAATACGGATCGTGCGTGATTGGTCAGCTAATGCGCGCGTAATCGCCTGACGGATCCACCAAGTCGCATAAGTGGAGAACTTGTAGCCTTTGCGATACTCGAACTTTTCAACCGCACGAAACAAGCCGATATTCCCCTCTTGAATCAGATCCAAAAGCGACAAACCCTTTGCACCTGTAAATTTTTTTGCAATCGATACAACTAAACGCAAATTAGCTTCGATCAATTTCCGTTCCGCCTCACGATCGCCTTTTTCTTTGCGCTTAGCCAATTCAACTTCTTCATCACCACTCAAAAGCGGAACCTTACCGATCTCTTTCAGATACATTTGGATCGAATCTGCGCTCAGCTTTGATAAATCGGTCATATTACTGGTAACCGGAAGCTTTCCGCTGGCTTCACGCTCGGCCTTATTATCGTCAAAATCCAAAATCCGACCGGTATCCTCGATTATCTGCACGCCATTTTTTTGCAATTGTTCCAAAAATAATTCATACTCAAAGATGTATTCCTCAACCTCGGGAAAAACATACAAAAGCTCAGTTTCAGTCACAAAACTGCGCGAACGGCCCTTTTCAACTAAATTCTTAACTTGATACTCAGAAGGGACGGCCACTGTTTTTATCGGTTCTTTTTTTATTTCTTTCGGTTGCACCGAAGCCTTCTTTTGCGACTCCGCCTTGCGTGGAGCCACTCTTGACACAATTGCTTTCTTGATAATTTTTTTAGGCATGGATTTATGATGAACATTTTTTTTAACAACAATCCTATTGGCGCTTTTGCGCAAAGCGACTTTTTTCCCTTTAATCTTATTCGGCTTATTTGTTTTTTTTACAGCCATTTTAGTTAAGTCACTATTCTAATGACCGAAATTCATCAGACATTTCTTTAAAATCTTGCATTGCCCTTTTTAAATTTTGCCGATCTCCTTCCTTTTCCGCAACAGCAATTTTTTTTACAGCCTCTTTCATTTTCGAATTTAAATAATTTTTTTTGATTCGAATAATCAATTTTATTAACCTTATTTTCGCAGTCGCCTCATCCATTCCGGCATACTCTTCTTCGCCAATTATCTCAAGCTTATTAAATAATTTCAATTGATTACCGATATTTTTTGAGCTAAAATCACCGCTATCACTTATCTCATTGCTTTGAAAATCAAAAACTTCGCCTTTTAGCCACTCACAAAATTCCTGAACAGAAAATCTTTTTGATTCCTTTATTTGTTGGCCCAAAAACGAACTTGATTCAATGTTGTTGCGATTGTTTATATTATAGTAAATTATTAAATTTTTGTAAATATCCCGGCTTGATTCACCAGCCAATCGCTCCATGGGCAAAGAATTAAATGCATATTCTAAATATATATCGAATTTAATTATTAACGCCAAAAACAATTCACTTAATTCTTCTTCACGTCCGATTCTTTTCGGCGCCTCAGCAGGCTGTCCTTGCGCACTTTTCTGCTCAATGTTTTTTTTGTTTGCCAAAACTTTTTCAGGAACGATTGAATCCATGATCACTGATACAGCGACATCAACATTCTCGGCTAATCTTTTCAGCCAAAAATCTTTTTCAATCGGATTTTTTATCTTCATAATCGTCGGCAAAAGCGCGCGCACTGCTTCACGCTTATTCTCGACGCGTTTCATGTCTAAATTTCGAAAAACTTTAGAAAAATAATATTCCATCATCGGCTTGGCATCGCGAACCGCTTTTTCCCAATCAGCAGGGCATTTGCGTATGCACTCATCCGGATCCTTGCCGGACAAAAGCTCAATCACCCTGATGTTCATATCCGCCTCCATGGCCTCACGCATGCCGCGCTCGGCCGCCATTTCACCGGCCGCATCCATATCAAAAGACAAGGCGATGTTGCCGGAAAAGCGTTTTAGGAGCTGAACCTGGTCCTTGCTCAAAGCCGTTCCGGAGGATGCAATTACGTTTTTGTATCCGGCCTGAAAAACGCTGATTGCGTCCATCTGCCCCTCAACCAAAATCGCCAAATCGTTTTTTTTAATCTCCAGTCGCGCCTTATCCAAGCCGAACAAAAGCTTTCCCTTGTCATAAACGAGAGTTTGCGGGCTATTGATATATTTTCCCATCTTGTCACTCGCTTCTTTTTCCGGACTCACCCGTGCCGAGAATCCGACAGTTGCGCCATTGGCATCGTTAATCGGAAACATTATCCGACCTCGAAAACGGTCATAAAAACGATTGCTTTTTTCACTCTTTACGCTTAGGCCGGCTGAAAATATTTCATCTTCCTTATATCCCTTGCTTTTTAAAAAACCGATAATCCGATCCCAGGCATCAGGGCTGTATCCGATCTGCCATTCTTCGATCGTTTCCGCTGTTAAGCCGCGCTTTTTTAAATAATCACGGGCGTCGGCCGCTTCGTCCGCGGATAACAACAAGGAATGATAAAAACGACGCGACAAATCCATTATGTCCAAGAGCTTATTTCTCTTTGAATTCAATTCCGGATTTTCGCGCTTCAAAACAACTCCTGCGCGGATTGCTAAAGACCGAAGCGCATCAATAAAATCAACCCCCTCCATTTTCATAACAAAACCAAAAACATCGCCGCCTTCGCCGCAACCGAAGCAATGAAAAATCTGCTTTTCCGGACTCACGACAAAGGAAGGTGAATTTTCCCGATGAAAAGGGCATTTAGCGCGAAAATTCACGCCTGCCGCCTGCAAAGGTATATATTCCCTGATAACATCCACGATATTCAATTTTGACTTGATTTCTTCTGATGGTTGCATAAAAATTTTTTATTTTTATACTTATCGTTACTGATTCAAATATATATTTCTCAGCAAATCTTTCAATCTATCAACCTCGCCCATTACAACTGGCCCGTCGTATTCCGCATTATGCGCATGCTGGCCGGCATACATAGCTTTTTTTTGATCAAGATGCAGGCTGAATTCAATCTTTACTTCGTCCTCTTTGACGTACATATGGAAGCGCGGATAATGTTCACGCGTCAAATTGCGGATAAATGTTTCGTTTCCGCTATGGCGGTCGATAATGAATCCGTATCCGGCCCGTCGCATAAACTGGCTGGGGTTGATTTTTAATTTTGATTTATTAATTAAAAAATTCATATTTAATATGGGCTTTTTATATTCTTAAGCGCGGGGCTGGTAACTTTTGTGTATATTTGCGTTGTCCTGATATTAGCATGTCCTAATAGTTCCTGCACATATCTAACATCCGTGCCGTTTTCCAAAAGATGCGTAGCAAAGCTATGCCGCAAAGAATGGAATGAGGCTTTCTTTATAATACCGGCCTTAGCCAAGGCTTTTTCAAAAATTTTTTGCACGCTCCTCTCAGAAAGCTTTCCTCCCCGATCACTTTCGAAAACAAAATCCTTGCCGTCTTTTAACGAGCATATTTTTTGCAGATCCATTTTTAGCTTTTCCGGAAAAATGCTTATGCGATCTTTTTTCCCTTTTGCTTCTTTGATATGAATAACCAATTCGTCAAAATCCAAATCGCGCACCTTCAAACTTACCGATTCACTCACTCTTAATCCGGAACTATACGATAATGCAATCAATAATTTGTGTTTTTTATTTTCTATCTGATCAATGATTCTTTTAATTTCTGATCGCGAGAGCACGGTTGGAAGCCTGGAGGCGGTTTTGGCAAATTTTAAATCGATGGCTATCCGGCTTTTGCATATTTCCGAATAAAAATACTTTATCGCATACAGGTGCATATTCACTGTTTGTCCGGAAAGTCCTTTTTCAAATTTTTTAAGCAAATATTCTTTTATCAAACTCAAATCCGGTTCGCTATTTATATTTTTAACAAAACAAAAATATTCTTTCAAGCAAGCAAGATAAGTTCCAATAGTCCTTCGGCTATAATTACGTAATTTTAAATTTTGTTCAATTTTCTTCAACAATTCGCTAAGTTGCATGCTATTTTTTAAAATGCTATAATTTCATTAAATAATTCTAATATTCTAGACAATAACATAATTACGTATAAGATGCAAATACCAATAATTATTATGCATATTGTTCGTATATGAGATAGTTATCTGAAATTGTAAATGCCCCCTTTATTTATTAAAAAATTTATATTTGCTTCTTAATTCAAAACTATGATACACAATCACGATATAAACAAACTTCCTGCCGATGGATATTTGGTGCTTCCTCTTTCCATGAGCCGCTTGGCGAATGGCAAGGGTCAAAGCCCTGAAGAATGTTATGAGGTAATACAATATTTCGAGAATAAAGTCAGCCAAGTTGGAATAGATTTTTTGTTTATTTATACCAATGGATTGTATTACAATAATGACGAGTCTGCTTTGTCGGTCAGAAAAAAGACTAATCAAGCTATGATTGACCACAGAAACGCATTGTTAAAATTAATGATAAAAAACAAAAAATATATTCCCCAAGCAGCTCATTTTATCCCGTGGGATTATATAATTTTGAATTCTCCGCAATTTTCAGATTATTACCAAAAATTAATTAAGCTGAAAGAAAATGACGAAAAATTCAAAATTACCTTAGAGGAAGCACTAAATGGAAGAGAAAATACAGAAGCAAATATAAATTTTTTAATAGAGGAAATCGTTGTCACTCACTTGATTAGGCAAAAGTTAATTGAATTTCCCAAAACTCTCGTCAAAAATGATAAATTTCGCTTGGTGATTTATCCTGGAACATATTTAAAGGCTGATTGTTATCAATGGCAGAAAAAAGCATTACCTCAATTTGAAACATCAAGCGAAAATAGCAATCCATATTATGCGTCACAGTATGATTTTGCCAAAAAGATACTGAACAGTTTTGATGAAATTAAATTATAATAAGGAGTGGGGCATTTACAACATCAGAGAACACGGCATATCTGCAAGGGCTAAAGCCACATTTCGCCACTCTATTAGAAAAATAAATGAGGTGGCGAAACGTCAGATGATGCCGATACGTTCTGCGAAATAATTTAAAAATCTCCTTTATTAAATACAATTTATTTCTTCCTCTTTTGCATATGAACAAACAAACTAAGGAAAATTTAATCCGGCGCGCCATGGATGAA
>Ga0265296_1002169_pt1 | contig 20366 bp, 22 predicted proteins | sample MunlanPumphouse1_FD_189073 | JGI IMG/M metagenome (GOLD analysis project Ga0265296, IMG submission 189073) | Groundwater microbial communities from a municipal landfill in Southern Ontario, Canada - Pumphouse #1 | ecosystem: Environmental > Aquatic > Deep subsurface > Groundwater | place...
GGTTGAGGATCTAAAAATACTAAAGAACAATTTGAACACTTTTTAAGATTAAATGTTCCATCCAAATTAAACATTCTATCTTTGGTTTTATATAAAAATTCGAATTTTTTTGCCCCACAGAGATTGCAACTATTAATTCTCAGCATCTTATTCATTTTCTTGCAATTATATAATCAGTCTTCATATTTTCCTTCACCTTCGCCTCCAATCAAAAAGTTCAAATTTGTAAAGTATTTTTTTTTAGATAAAATTTCCTAGAAAATCTTTTTTAAAAACCGTGTCGTTATTCAAAAATAAAATATACTTTCCTTTTGAGTATTTTATTCCAACATTGGATCCCCCCGAAAAATCAAGATTATTACTGTTTTTTACAATAATCGCGTCTGAGTAATTCTTTCTAACAAAAGCCGCACTGTTATCGGTTGAGCCGTTATCAACTATAATAATTTCAAAATTGCGAAAAGTTTGTTTATTTAAAGATGACAAACATCCAGTTAGCCACTTCTTCCCATTCCAATTAACAATAATTATCGATACTAAAGGCATTAGAGGATTTTGAAATTAGGCACTAGAACTATGAACTTTCCTTTATAGCCTTTATTCTTCCCCATTATCTCTTTGCTAAAATTCCATGCAAAAATCAAGACATAATCGGGATTTGTTTCGTAGATCTTATCCTCTGGAAAAATAGGAATGTGACTTCCTGGAGCAAAAAGACCTTGTTTATAAGGCGTGGAGTCAACAACGTAATCTACCAACTTGTTGTCTATTCCAACGTAATTAAGCAGAACATTTGCTTTCGCAGCGGCACCGTAACCGACAATTGATTTATTTTTTGCCTTGATTTTTTTTAGTTCCCGAAGAGAATCTTCTTTAAGTCTTTTAACTCTCTCTGCAAACTCTTTGTAAGCCCGGGTGGTATGTAGACCGAATCTCTCTTCCTCCTTAAGTAGCTTTTCTATTTCTTTTGTGTTAACCTTTAGTCCTTTATACGTCTTTTTCTTCCAGAAAACTCTTAAAGATCCTCCATCTAAATCACTCTTTTTAATGTCAAAGATTTCTAAATTAGATTCTTCTGCTAATTTCAGTAAAGACTTTATCGAAAAGTATGAAAGGTGCTCGTGATAGATAGTGTCAAATAAATTATCTCTAATGAGATCCATAGAATAAGGGAAATGCATTACAAAAATTCCTTTATCATCCAAGAGAATATCTCCTCCTTTTAGTACTTCGTGAAGATTCTGAATGTGAGCAATTACATTTGTTGCAGTGATTGCTTTAGCGTTTCTATATTTCTTAACTACTTTTTTAGCAAACTGTGAGTCAAAGTACCCCACTTCCGTATATACACCGTTCAGGGCAGCTACTGTTGCCAAATTCTCAGCAGGGTCAATACCCAATATTTTCATTCCCAGATTTCTAAAACAAATAAGAAGACTTCCGTCGTTACTTCCCACATCCACAACCAAATCTCCCTCTTTTAATTTTCCGACCTCAATTACCTGCTCTGCCATTTTCTTAAAATACTCAACTCGAGTCTTAGAGGCGGATGGAATATAAAGATAGTTTTTAAACATTACCTCCGGATTTATTAAATATTTAAGTTGCATGAGAGAGCAGTTCTTGCAAAAAACTACAGCGAGAGGGTATCTTTTCTCTTTCTTTTTTAAGTCTTTTTCTGAAAGGAATCCGTTGGGGATTGGTTGTTTACCTAAATCTAGTACATCAATCAGGTCTTTGGAGTTGCATATTCGGCAGTTAACTACTTTTTTAACTTCTTTATTTGCCATTGCGATTTCTCTATTCTATCACAAAATCAATAGTTAAACAAAGGAAGAAGTATATATAAACTAAAACGTCTTATGGCTTTTGTCAAAAACAACTTAAGTCTAAAATAAATAATATTTTTTTAGTACGTCATTATACTTTTTTATCTCTTTAACATTCAACTGATTTTTGGTTCTAAATGTCTTAGCGATTTCCAAGCAAGGAATAATGAAGGCTTTTGGGAAAACAGTTGACACAACCAGCGAAATCCAAAAAAACGGGACTAGTATAATTTTCTTATTGTATTTAAAAATATTCAAAATAAACACTGCGGTCTGTGTTCTTCCATTAGTTAAAGTATTATAAGGCAAGAGTAATAAATAAAAGTGAGCGCTTTTTTCTCTAAAGACTTCAAAACTAATAAAAACTTTCTTTTTTTTATTTGCTAATTGTCTTATTCTTTCAAAGATCTGAAACCAATCATCGAGTATATTTGTTCTTATGCCATTAATATCATAGAAAACCGGATTCAACTGACCTTTCGAATAACTTTGTACTCCAACTAAATAATTATTGATTTCTGCACTTTTATAAAACAAGGAAACAAAACCCATTAGTTCTACTTGAGGAAAAAGTGTAATGCTTTTTGATATCAATTTCCTTATGGCCTCATTATTCCTAAAAGCCAGTCCCGTAAAGCTTACCGACTCTAACCATAACTTATCGAAAATGTCGCTTTTTTCATAATAAATAATTTGTTTCTTGTCTCGTTTAAGTGGATATGCTTGATTTACTCTACCATTCTTAAAGACAATCTGAGAAGCCTTTGCAGATCCGATATTTGGATCTGCAAAAGCTTTTGCAAAAAGAGAGAGAGCTTTGTTATCAATAAAAATATCATCATCCCCCATAAAGACTATTACGTCGCTGCGCGATATTTTAAACGCATTCCTAATGTTGGTAGTGACACCCAAATTTTTGTGATTTTTGTAATAAGTGATCTTTTTCGATTTCTTCATCCATTTACGTGTTACTTCTTCTATTCTGGAAGACCCGAGATCGTCTATTATTAAAAGTTCGGAGTTTTGATAATCCTGCCACAAGAAACTTCTTATTGTATTTTCTAAATCTTTTGGCCTATTGTAGGCTAAAACACATAATGTAATCGTAGGATTATTAAGCATATAATGCTATCTTGCTTTTGCTCTAATTGCTATTTCAAAAAAACCGGGATCGTAATAATTCTTAACTAATTTTTTCTCTAAAAACTTTATTTTAGGTAATTTATTCTTAAAAATGTATTTAGACATATAGAATGAAATCACATTAAATGAAGACAAAAAAGAACCATGCAGTTTGACATTTTCAACTTTGAAACCTGCATCTAATAACATTTTAGTTAAATTTTCTTTTTTATAATGCCTATGTCCAACTAACCAATATGCAGGATCTAATATGTCTGAAAATATACTCTTATTCATAGTCGTAAGAAAAAGATACCCACCTGATTTTAAAACTCTTTTCATTTCCAATATGCTTGCAAGCTCATAACCAACAGGGATATGTTCTATTACCGCCCAAAAAGTTACCACATCAAATGTTTTATCGGGAAATGGTAATTTGTGAGAAAATGCCTCGTAACATTCTACTTGAGGAATATTTTTCTTAAGGATTTCTAAAGCCTTTGGTTCAACATCTACTGCGGTAAGCTTAGAGACATGTTCATACGCTAATAATTCAAACATGCCAGTCCAACAGCCGACATCTAGAATGTGCTTATTTTCTATATACTTTTTAGAAAAATCAAAATTAAATCTTTGTTCAATACCAGGCTCAAGCATTGAGCTATCTACGTCTGAAAAGGTCATTAATCTTTGATTTTTAATACCCTTAGTGCTCATATTTTTAAAAAATTTAATAATTTTTTTATCACAAAATCTGCTTCTGTATTTGCTAATTCCGGAAATATTGGCAAAGATATTATTCTTTTTGCAATCCGTTCTGCTACGGGAAAATTTCCCTTTTTATATCCTAAATATTCATAGGCTTTTTGAAGATGAATTGGTACGGGATAATGAATTAGGGTGTGAATTCCGTTATCGGCGAGATATTTCTGTAACTTATCTCTATCTCCACTTTCTAATACAAAAAGATGATAACATGATTTTCCGTTTTTTATTATTTGTTGTGTTTTATAATTTCTAAGAGACTTATTATAATTATCTGCCACTTTATTTCTTTCTTTATTCCATTTATCCAAATACTTTAATTTTACCCTTAAAACCGCTGCCTGAATTTCATCTAGCCTTGAGTTTATACCAAAACTATCATGATAGTATTTTTTTACCTGACCATGATTTCTAAGTTTTAAAAGTTTCTCGTATAAGCTTTTATTGTTTGTAACAATTGCTCCTGCGTCTCCATAAGCTCCTAAGTTTTTACCAGGATAAAAGCTAAAAACTCCTAAATCCCCAAAAGTTCCCAACTTTTTATTGTTAAATGTTGCCCCATGTGCCTGACAGGCATCTTCGATAAGAAATAATTTATTGCGCTTTGCTATTTCGCAAAGCTTATCAATTTCCGCAGGGGCACCATATAAGTGGACGGGTAAAATTGCTTTTGTTTTCTTAGTTATAGCCTTTTCTGTCTGTTTTACATCAATTTGATACGTATCAGGGTCGCAATCAACAATAACCGGTCTTGCTCCAACTTGAACGATTGCAGTTGTTGTTGCAATAAAACTATTTGCAGGAGTAATAACTTCGCCTCCCTTACCTATGCCCAAAGATAGAAGTGCTAATATTAATCCATCTGTTCCTGAATTTACTCCGACAACATATTTAACTCCTAAATATTTAGCAAATTCATTTTCAAACGCTTCCAGTTCCTGACCCAAAACAAAATGCTGACTATCAACAACTCTTTTAATTGCTACGTCAATTTCCGGCTTTATGTTTTTATATTGGGCTTTTAAATCTAAAAAGGGAATATTCATTCTACAATTATTTTTCCAATCTTATCAACTTTTCCCATTATTTTTGCAGGATTTCCATAAGCCAAAGCAAAATCCGGAACGTCCTTGGTTACAACAGCTCCTGCTCCAACCATTGCGCTTTCACCTATTACAATTCCCGAAAGAATCGTAGCATTTGCACCAATCGAACACCCTTTTTTTAAAAGAGTTTGTTCCTGCTTATAATCTGTATTTTTACTTCTTGGATATTTATCATTTACAAAGGTTGCATTGGGACCAATAAAAACACCATCTTCTACTGTAATTCCTTCCCATAAATACACTCCGTTTTTTATGGTTACGTTATCTCCAATAACAACTTTTCCTTCTACAAAACAGCCATCGCAAATATTACAATTTTTTCCTATTTTTGCGTCTTCCAAAATATTACAAAAGGCCCAAACCTTTGTACCCTCTCCTATATTCTTGCTTTCTACAATTGCCTTTTCATGAACAAAGTATTTCATTTATTTAATTACCTCCATAGGAAATACGTCTTTAGACGACCACTCTTTATCTGTATAGTTTAAAAGCGAAACCGAATTGGTAAGACTCTTAAAACCATGCGCAATATTAGGGCCTATTTCTAATCTCGCGTATTTTTTAGAATTTCCATCCAAAACCATTTCTTTTCTTTCATTTGTTTTTATATCAACTAATACAACTTTTACTTTCCCATCTACTACTCCGAACCATTCTCGAAATTCTTTATGATAATGATTAGCTCTTACTATTCCTTTCTTTTCAAATGTCACAAAGTAAATTTGCCCAAAAAATTTTAGCTTTTTATCAAGATCTCTGTTTCTTAAAAAGATTACCAACTGTCCTCTTTTATCATTAAATTTTTCAAAATGCTCAATTTTATAATCCATAATTTATAATCTAGTGATAGATCTTGATAAACCTAACTTGATTTTAGCATATTCAAAAGTTATTGCCACACCAGAAATAAAAGCGATGAATGGATGAAATACCCACATCTTTTCCCTATCTTTCAATAAATGAAATAAAGAATTAATACAAGGAAGAAAAATACTTAATGAATAAATAGGGAATAGATACATTCGCATTTTTTGTTCTCTTAAAAGAGTATTAAACCTTGAATTAATTCCAAACTCTTTTCCGGATAAAGCATTTTTTGCACCCCATCTCTGCTTTCTTATAAATTGCTCCAAACTGCTTATGGTGTGGTGATATAGATGAATAGAATGAACATAGGCAATTTGCTTTCCTTCGTTTATTAATTCAAATACCGGAGCAATATCGTCCATTTCGTTTCTTTCCCTATTCATAAACTCTTTTCTAACGGAAAATCCCTGGGCAACCGCAAGAATGGGTTTTATTTTTCCAAATTGGAAATCATAAACATCATAGGTATTATTATGCACTAAGGTCTTAAAAATCTTGTTAAAAGTCCTTGCATTAGCCGCATAACCATAGACGAAATGATTAAAGGGGTCCGTAAAAACATTTATATATTTAGTAAAAATTGTATCGTTTTTACTGCTCTCGTGTTTTGGAAAAGCAGCGTATATTTTATTATTTTCGAATATCTTTACTATCGTTTCAATTGCATGAGACTCTTTGAAAATATTATCAACTGCCATTACAATTAATATCTTCCCTTTTGCTTTCCGAAAACCTAAACGGACTCCCGGCTCTGCAAGTATTTTGGTATTCTTTACAATTCTAGTTTTGTATTTTCGGGCAATATTCAATGTATTATCCGTCGATAAACCATCTGAAACAATAATTTCATAATTATGATAAGTTTGTCTTTTTATTCCTTCTAAACACGTTTTTAATTGGTTAGAGGAATTTTTTGTAGGAATTATGATTGATACTAAAGGTTTATTTAACATAGTTTATAAAGTTTTAATGTTATAAAGTTCATAATGTTATCTTTGAGAATGGACGATGGAAACTTGAAGCTGGATCTTGAAGCTGGAAAGTAGAAGTTGGAAATCTAACTTCTATCATCTAACCTCAAGCTCTAACATCTAGCATCTACTGTCTATCATCAATTATTTACTACATCTTCCAACAAGGCTTCGCTTTGTCTTGTAGCTCGCTCCCAAGTTAAACTTTTCGCCCATTCTAAACCATTTTTTTGTAGATTATTGTATTTTTGCTTATTGTTTATCAATTCAATTGCTTCTCTTGCCATTTCCTTGGAACTGTTTTCTTTTAGAACGATGCCCGTCTTATCATCTTTTACAGAATCTTTAAGTCCCGAAACATTATAGACAACAGATGGGGTTGCTTGGCTTGCAGCCTCTATTACCACCAAACCCCAACCTTCTTTAACCGATGCGTGCAAAAGCACATGCGCCTTTTTCATTAATTCAAGCTTTTCTTCTTCGGAAACACGGCCAAAAAATTTTACTTTTGTTGATATGGAAAAAGAACGCATTGTCTCTTTAAGTTCCTCTACGTACCTCTTTTCGCCGTCTCCTACAATCCAAAGTCGGGCATCTTTTAATTCTCTTAATATATAAAAAAACGCTCTGATTACTTCTTCTATCCCTTTCATTTTTACAACCCTACTAACAAATATAAATGTAGGAACTTCTTCTTTTTTAGGAAGTGTTTTTAAAGGCTTATTGGAAACAGGACAGTTAATTGCTATGCAATTTTTCCTTTTTATTCCTTTATTAACCAAATCATCAATCGTTGAATCCGCATCTGTCCAAAATTTAACGTTTCTATAGAGCTTAAAATATAATGGCTCTATAAATTTTCCAATTTTATTTAGGGGAAAGGAAAACATATAATCCCAAATTTCATCTGCTACTTCATGAATAAATGCTATTTTAGGAATTTTGGCATAAAGCGGCGTGAAAAAAGGCAAACCGTGAATTTCGTCTATAACCAGATCAAATCCCACTCCGCTAAAGCTTCGACGGGACAAATAGAAAAACGGAGCAAGAAAATATACCGTGATGAAGTTCCCGCGTCGCACAATATTAACGCCTTGAATTTTTTCTATTTCTTTTGAATCTTTAAATTTCGAGGTAAACCAAGTTACGCTGTTACCTTTTTTAATCCAGGCTTTGGCGTGTTCCATTGTAACTATCTCAGCTCCCCCACTTTTTGGGTTTTTGGGGTCACGCCAGTTTAAAATTAAAATATTCATTCTAAAAGATATAAGGTTTATGACTTAAGATATAAGAAAATTAAAACTTAAGAATTTACGATTTTTTTACAATAATTTATTAACCCTGTAAGCAATTTACCCACTATTTCAGATTGCGAATGAGCTAAATCATATTCATTAACATCTATATAACCCAAATCTTTTGCAAGTAATAAATGATACTTTGTTTCTTCTAAAGAACCATTAGCAAGATAAAGAAATTGAAGGAATTCTTTTTTATGCCCTCTTGAATTTCCTTCAACAATATTTGCAGCCACCGAAGCAGAAGATCTTCTTATCTGACTCGTTAAACCATAAGCTTCCGACTTAGGAAAATTTTTTGTAAATTTATATATTAAAAGCGTAAGCTTATGTGCTTCATCAAAAACTTTTAAATCTTGAAATTTATCCATAGTCTTCATATATCTTACCTTTTACTTCTTTACATTTTTATGATCATAAAAATGTAAAATTTTTAATCGATAAAAAACAGCGGCCGTATCCCAAAGCATCCAGAAGATTGTTTTCCAAAGACTTTTTGATGTTATTGTGCTTGCTCCTCTAAAATCAAGTTTTATAGGTGCTTCATAAATTTTTGTGTAACCTAATTTATAAGAAACAGCCAAAACTTCTATGTCAAAAGCAAATTTCTTTACAATAATTTTATTAAATACATCTTTTGCGACTTTTTTCTTAAAAAACTTTAGTCCTACCTGCGAATCTTTTACTTTAAACCCGAAAAGAAAATGTGTGAGTATGCGGTATCCCCAAGACAAAATTATTCTGGCCGGTGGATAATGTACTTTTGATTCGGGATGGAGCTTACTTCCCAAAACAATATCTGCGTTATTCCAGTCCATAATGTCTAACATTATGGAAATTTCCGAAGGATCAAGATCCATTCCGGCGTCGATAAAACCGATTATGTCTCCTTTTGCCTCTTTAACTCCTAATTTTATGGCCGAGCCTTTCCCCCTATTGTCTTCATACCCTATTACGCTTAGCTCTTTGATCTTAGATCTTAGATCTTTGAGGAGGTCGTAGGTTTTGTCGACAAATCCATCAACCACTACAATAATTTCGTGTTTAAAAGGAAATGCGGATAACGCCTTATCTAAGGCTTTAATGTCTTTTGCTATTGTTTTTTCTTGTTTGTAGGCAGGAACAACAAGGGATAATAATTTAATTTTTTCCATCAAACTTTATAAATTCTTAAGCACAAGTATAGCATAGTTCCCTTGAGGGGCTTAAAGGAGTTTGTTAGCTATATCAGGTACTATGGAAAGAAAGTATTTTTTTACCTGTTTCCAATCTGCATCAAAGAATACTTGCGGTTCGGGGTCTTCTTCCGCGTCTTCAAAAGACATAATGCTTTTTATAATATGGTGATAGTTGTGTTCTAGATTTGGGTATTGAGTGGCTACACGTTCAATGATATCCAGCAGTGGTTCTCGTTGCATTATATACCAGTAGAGATCAAAAAAGTCCCGTTTTCTTCCTCTTTGACTGATTGCGATAATTTTCATTACTGCGATATCTCTGGCATCGAGAATACTTATACTTCCGTGAGCAATAAATGGCTGTTTCGGAACAAAGTACGGATAGGCAATAAAACTGATTTTAGTTTCTCCTAATTCACCATATAATGTTCCCTTATCTGTTCGTGTTATGATCCATTTATAGGGAAGCAACGCCGTTGAGATAAAACCTGCATCAAAATCTTTATGATGGGTAAAAAAATCGAGATCAACAGATGTTCTGTGATCGAATTGCAATGTTAACGCTGTACCTCCTGCTAAATACCAATCATTTTTTCTCATCCAATCAAGCTTTGATAACAAATCAAGCACTTTTTGAGTAGTAACAGGTATGTGAGAAAATTTAAGTTTTATCTGCTGGTGAGTAATGTCCATAATGTTCTACTGCTTGAACCTAAAACTCTTGAGTTTTTTACCACTTCCGCAAGGAGCGATTTAGGATAATATCTCCGCATCCACCTAGCTTCATCCTCATTACCAAAATCCATAATCCGCTCAATGATGTACTTTGCGTTCTTTTTTGTATCGAGTTTTTTAGGATCTGTATCCCAAAAAAGAGCCGGTCGAAATTGTATAGCTTGCATATTTACAATGTTTCCTTACAAATATATTATATCTCTTTTGCGTCTTAAAGTCTAAACATCCTACCAAATTTAAGCGTTTCTTGGGTTAGCTTAAATTTAAGGGGAATATCCATATACTTCCTAAAGCGGAAATTCTTTTCTAACTAAATCCCAGTTAAAAATAACCCCATCGCTTGTTTTGACTTGCGCTTTGCTGTAAGGGATTCTTCCTTCTTCTTGTAAATTATAAATACCGGTCGGGAAATTTATAAGAATTGCGGGTTCTTTGGAAACAACTAAAAATCCGTGAAGAGTTCTTCTTGGAATTAAAACGACATAAGGATTAATTCTTGCATTAATATAAAAAAGATTTAAAAGACCTTTTGTTGAGGAATCTTCTCTGTTATCAGCTATGGCTACAACAATTTCGCCTTTTATAGCAGAAAACCTGTCATCCTGCACTGTTGGATGGTAATGCCAAACATCTTCGTCTCTGGCAAGTCCGCTTGACGTTTCGGAATAATACTGCATAGAAAATTCACGGCCCTCATTATATATATCAACCCAATCTTTCCTCATCGTTTCCACCAATACTCCGGAAGAATCTTCATTTACTTTATATGGATGAAGCACCACGTCTTTAATTAATTTAACACTGTCTTTATTTTCCAACGTTATTAATTCCATAACCAAAGTATACCATATTTAGATCTTAGTTCGTAGATCCTAGGTCTTAGGATATAGGAACTTCAAAGAACAAAGAACTAGTAACCAAGAACTAAACGGAGGGGGTATTTAGAAATGCGATGGTTTCTTTTAATTTTCCAAAATTTCCGTAATTTTTAAAGAATATAAAAAACAATGATATGAAAAGCAAAGATAAAACCAATAAAGAAACTCCTATAACCTGATAAAAACTTGAGTGAAAAATATAAATTAAAATAATTTGGGAAACAGCCGCCAAAACAACGAGTACGGAGATATTGGTTTTGTTTAATGAAAGGAAAAAGCTTACGCATACGTTAACCAGACTAAAAATAGTAAGATACAAACCGAAAATTCCAAGATATGGTGCGACATAAAGATATTCTCTTCCTCCTAAGAAAAGATTTATTACAAAATTTGGAAAAACAAAATAAAAAGCTGTAATGGCAACCGCAGGAAGAATAACCAAAATAAGCGCCAGATAAAATAAATTATTAAAATTTGCTCCCGTTGCGTGTCTTTTAACTAAAAGCGGAAACATTACGGCCGGAATCGGAGCTGTAAAATAAAAAATAACTTTTCCGATCAAAGAAAGACCCGCATAAAATCCTGCCGTATGCGGGTTAAAAAAATGCTTAACTAAGATGACATCGGACGCTGTAAAGGAAGTTAAAAATAAAACTGTAATAAATGTAGGAACAGCGTAGGTAAACATTTGTTTTGTATTTAAAGATATTTTTTTATCCGAAGACTTTTCTTTAAGAATTTTTGCAAGCGGGAGATATGCCAACAAAAACATTCCAAATGTCATAAAAAACAAAGCTCCTAGTCCTCCAAAAGCCCTATATCCTAAAATAACCAAAATTACACCAAAAACTAATTTTAAAAAACTTCCAAATATACTCAAAAAAGCAATAAATTTAAATTTAAGCAGGCTTTGTAAAAATGCCGTATTCAATGTGTTCAAGTAAAAAGCGGAAATTACAAATCCCGAGGCAATGACATACCAAACATTATCTATATGAAGATACTCTTTTAAAAGAGTGGAAAATATAAAAAACAAAAATATTATAAATAAAGATAAGCCTAGGACGAATTTAAAAAATAATAAATAAAGAGTCTTAAGCTTATCGTTTTCATTTTTTACAAAAAAATCGGTGGCAAATTTTACGATAACCGTATTTATTGACCCCGCCGGAATTGCAGCAAGAGTTATTACGGATAACAATGAGGCAAAAATTGCATAATCCGCATAAGTAAGACTTCTGGCTAAAAAAAGATTTAGAAGAAAAGCCAAAAAATTAGCAAAAATTGAGCCAATAAAAATATAAAAAGTCCCGCTGATTAGCTCATGCCTTAATAATTTACTCACTACGTTCATAAATTAGGTCTTTGATCTTGGGTGTTAGTTCTTAGATATTTTATTAGTCCGTTAATTAATTTACCAGTAATATTTGCCTGAGATAAAATTTTATTATATTGAGATATATTTAAATAACCCAAATCCCGCGATAACAACAAATGATATTTTGTTTCTTCTAAAGATCCTTTTGCCTGATAAACAAACTGCGTATATTCTTTTCGATAAGCTCTTGCACTTCCCTCTACCAAATTAGCAGCAACTGAGCTTGCAGATCTACAAATTTGATTAGTAAGTCTAAACTTTTCCTCTACCGGAAAAGCCTTTGTAGCTTTATAAACCATAATCACTAACTTATGGGCTTCTTGCCATGCTTTTAAATCTTCAAATTTGTTTTTCGATATATTTTCATCCATATTTCCCAATCCCTAAGATCTAAGACCTAAGAACTAATAACTTTCTCGTACACTTCGAGTGTATCAGAAGCGGTTTTTTTCCAGGAAAATTCTTTAACTCTTTTTAATCCTTCCAGCAGTAACTTTTTTTGTAATATCGGATTATCAAATACTTCTTTTATACCCTTTGCTATACTTTCCTTACTATACGCATCTACATAAAATGCGGCGTCTCCGGCGACCTCAGCCAAAGAACCTTCTTTTGTTGTAATTACAGGACAACCGCAGCTCATTGCTTCAAGTATCGGAAGGCCAAAACCTTCATAAAGACTTGGCATAACAAAAACTGTTGCCAAGTTATAAATCGCAACTAAATCTTCCGTCGGAACAAAACCAAGCCTTATTATTTGATTTTTGTTTATTGATTCTTGATTATTGATTAAATCTTGAACTTTAGCTAAATCTTTATTCCACGGATTATTTTTATCAAAATCTTCGGATACTAATGCCTTACCAACCATTACAAGTGGAACGTTAATACTTTTGACTGCCTCTACCAATCTTGGTAAATTTTTATTCCAAGTAACGTCTCCAACGTACAGCACAAACTTTTCCGGCAAATTATATTTTTCCTTTATTTTAAGTTTTAAGTTTTCAGTTTTCAGTTTTGCAAACTCTTCTCCGGCGGCAAGATAAACAACAGATACTCTTTCCGCAGGAACTCCAACATGTTTAACAATATCTTTTTTCGAACAGTTTGAATCGGTAATAATAGCGTTTGCTTTTTTTAAAGCATATTTTTGCATCTGCCATTTTAATTCACCCTTCAAACCTCTTGGAAAATGTTTTTTAAAAACAATTGGCGTTAAATCGTGAACAGTAACAACCGTTAGATATTTTTTGTAAATTGGAAGCGCCAAAAAAAACGGCTCAAAGTACGGAAAATGAACTAAATCTATGTTTTCGGGTAACTTTTCTCCCCGGGTAAAAAATTTGTACTCATTTTGAGTATAATATTTAACCAGAGCCCTTTTTAGATTTTCCAGATAAAATCCTGCACCCCTAACCTTATGTCCTGTTTGAAGCGGTGAAATATCAATTGCAATTTTCATTTTTTATAAATTTTATAAACCGAAACAACTCCGTATAATGAAATTATATATAAAACAGGAATTAAAATCACGAAATATCTGGAAAATACCTGCCCAAAACTCATAAACAACATATAGGCAGCAAACCATGCCATTTGAATCTCTAAACTTCTATTCTTAGGAATCTTCTTAAAAATATACAAAATAATTGTAATTATTGACATGATTGTTATTATTGGCCAAGTAATTGACCATTGTCCATCGGAAATTACAGGTTTATCTCCAAACCAAACATACCATTTATTAAAAAGCAAAAGTGGCCAAACAGAAAGTGGCAAAATAAGAAAACTCTTATGGTATAAAAAAACCCATTTTTGTATACCCAGGAATTTAAAGAACGTATATCCAAAAGCAAATACTCTTGCATAACTTAATAAAAGAATAAAAAGTGAAATAGGAAGAGTTAAGGTAAGCTTTATTATTCTTTCTTTATCTTTGTTGTATAAAAGAACCATAAAAAACGAGGCGATAATTACAAATCCTGTAATAAAAAATTTTGTTGCGATAAAAAATCCTAAAAAAAGACTCGCTAAAGAAAAAAATAAAAATATTTTTTTACTCGTTAATCCTTTATTAAAAAAATAAAAACATGAAAGAATAAAAACTAATTGAAATAAATCCAAAAGAGGCGTATATATTAGCTGATTTTTAAATATAGGTTCAAAACTTAAAAAAAGAGGTGGCAACAAAGCAAATATTCTATTTGAGAATATTTGAAGACTAAGAAAATACAAAAGTATTAAGGATAATACCGCACTTAAAAGAATAAAAACGCTGTCATTATTGAAAATGATAGTTGATAAACCTACTATGTATTTCCCAAGAGGAGGAGCATCCGGAACTACCAATACAGGACTTGTTCCTTGTATTAATTTTCCTCCGGAATAAGAAAATGCAATTTCATCAGGAATCCATCCTACAGGATGCTTATTAACATATTGAGAACTCAAAAAAATTTTTTCCAGCACCGGAAAATTTTGCCAATAATTAGAAGCTAAATATTTGTCCTTATTTTGCCAAACAGTTGAGGAAAAATTAAAAACAATAACTAAAACAAGAATTACTTGAAGAAATAATTGAAATCTTTTATTCTTTATACACTTTACAGCTTTATTAACTTTTAACTTTGTTTGTGCCATTGCCATGCGGTTTTAACAATAGTTTCAAGACTCGAATATTTTGGAGCAAAATCTAAATCCTGTTTTATCTTAGCTACATCCGCTATTAAACTGTTTGCATCTCCGGGTCTCCTTTGCACCTCTTCAACACTCAATTCTTTTCCGGAAACTTTTCTTACCATCTCCATTACTTCTTTATTTGAATAACCGTTTCCAGTTCCGACGTTATAAATCAACATTCCCTTATCTTTATTTACTTTTTCTATTGCTAATATATGAGCATCAACTAAATCTAGGACATGAATATAATCTCTTATACATGTTCCGTCTTTGGTTTCGTAATTCGTGCCAAATAATTTAAAACTTTCTCCTTTTAAAATAGCTCTAATTATATTTGGTATTAAATGAGTTTCGGGATTATGTTGTTCACCCAAGCTTCCATCCAATGACGCGCCCGACGCGTTAAAGTATCTTAAGGCAACACTATTTAATCCATGAGTCTTTTGATACCAAGCCATTAATTTTTCTACCATTAATTTACTTTCCCCGTATGGATTTCCGGGATTTGTTGGATGATCTTCGGGTATTGGAATTTTAACCGGATTTCCGTAAACTCCGGCAGATGAGGAAAAAATGAAATTATCTGTTTTTGTTTTTACCATTTCCTCCATGATATTAAGAGAAGCAAAAACATTGTTTTGAAAATATATAAAAGGGTTTTGCATTGATTCACCCATTGATATAAATCCTGCAAAATTAATAACTGCGTCATATTTAATATCCTTAAAAAGGGATTCAACAAATTGCTTTTCCAAAAGATTTCCTTGATAAAACTTTGCTCTTTGGTCTATAGCTTCTTTATGACCTCGTTCTAAACTATCAGCAACAATAACCTCATCTCCTCTATCAAGAAGGTGTCTTACCATAAAACTTCCTATGTATCCTGCTCCGCCGGTAACGAGTATTTTCATATACTAAACTTAAAACTTAAAACATAAAACATAAACAACATTTAAAATTATTTAAAAGGATAGACTCTTTCTATTATATAGTTTTTAAGAGAAAAAGGGGACTTTAATTGATTCTTGTTAAGCCAGCCAATTAAATCATCATAAACGGAAGCTTGGTTCACATTAACCCAAACTTGATTATTCTTATTGAAATCTGCCTTTTTTACATTTTGTAAATCTACAATAACAAGAAAATCTTTTGTTATCGTTGGAGGATTATTCGGGCATCCTTTGCCAATACAACTTACTCCTATCTTTTTTCCATTCGCATCTATCTTACCTTGAAAACCCATAATTAAACTTAATGGCATACTTGAAGTATAAAGATTATATTTATAATCATATATCGAAAATTTTGTATTTGGATATTTTTTAGATAAATAATTTGAAACCTCATAGAATTCTTTGACGCTGGTTTTATAATTCAAAGATTGTAATATGGGGAAAAAATTAAAACCGATAATTAATATAACTAGAAGCCCTGATATTAATCTAACTGCTTTTTGCTTAAAACCAAATAATTTATAGATTAAAAATGAGCTAAAAATTAAAACGAATGGCAATAAATACAATAAATATCCCTCGGACCTTTCGCCTTTATAAAATTTATTAACTCCCAAAAGAATAAAAAATATTATTCCTAAAACCAAAAACTGCTTATTAATTGTTCTTTTAAATACGCTATATAGAAACAATAGGGTGCTTGATATAAAAAGCACCAGCCCGACTTGCGAGAAATTTCCTACAACAAAAGACCAATATGAGGGAATATATTTAAACAAAAATAAACTCCAGCTATTGGGAACATAAAGCCTATATTGAGCGATGAGTAAATAATCCAAAATATTATTTATATTAGCAAAGTTTTGATGCATGTCCCAATATAAAAGAGGAAGAGAAGGAATTATAAATCCAAATAACACTAAGGCAAATGCCTTTAGTCTTTCTTTAAAACTTAGAGTGGAAACAAAAAACACAGCCGGTAAAAATATCAAAAGGTTTATAGCTTGATAATGCATGCTCAGAGCTAACCCCAAAGAAATGCCCATTAAAAAAGCAAATATTAATTTTTTTCTTTGCCACAATAGTAGATAATTAACAATTGCAAATGGCGCCAGGAAAGCTATGAATGTATGTGGACCCAGTGCAAGTGATCTTATGATAAGCTGAGGCGAAACCGCAGCAAGAACACCGATTATTAAGGAGAACTTTTCATCTATTAACAACTTACCCATATAGATAAGTGTTGCTACAATTATTACGCTTAGAATTCCTATGAATAAATATGGGGCATATATTAAAAAGGGCAAAACAAGATAGGAGAGCGCTATAAACCAATAAAAAATCCCTCCAAAAACAAAAGGGCCCGCAGAACTAAAAGGACCCATAAGCGGAAGCTCATGTCTTTTTATTGCTTCCAGACCAATCATTGCGTCTCTTCCGTCATCTCCGCCCAATCCCCACCTATCGGGAAAATTATAAAAGCGCAAAACTACTGAAAAAAATAAAATAAGTATTACTAAAATTTTATACCAACCTAAATATTTTAAGTATGACGCGGGAAATCTTAATGCCGAAAAAAGAGAAAAAGTAAATCCTTGCCAGGAATCTACAAAACCTTTATGTCTAAAGTAAGTCGTTAAAAACCAATGTCCGGGCTTTGCTATTAAATATCCGAAGGCATAAAAGATTTTTTGAAAAATATTTTTTTTACTTTGTTCTTCTCGTATTTGCTCTGCAAAAAGAATGTTATATCTATTCCATTTATTAAGATAATGGCGAAAATTTTTATAAGGGTAATGAAGCAATGCATTTTTAAGATATCCTACTTTCCCCTCAACTTGCGCCTGTTCATGTACGTCTTTCTGCGGAAGCCTTCCTTTTCCATTCCTATAAAATCTTAAAGTATAATCGGGATACTGACCGCCTTTCATTAAAAATCTGCCCAAAAACCAGTTTTTTCTAGGCATCCAGTAACCGTTCACGTCAGATTTATGATTTACGATTGACGATTGACGGTTTTCTTCATCTAATATCTCTATAATTTCGTCCTTGAGTTCGGGGGAAACGTGCTCGTCTCCATCAAGCTGCAAAATCCAATCCTTTGTGGCCATATCTATAGCCATTTGCTTGTTAATGTGAAAATTGGGCTTATTTGTAGTTATTTTAATAATTGCGCCGTATTTTTTTGCAATTTCTACAGTTTTATCCGAAGATGTGCCATCGACAATTACAATTTCGTCTGCCAAATCTTTAACACTGTTAAGACACGAGGCTAAATTTTTTTCTTCGTTATATGTAGCTAAAACTACCGATAATGTCTGTTTTTTATTCATCTTTATCTATTTTAACTGATTTTATCTAACTTACCCAATTTATCAACTAATCTTGATAAAATGATTCAAATCATTGAATCAAAAAGCTTTATGTTTTTTTATATTATTCTTCCTAGTTTCATCACGCAAATATCTCCAAGTTGAGCCACCTTTTGAAATAGAAGCCGGTACGGATAGGATCTTTTCTATCGATTTACCCAACAACTCTTCTGTATTTTCCTGCGCGGCTATTTTTGAAAGTATTTTTTGATATGATCCATTTCCATACTTTAAAGAAAAACTCACAGAGGATATTGTAGGAAGACTAACTCTAAGAACCTTGCTTATTTCGCGGTATTCATATTTTCTCAAAAGAAGAATAGCTATAGCAACTCTTTTAGCCAACATTATTTTTTCCGTAGGAGTAAAAAGGTCAGCAATAAAATCTTCCGCTTCCTGTTTTCCCTTAACCGAAATTATTGACTTTACAAAAACATCAAAAATTCTTTCTGCTATATCTTTAGAAATCGGATAATTAGATATTTGTGCCATATAAAATGATTCAAATCATTGAATCAAATGATAGTTTAATTCATTAATCTTTTAAGATAACGAGCTTGTTTTTTTACAAAAGTATATTTTACAAATCTGAAAAACACAAAACCCAAAATATTAAAAAGGACAACGACGGAAATAGCATTAGCCAAAGCTCTTAACTTTGTTTCGGAATATTTAGCCTCAACAATATAATTTCCTTTTGAAAGATTAAATAACATTACGCCCCTATAAGTCATATTTTGGAATTCAATTTCAAGAGGCTTACCGTTGGCTTTTATTTCCCAGCCGGGAAAATATAACGTATTTTCTTCAAATAATGTTTGCTTATTAACTTGTACCTGGTATTTGTGGTAGGTTGATTTTCTATCAAGTTCCTTTATTTTTGCATCTCCGTCTATTACCTCAAGATGCGCCTTGGGTCTTTTCTCCATAAATCTAACAGACCATATTGGAGCACTTTCACCGGTGTCTGTCGTTCCATCATATATTCCCGTATAAAAACTTACAGGTTTATATAAATATGCCCTTGGATGCCAGTAAAAACTGCTAATAATAAGAATTATTAATATAAATAATATTGATATTTTTAAATTAAATTTTTTAGGTAATGCCTCTAATAATAACGCTCCTAAAACAGATGTTGAAAAAACGATTATTGCCAAGAATCTCCATGGAAATTGGAAATTTTGTAAAAGCATAATTTTAGACCAAACTAGATTTGATATCGGAAGCATTAGGAAAACTGACAATAAACAAAAAACAATAAGTATTAATGTAAGATAAAGTTTTTCTTTATTTTTCCTAAAAATATTTATCGTAAAAGGTGTTGCTATTAATACAATCCATTGAAATAATCCGAACTGAACTGTGAATTGTCCCGAAATACCATAACTCCATTTTCCATAAATAAGATTTGCAAAAGGAAGAAAGTTATTTAAATATCCTCCCTTAGTAACAATGTTTCTTAAAGTATATTTGCCCTCCAAAAGTGCGGGGAGCCAGAAAAACATCGATAGGGTAAAACCTATCAGTATTATGAATAAAGTATTAAGTATTAAGTATTTATTAAACTTTGATAGCCAAATAAGATATAAACAATAAACGATAATAAAAGGTGTAAACATTAGGCTGATTGCGTTATGCGATAAAATCAAAAGCGCTAAAGATGCCCCTCCTAAGATTGTAAATTTATAGTCATTTTTTTTATAAAGTTTGTACAGGAAATATAAGACTAACGGAATAAAAGGAAATGCCAGATTTTCTCCTATATCTCCTCTTACATAAACCTCTACGAACCGATAAGGAGCATAGGTATATAAAACTGCTCCGAAAAGAGCCGAATATTTGGAGGTAAACTGCGAAAGCCATAAATACATAAAAAATAAAGACAAAAACATTCCCAAACCAAAAACAATTTTTGTAGAATCAACTAAAGAAAAACCGGCAAAATGAAAAATTGAGGAAATATAGGAAGGCAGGGGGTACAGAAACTCTAAAATAGGATGTCCGTATCCCCAGTTAAGGTTTGCTCCCCATCTTGGAAGAAAATTTCCCTCCATTAGGTTTTGGTAAAAGTTTGCAATTCTTACTACATGATCCTGTCCGTCATGAGTCCAGGGTAAGCCCGAATGAAATAAAGAAATAATTGGAATTAAAGCAAGCATTAATAACAAAATAGGAAAAATATATTTTTTCATATTAATCTACGGCTCTTTTCTGAACAATAAAACTGCTTGG
>Ga0265296_1002170_pt1 | contig 20363 bp, 16 predicted proteins | sample MunlanPumphouse1_FD_189073 | JGI IMG/M metagenome (GOLD analysis project Ga0265296, IMG submission 189073) | Groundwater microbial communities from a municipal landfill in Southern Ontario, Canada - Pumphouse #1 | ecosystem: Environmental > Aquatic > Deep subsurface > Groundwater | place...
CCAAGGCCGACGACATTGTCAAAGGCCGCATACTTTCGGTTTCCAAACACGAAATCCGGATTGATATTGACGGATACAAAACCGGCATTGTCCGCGGGCCGGAGCTGCGGGACGAATCCGGCGCCACCGGCGAACTCAAGGTTGGCGACGAGGTGGAGGCGACGGTAATTGATTTGGAAAACGAAAACGGCGAAGTGGAACTCTCGCTCCGCCATGCCGGACACAAGCGCGCCTGGGACCGCCTGGCGGAACTCGCGAAAAGCGGCGAAATTATTCCGATTAAAATTACCGAGGCCAACAAGGGCGGGCTGATGCTTTCCGTGGACCGCGTCCTCGGCTTTTTGCCGGTCTCCCAGCTTTCGCCGGATAATTATCCGCGCGTGCCGGGCGGCGAAAAACAAAAGATTCTGGAAAAACTCCGTTCGCTGATCGGCAAAACCCTGGAGGTTAAAGTGATTGACGTGAATGAGCAGGATAACAAACTGATCGTCTCCGAAAAAGCCGTCTGGGAAGACCGCCAGCGCGAAGTAATCTCCAAATTCAAAGTCGGGGACACGGTGGAAGCGGAAATTACGGCCCTGACCGATTTCGGCGCCTTTGTGCGCTTTGAAAATTTGGAAGGATTGATTCATATTTCCGAACTCGCCTGGCAACGGATTGACCATCCGAGCGAAGTGGTGAAAGTCGGCGACAAGGTGCTGGCAAAAATTGTCGGCATTGACGGCTCAAAAATTTTTCTCTCGCTAAAACAGCTGGCCCACGACCCGTGGAAAAATATCAGCGAACGCTACAAAGTCGGCCAGGTGGTCAAAGGAAAAATTTTAAAGAGCAACCCATTCGGATTTTTTGTGGAGCTGGACCCGGAAATCCATGGGCTGGTGCACATTTCCGAACTGGCCAAGCGCCCATTGAAGGATGTCGGCGAAATCGGCAAGCCGGGCGATGAAATGGAATTCAAGATTATCTCCATTGAACCCGAACAGCACCGCCTGGGTTTGAGTTTGAAGGATATGGACCCCTCCTCCGCTGAAGCTACGGAGGGCGAGGAAAAGAAAGAAGACATCCCGCCCGCCGAAACTCCGGCCGCTATCCCGGAACCGGAAGAAAAGAAAGAAGAACCGGAAGCTAAAACCGAAGAGCCCTCCTCCCCCGCCGAATCGGCGGGTTCGGAGGACGAGGAAAAGAAAGCTAAATAATATCAAAATGCCCCGACTAACTCGGGGCATTTAAGTTCAACTTAGTAAAAATACCATGTTGTTACAATTTTGCCGCAAACTCTTTCAATTCTCTCGGCACTCCCCTGCTGTCCGATATCTCTAATTTCAGGGCCGAGAAATCGGTCTCGTTAAGCTCGGCCAAGTTGTTCATAACTTTAATAAACTCCTGATCACGACCGGGATTGGCAAAACTCGCCGCTCGATCTTGAAATTCCGCAGTTGTCAAAACAATAAAACAAAGCAAAGCCTCATTTTCTAACTTTTTTTGTGCGGATGCGGAGCCCCTGACGCCGCTTCTTTCTAATCTTTCACGGACTTCTATTAATGATTGCGATAATTCGTCATTCAGAATCTTGGCTAAATATACTATATCCCCCATTGTGGCTAAATATACGTATTCCCCATCGTCGCATTTAATAATACTGCCAAATGTCAACATACGGCTAAATTAAACTCGGGCCAGAAGCGCGATGTCCTCCTTTTTTACAAAACAATCGCTATCTTCCGCGGCTAATGTATAAGGTATAGTCTGTAATTCGACGGTTTTTTTCCAAGGCGATTCTTTGTGAGAGGCATCCTCAATATATTTAGTATTTTTATCTCCAAATCTTTTACAAACTATTTGTATTATTTCAACTTCACTATCGGATAAATACCTAGTATCCTCCTCCTTGAACGGTTTGACACAAACGATTTTTTGCATATTGATATCTACCGGTCTTTCAATACTTATCGTGTCTGACAATATAGCATGCTCTGGATCATCCACGACGCTATTTACCAAGTTGAGAATTTCCGACGGTATCGGTCCATGTTCCAAATTAACATATGTATCATATGTTACCGGCCTGCCATATTTCTTGACATGCAAGAAATCCAGAAAGTAGAAGAGCTTCATTAACTTTACTTTTCCCAAAAAAACCGCACTTGTATTGGTGCAGAAATATCGGATAATGGCCTTCAATTTTGCTTTTGGAATATTCATGGTTAAGCCGTTATTATTATAACATCAATCGACTCATCTTGCCATATATCAATGGAAAAGTCAACATCCGTTCTGCGGAAGCAAAACAATAAAAAAAATCCGCCCCAAGATGGAGCGGCTATGGCTTAATCATCGATAAGAATATAGAGCGCGATATATTTTGGAAGTTCCAACTTCTTCCTCAACTTGTCGTAAATCTGCTGCCTGACATCAATAAGATACCTTTCTGTTCGGCATCCTTCCGGAGAAGCGCGCAGATACAACTTAATTTCCCGGACCATTTCAAGATGGGATCCGTCGTCGCCATTAACCTTCCAGGAAGTCAGGTACAATTTCCCGTCGAATGTCTTATTCACTTCCTTAATTACAGCTACGAGCGTATCACTGAACCGCAGCCACAATTCATCCCAATACGGAGGGATTTTATTCAACGCTGCATGGTGTTCAAGCAAAAGTTGAATGAACGACTTACCTCTTGGCATCTTCCTGCCTCCTTTTAAGAACTATTTAGAGAATAGCACCAACCCGCCCGTTTGTCAATCGCCCAGGTTTGTTATATAATATAGAAACGAAAGCTAAAAAGCAAAAAAACAAAAAAGCAAAATTGATTTCTTGATTTCTTGATTTCTTGCTTTCTTAGATTATATGTCCAGCCAAATCAAAAACATTATCATCTTTGTCATCGCCGTGCTCGCGGTCGGGGTAATTTTTAGCACCTATAATTTAAACACCGTCAAACCGGAGGAAATCAACATCTCCAAGCTGGTGGAACAGATTAACGCCGGCGGCGTCAAAACGATTGAGATTAGCGACAGCGACCTCAATATCACTCTCACCGACGGCAAAACCGAGCATCTCCTGAAAGAGCCGTCCGAGTCCCTCTCGTCGTTGCTCAAAAATTTTAATGTCGCGCCGGAAAAACTCACGGCCATCGCCATTGCCGTCAAAGAAAAAAGCGGCTGGAGCTATTGGCTTGCGGTAATTTTGCCGTTCCTCCTGCCGTTTCTCCTCATCGTCGGATTCCTTTGGTTCATGATGCGCCAGATGCAGGGCGCCAACACCAAAGCGATGAGCTTTGGCCAGAGCGGGGCGCGTGAAGTTAAAAAAGGCGAAAAAAACCGGATCGCTTTTAAAGATATTGCCGGCGTCCGGGAAGCGAAAGAAGAGCTGAAGGAAGTGGTTGATTTTTTAAAGAACCCGAAAAAATTCGTCGCCGTCGGCGCGAAAATTCCCAAAGGCGTGCTCCTGATGGGCGCGCCCGGCACCGGTAAAACGCTTTTGGCGCGCGCCGTGGCCGGCGAAGCCAATGTCCCCTTCTTTCATATTTCGGGAAGCGAGTTTGTGGAAATGTTTGTCGGCGTCGGCGCCTCGCGCGTCCGCGATTTATTCGCGCGTGCCAAAAAAACGGCGCCGTGCATTATTTTTATTGACGAAATTGACGCCGTCGGCCGCCAGCGCGGCTCGGGGCTCGGCGGAAGCCATGACGAGCGCGAGCAGACCCTGAATCAGATTCTCGTGGAGATGGACGGCTTTGACCCGAACGTGGGACTGGTGGTGATGGCCGCCACCAACCGGCCGGACGTCCTTGACCCGGCGCTTCTTAGGCCCGGACGCTTTGACCGCCGCGTTGTTCTTGACGAGCCGGACATTGCCGACCGCGAAGCCATTTTAAAAATCCACGCCAAAAACAAACCGCTGGCCGATGATGTCAACCTCCGCCGCGTCGCCGAACGGACGCCCGGATTCTCCGGCGCCGATTTGGCGAATCTCTTAAACGAGGCGGCGATTCTGGCGGCGCGCCGGAATAAAAAAATCATCAATCAGAAAGAAATTTTAGAGAGCGTGGAAAAAGTGATGCTTGGACCCGAACGCAAAAGCCGCGTTATTTCGGCCGCCGAAAGAAAAATCATCGCTTACCATGAGGCCGGGCACGCCCTGGTCGCCCATGAATTGCCGCATTCGGATCCGGTGCATAAAATTTCCATCATCTCCCGGGGACACGCCGCCGGTTATACTTTAAAACTTCCGACCGAAGACAAGCATCTGCGCTCGCGCGCCGAATTTTTGGCGGAACTGGCAATGGCGCTGGGCGGCTACGCGGCCGAACGCGAAATCTTCGGCGCGGAGAACCTCACCACCGGCGCTTCCAATGATTTGAAACAGGCGACCAAGCTGGCGCGGCGGCTCATTATGGCTTACGGCATGTCCGAGAGTTTAGGCCCCCGAACCTTCGGCGACCACGAAGAAATGATTTTTTTGGGCCGGGAGATTACCGAACAACGCGATTACAGTGAAAAAATCGCCGAGTCGATTGACAGTGAAATCGGCACGCTGATGCAGAACGCCTTAAAAACCGCCAATGACATTTTGCACCGCCGGCGCGACAAGCTGGACCAAATCGCCGCCCTGCTTTTGAAACAAGAAAAGATTGAGAAAGAGGAATTTGAGGCGCTGTTCAGAGAAAAAAAATCCGAAGCACGAAATCCGAAATCCGAAACAAATCCAAATCTTTGAAATTCCAAATTCAAAATCACAAGCCCCGCCTGCCTACGCCTTTTGCGCATTGAGTACTCAGGAGACACTTAATCTCAATAACGATTGAATTTTCAATCCGAGCTACTTAACGGCAATTGGCGGGCAGGTCCAAATAATTTCTCCGCCGGAGGCGGATGCGCCTCGGGCGCAAAAATCTCCAAAATCTAAAATTCAAAACGTCTGGAATTTGTAATTTTGGTCATTGTAATTTATTTGGGATTTGGTGCTTTGAATTTGTAATTTAATAAATTGTTTCGAATTTCGAGATTCGAATTTCGAATTTAATTATCAGAAGGAGGAAACATATGGCTAAAACAACGCCTCTCTACCGCGAGGTCCTTAAAAAATCATTTTTAATTTCCTGGAAAAATAAGTGGCTCTGGTTTTACGGATTTTTCGCGAGCGCCCTCGGCAGCGGCTTGGCCTACGAAGTTTTTTGGAAAAGTTTTTCTTCGGCCGGGGCGGCCGGTTGGGATGTCGGCTTATATCTCCCGCCGGTCTTCGGCAAAATCAACTTCCTGGAATCGTTCAAAATCTGGGGCCTGCCCTGGTCAATTATTTTAGTCGGGCTCGTGATCATCGCTCTTTGTCTCGTCGTTGTTTTTGTCGCCGTCGTTTCTTACGGCGCCCTCATCTACGGCGCGCGCAAAGCAACCCGGGGTAAAAGCGGCTTCCGGGATTCCTGGAACGCGGGCTTTAAAAATTTTTGGCATATTTTGGGCTATAACGCCGGCGGAAAAATTCTGACTTACGCCCTCGTCTTCCTCGCGGCTCTGCCGCTGGGGTGGTACCTTAAAAGCGGAGGAACCGGCGCCTTTATTCTTTATTTCCTTATTTTTATCGTTACCGTCGCCGCCTCGCTCGTCATTTCGTTTCTCTGCGTTTTTGCCTCGGCCGGCCGGGTCATTTTGGGAGAGAATTTTTTGGAAAGCGTCAAAAACGCCCTCATAACTTTTAAGAATCATTGGCTGGTGAGCATTGAAATGACGGCGATCCTTTTTGCGCTAAACGTCGTCGGCGCTCTCCTGCTTGCCACGGTAATGATTTTTGTCTCGGTGCCGTTTTTTCTCCTGTTTTTGGGCGCGTATCTTTTAAATTCCGGTTTCGCTTTCTGGACGGTGCTTATTCTGGCGCTTTTGGTTTATGGCCTGCTGACGGTTTTGGCCGGCAGTTTTTTAAGCGCCTGGAATATTTCCTCCTGGACGGTGCTCTATCTTAGAATTGTTGAAAATACGGCCGTCAGTAAATTAATGAGATTAACAAAAAATTTGCAGTCTTACTTCAAGTTCAGATAATTTCATACGAAAGTACGAAAAAGCTACGAAAGTTACGAAAAATTTTCGTATTTCGTATTTTCGTACAATTTCGTAATTTCGTATGGATAATATTAACGACCTGATAAAACAGAAAGGGAAATCGGATGCCGTCGGCGCGCCAAACGCCGCTCCCAAGAATACGGAAGAAAAATTTGAGGAGAAAATGATCGAAATCCGGCTCCAAGAACGCGAGGAGGAAATAAAAAAAGCCGCGGCGGCCGGCGGTTTTTCTTACATTAACCTCCGGGGATTTCCCATCGGACCGGAAACCATCGGTTCAATTCCCAAAGAACAATCCGCCAAGTTTGGCGTGGTCTGTTTTTTAATTCATGGCGCGGAAATCCGCCTTGGCGCCCTGAACCCGGCTCTCCCGGCCGCGCGGGAAATCGCTTTTGAGCTGGGCGAGCGCCTTCATGGCCACGCCGTCCTGTATATGATCTCGGAAAAAAGTTTGGAATACGCTTCCAAGCTTTATGAGGCCGTGCCGGAGATTAAAAAGACCGTCCGGGGGGTGGAAATTTCCGAAACCGATTTAAAAAAATTTGAAGCCGAAGCCGGCGACATCAAAAATTTAACCGCCTCGCTCGCCAAGCTTACCGTGACCGACATTATTACTTTTTTAATTGCCGCCGGACTCAAATCCCGCGCCTCCGATATCCACATTGAAGCCGAAGAAAAAGAAATAAAAATCCGCCTCCGCCTGGACGGGGTTTTAAACGATGTCGCGATGATAAAAAAAGAGGGCTGGCAGCAAATTATTTCGCGACTCAAACTGATCGCCGGATTAAAAATCAACGTTGCCGACAAGCCGCAGGACGGCCGCTTTACTATTTTTCTGGCGGAGGACAAAGTTGACGTCCGTGTTTCCACCATCCCGACCGCCTACGGGGAAAGCGTGGTGATGCGCCTTCTCCGCTCTTCCGCCACCGGCTTAAAATTTGAGGATCTGGGAATCCGCGGCCGCGCCTACGAACAGCTCAAGGCGCAAATCGGGCGGCCTAACGGAATGATTGTTACCACCGGCCCCACCGGCTCCGGCAAAACTACAACGCTCTACGCGGTTTTAACCACCTTGAACGACCAGGAAACAAAAATCATCACCCTGGAAGACCCGGTTGAATATAAACTGGCGGGCATCAATCAAAGCCAAATTGATTATGAAAAAGATTATACTTTTGCCAAGGGGCTCCGCTCCATTCTGCGGCAGGATCCCGATATCGTGATGGTTGGCGAAATCCGCGACCTGGATACTGCCGAAGTCGCCATCCAAGCGGCCTTGACCGGACACCTCGTAATTTCCACCATCCACACCAATAGCGCCGCCGGCGCCATCCCCCGCTTTTTATCCATGGGCGTAAAACCTTTTTTGCTCGCTCCGGCCCTAAACGCCGTTATCGGGCAAAGATTGGTCCGCCGCCTCTGCGATAAGTGTAAAGAAGAAATTATAATTCCGGCCGATCAAATGGATAAAGTAAAAAAAATTCTCGGCGCCATTCCTCCGGCCGCGGATGTAAAAATAGATTTAAAAAATCTCAAATTTTACGGAAACAAAGGTTGTGATGTTTGTGGCGGTCTGGGTTTTAAAGGACGAATGGGCATTTACGAGGTGATGATTATGAACCAGGAGATTGAAAAAATAATTCTTTCCGGCGCGACCTCGGAATACCAAATGCAGGATGTAGCCGTCAAAAACGGAATGATTACTATGGTAGAGGACGGGCTTCTCAAGGCCGCGGACGGAATTACTACGGTGGAAGAGGTGTTCCGTGTCGCCGAGTAGGAACTCCCTAAAATATTTGTAGAGACGCGATTAATCGCGTCTCTACTTTGTTTATAATTGACAGAACCGATAATTACTGCTACTCTAAAAATAGTCCTTCACGGAGGAAAAGATGAGGCGCCGGACCCCAAAAAAATTACCACCGATAGAAGATGAGACAATCAATCAAATAGATATTGACCGCATCTGGAAAAAAGCGCTCGCCCGGGGGCTCCGGGAAATCTTGAACCCACGGGTCTGCCGAGCGCCCGCCAAGACCGACGCCGTCCTGTTTCCCGTATGGGATAAAGCGGTCGCGGAAATCTGCATTCTAATGCGCGACGATGACAGAAAGTGGAACACTTATTCCCGCGAGGAAAAAGAACGGTGTATGGCGGAAGACTGTCTGGAAAAAAGTTATAAAAGATTCAAGGAGGAAACACTGGGCTCCCTGGCTGGGATGGTAGATACGGCCACGCCAAGGGATAAACGAGGCCAGGCATAAAAACGCCCCCGATAGTTATCGGGGGTTTTGTAATCCATACGAAATTACTAACTCATACGAAATTACGAAACTTTACGAAAGGTACGAAATTTTCGTATTTTCGTACATTTTCGCCCGCCTGCCATCGCCTTTTTGTATTTTAATAATTAGAAAGTATCTTGCTTCAGATTAAGCTTTTTATCTAAAAAAATAATGTTAATGGCTATGGCGGGCAGGTAATTTCGTATGGGCTATAAGATGATGATTTTTCGCCGATTCTTGGCCAGATGCTCAAGATGAATTTTTATTATCATGGCAGACTTTTTTAAAATCTCCGGAATCCGTTCGGCCCATTCAATAACCGTTACCATTTTCGGCTTACCAAAAAAATCCATTGCCCCGATGTCCTCAAGTTCGGTGCCGGTTTGGAGGCGGTACGCATCAATATGGCAAAGATTCAATTTGGCTCCGCGAAAACACTTCATAATCACAAAAGTCGGACTCTTGATGATATCTTTAACGCCAAGTCCGGCCGCGAGCCCGCGGACAAAAACCGTCTTCCCGGCGCCCAGGTCGCCGTAAAGCGCGATCACTTCCCCTCCGCGCAATTGTTTGGAAAAATCACGGGCAAAAACGATGGTCGCCTGTTCTGAATTAGTAATTTTTCGTATTTGTCTACCCCCATTTGACATCATACGCAAGATATGCTATGCTATTAGTAGCGCTTGTGGGGGCTTTGGCCCCCTCGCGGTCAATTCATAAACCGCAGACGGGCGCTTTTTTGTTTACCTTAATCCTCTTCTAAGTTGCCGGAATAAAAAATCTTTTTGTCGCTGCCATTGCCGTCCTTCTCTATTCTCCAAGATGGATATATGCTCCAGAAAAATGGCAATCCGCCCTCAATTTGTTTTACCACGACTTTTAACCGAATACCCTTATCCGGAAATAAAGCTATAAATACATAATAAAAGACATTTTTAGCGTGTTGCTCCCAGCGAGAATTTGTTTTCTGTCTGACGAAGCTTTTTCTTTCGTCGTATTCTTGCAGCGTATGACTATTTTCTATTACCTTTACCGCCAAGCGCACTAATCTCAAACGGGTATACTGCTCCGCCCTTGAACGACCGCGATTCCATGATTTCGTTAAAAGGTGTTCAAATCCGGCACTGCCAAAATGAACTTCTTGGCCCAAATACGGGCATCTGATCTCATTTAGATCGTCATAATATTTCTTGGCCCGACTTTTAATATCCTCAAATTTTAAATCATCAATTTCCATGGTCATAATTTATCTTTAATTTTTCGTCTATTCTCCAATTCGGACTTGCGTCCAATTTTTCCAAATCGGCAAAATCTTTTTTGAGATATTTAAAATACCCGGCCGCCGCGATCATGGCCGCGTTGTCGCCGGTAAATTTTAATTCCGGAATAAAATAGCCGGCGCCAATTAAATTATCGCGGACCGCCTGTCCTAAGGATTCCCGCAGATGACGGTTAGCCGCCACTCCGCCGGCCAAAAATACGTTTTTGACATCATACTTTTTCGCCGCCGCGACGGTCTTTTTTACCAGCACTTCTACCGCCGCATTTTGGAACTCGGCGCAAATCGCCGGCGTATGCTTTTTTCGCTCCGGTACGCTTAAACTTTTCGCGAGATAAAGAGTCGCGGTTTTCAATCCGGAAAAAGAAAAATTAAAATCCGGAGAGTTCAACATCGGCCTTGGGAGCGAGAATTTAGAATTTAGAATTTGGAATTTGGAATTTGTTTCGGATTTCGGATTTCGGATTTCGGATTTAACCTTTTCGGCTTCCCGAGAAATGGCTGGTCCGCCCGGATATCCAAGCCCCAAAATCTTTGCCGCTTTATCAAAGCACTCACCGACCGCGTCATCCAAAGTTTCGCCGATTATTTTATATTTTCCGAAATCTTTCATTAAAACCAACTCCGTATGTCCCCCACTCACAATAAGCGCTAATGAAGAAAATCTGCAATCTGCAATTTGCAATCTGCAATTAAGCAGGTTGGCGCAGATATGTCCTTCTAGATGATTTACGGCGATGAGCGGCTTTTTCCAGGCAAAAGCCAGGGCGCGCGCGGTTTCCACGCCGACCAGTAGCGAGGTAATCAGCCCCGGACCGGCGGTTACAGCTAAGGCGTCAATCTTTTGCGGACCAACCCGGCCCAATGTCTTTTTTAAAACCGGAATCATCATCTCCAAATGTTTCCGTGCCGCCACTTCCGGCACTACCCCGCCGTATTTGGCATGGATTTTTACCTGCGAGGAAACAATATTGCTTTTAACCTCAAAAACGCCGTTTTGGATTTCCACCAACGCGGCCGCGGTTTCGTCACAGGATGATTCAATGCCCAGGATTAACATGATTTGATTATAGTCTGCCAAAAAAGAATTAGCCGCAGCCGATCATCAAATAAATAAAATATTTCCGCGCTAATATGCTTTTATCGTCCGACGGAAAAACGAAGGAGCCGGTCAGACCATTTGAATTCCCCCACCCACAAATAATGTCCGTCAAAGGCGAGATAAGCGGGATTTAAAAGTCCATCCTGGGCATTTGACGGCTTGCGGCCATATAAATCTTTTTGCCCCAAAACTCTATCGGGTTTGTCATTATTATTTTTTGGCAATTTATCCCAAATTAAAATGCGGTTGTTTCCCGTATCTGCCACGAATAAACTGTTCTTATAAATAGCCACTCCTTTAGGAATATTAAAAACGTAAGGAGAAAAGCCGACGGCATTTCCATCCCAAATAATTGATGGCGCCTGACCATTTTCTCTGATTGGTAAATCCCAAATCAAAATACGCCGATTGTTTGTATCCGCTACGGCCAAATGTTTTCCATCGCTTGATACTTGCCCCGGATAGTCCAGACGGTTAGCGGCCGCGCCCGGAGCAACGGTTTTCAAATTATCTTGGCCCAGCGCAAAGTCCGGCTTTTGCTTATTTTTAAAAGTGTTTTTATTGTAAACCAAGATGCGGTTGGTTTTGCTGTCGCTCACATAAATCGCCTTGTCATCTACCGCCAATCCCTCAACCTGTCCGATATAAAAGGCCGACAAAAAATCCGGTTTCACCGATCTTTCCGGCATTTTATCCCACTCCGATATACCATTTCTGCCCGCGCAATACAAGTTTTCATTGTAGCCGCAGGCAATATAACCGCCGTCCGCAAGATTATATATATCGGCATCCGCCAGGCTTTCGTCCGGTAAATGTTTATAAATTTGCACCAAGCCATTATAATCATCAGAAACTATCAGAAGATTTCCGTCAGTAAACGGCTTGGGATTGTTTCTTGAATTTCTGGAAACATATCTCGCGCTGAATAAATCTTTTTGCCCCAAAACTACATCCGGCGCGCTGTTGGAACCGCTCGGCAATTTATTATAAATGAGAACGCGGCTGCCATTAGTGTCGGCGACAAATAGACGTTTTCCGTCAGTCGCCAGCCCATACGGGCTGTTTAGGCGGGGCCCGCCTACATCAATTCCTCCGCTCCCGAAACTAAAATCCGGCGGCTGATTATCTGCCGCAAAAGACGTCTCCCAAACGGAGATGGAATTATCCATCGTGGCATAAAGTTTGCCATTGGCAAAAGCCACTCCGGTTGCCGTTTTAAGAACGCTCGGCGGCTGATAGATAAAATCCGCCTCTTTGCCGCTTTCGGCCGGTAAGCCATCATAAACAAACATCGTATGGGCGTTATAATCACCGACTACCAGATATTTTCCATCATAGGCGACGGAACGCGGCGTTTTCATATACAAACGCTCGTCTTCTTTTTTTATTTCTCCATTAAAACGTTCGGCGAAATTTTTTTGTCCAACGACGATATCGGCGGATTCATAATTTTGCGTTGGAAATTTATTCCAAATTAAAAGAGAGCCGTCCAATGAAATAACCATTAATTTATTTTGATAAATCAAAACGTCCCACGGCCACCAAATATCCTTTTTTTGTCTCAAATCCGGCGGAGGAATATTATCGCCAGTCTCCACATCCGACGTAAAATTTGGCTGACCGATAACCAAATCTGCCGGCTGGCCGTCTTTAGTCGGAAAAGTATTCCAAATAAGGATGCGATTATTATTCGCGTCGGCTACAACCAGTCGCGCTCCGTCCACGGAGACCCCCTGCGGCCAGCGTAATTTATCGCGCGCCGTCCCGGGCATATTCTGCGTCATATCCGTTTGGCCCAAAACTAAATCAGCCGGCGTATAATTTTTTTCCGGTATGTTATTCCAAATTAACACTCTATTATTATATGTATCGGCGACAATTAATCTTTTACCGTCCGTTGCCACTTTACCAGGATGATTTAAACTTGATGCTCCGCCCGAATTATTAAAATTGTCTGCATACAAAACCACATCCGCCGGCTGACCGCTTTTAAACCAGCCCTCGGGTTTTACGGCCACATATTTATATGGTCTAGCCGGAGGCGCTGTTTTAGATGTGTTTATGACAAAATTTGCGAAAGGCAGCTGCCCCCGTAAAATCAAAGAACCCAGAGTTATTGTAATGGCCGCAGCAATAATTATTATAACCGCGTTGATTAGAAATCTCTTCATAAATAAAATTTAATGATACCCTTATATTATACCACTTTCCGTTGCCAATCAAGCTTGACACGCGCGCTTAATTATGTTTAAATTCAGATGATTAGAACACGCTCCGATCGCCCCGCCACGAGGGTTTCGTGGCAAACCGCTCTTTTTTGGAGGGTGACAATGAAGATGCCGAGATTGATCGCGCTTGCTATGTTTGGACTCTTTGCCGCCTGCGATCCGCCGCCCACGACCGGCGGAGGCAACGACTGCACACCCGATTGTCCCCGCGGCACACACCAAGAGGGTTGCGACTGCGTCCGAAACTGCACGGGTAATGAGGCGACGATCAGGTTCACCAACAACCTGTCCAAACCGATGAGCGCATCGCTTCTCTCCGGCAACTCGTTCGTCATCACCACGCCGCCGCTCCAACCCGGCGAAACGAGCGCTGACTATACCTTCAATGTTCCCAACGGAAGCTTCATGTTCCATACCGGATTCATAGAGAACCCTTGTTCCAACACGCGGTTCGGCTGCCAGTGGAACTGCTCATACCCGCTCGCGACCACGGCCTGCGGCGTCTACGAGCTTACATGTCCGTAACGCAACACCCGCCCATCATCAGGGCGGTTTTTTAATTTATCCTGCACACTTAAAAACAAAAAATCCCGATTAATAGATCGGAATTTTTTGGTATCGGTGATACGAAAAAATACGAACGGAATTTACGGAATAGGGCGGACGGAAGGAGTGGTTTTGGGGAGAAATTCCGCCCCACCCCCAACTGGCGCGCTTTTTGTCCGATTGCAAGTTGTCTATCTCTGTCAATACTTGTTACCACGGAACCCCGAGTCACGCTCAGTTTGGTAGCAAATTCTTAAAATAAACCTACTCATCATCTTTTGACAAAATTTCATTTAGCAAATCGTCCGGCGCAGATTTCCAAATAGTATCAAAATCTTCTTGTGTAATAATGGGCAACGACCTGATTTGTTCTTTTGCGTCACGCGAGGAAAGGTCGATTTCGTTCATTTTGCCATATAGTTTTCGCAAGTTGGCATAACATCCAATATCTATCATAAAAGCGTTATAGGTATCACCCGATTGAGATTTATGCGTAAAGGCGCTACCAACATTGTGAATAATCCGATAATCAAGCAATCTATAAATTAATTTTTTAATGTTCTCATTTTCCTGCATCAAGCGTTCCGAAATCAAAAATATATTATTCTTTTTATCAATACAAAATTTTCTAATAGTGTAGATGCTTCTCAACAAGGAATGTTGCTCTTCCCGTTGAGAATCGTTAGTTAATTCTTGAATGCGACGATCCAAGTTAGAAAGGCTCAGCAATCTGACCTCGTCTTTACCTATACGGTAATCTTCGCTACTATTATCGAACGCCGTTATGAACAAAGACAAACAATCCCTAGGAACACCGCCACCCGCAAGAACAAGGCGTCGGAAGCCGTCTCCCTTAAAGCATGAATCGACTAGTTCTTTTTCGCATCCAGCCATCTCGCCATACTTATAAAATATACTTTTAATCTGATTTTCTGTTTTTCCAAAATCTTGGAAAGTAAAATCAATATGGATAGGTTGATAATCATGTCTCTCCTGTGCGCCTACCGGCTGGCCCAAACGTTCAATAAATAGTGTGCTTACATGTTTGAGGGTCGCTACCTTAAAATATAGCGGTAAATCTTTACAAAGACGGTGCATGTAATCCATCACATATGGTTGAATCTCTCGACGAAGATGATAAAAGTCATCCAATTGAATAAATACGAATTTAATTTTTTTTATTAACTGAAAAAAAGTAGACAAATCTTTTTTTAATTTCGGCAAGAAGCGGTTAAGGCTGTCAATTTTACTATCAAACCGCTCGTAGGTTCGCTCTATTTCTTTTTTAGTTGAGTCGCTGGCGGAAACACCCACGCCAGAGATATCACTCTTTATATTTGCCCTAAGTGAATCGTTATGCTCGGTTGATAATTTTTCTCTAATCGCCTCACTCTGTTCGTCTGCCCTTTTGCGCATATCACCCAACTCTTTTTTTATATCATTAACGATCTTTTTGGCCATTCTCTTTCTACCGATTAATGTAAAAAATCCAATATTCGAGGCCAATTTATCAAATATTACATCAAGAATCTCAATGAGAACATTTGGAAATGAGTGGTTTTTGTAATCCTCACAATTAATATAGACTATCAAATTGCCACGCTCATTTTTTATTAATTTTGTTGATTCAAACAATAATAAAGTTTTGCCACAACCACGCCGACCAAATATAACATGGTTTTGTTTGGCAACAGCGTCCACCAAAGCACTTGAAGAATCAACGTAGCCGACTTGTTCGGGACAATTTTTTTGTACTCGTAAACTCTCGGTGATTTTTTTTCTTAATTTTTTTAGTTCTTTTTCTTTCATATTAAATTAGATTAAATGAATAACGCTGTGGATAACCTATGCTATTTTCAATTCAGTCTTTGTTCGGTATAATATAAGCATACACCCATCTTAACAATTAAGTCAACAATACTATGTTTACACCAACAAAAAAACAACAGGAAATATTCGGATACATAAAAGAATATATCCGCCGACATAAATTCTCCCCTACCCTTGAAGAAATTGGAAAAAAATTCAAACTTAAGGCTCTTTCTGGTGTACACCAACATATACAAGCCTTAGTGGACAAGGGATTAATCGTTAGAAACAAAAATGGCGCACGATGTTTAGAATTAAAAAAAGGGTCTCCGAATATCATAGAAATTCCAATTATAGGAACGATCACCGCCGGTCAACCGATTGAAGCAATTGAGATACCTATTGGCACAGTCGCGCTCAGCCGAACCGAGGTACCGGGGTCTGGAAAACTTTATGCCTTAAAGGTTGTCGGCAACAGTATGATAGACGAAGGCATATTTGATGGCGACACAGTCATACTCAAACAGCAAGCAACCGCCGAAAATGGACAAGTAGTAGTCGCGATAATAGATGAAAATGAAGCAACTCTAAAAAAAATATACCGAGAAAAAAACCGCTGGCGTTTACAGCCGGCGAACCTCACGTTATTTCCTCTCTATAGAACGGACGTTGAAATTAGAGGAGTGGTGGTTAAAACAATCCGCAATTACAATACTGCCGCACCGCAAAAAAATGCGCAAGATACGGTTTTTAGGCTAGCGGAATTATTCTGTGGCCCAGGCGGATTGGCACTAGGAGCGATATCGGCGGCGGCATATAACCAAAAAGGTGAAAGATACGGCGTTAAATCCGTTTGGGCGAATGATATCGATCAAGCGACGTGTAGGACCTATGCGCGAAATATCCACGCCGGCGATATGTCTACGGTTGCGTGCGAACGGGTAGAAAATATAAATTTTGCCAAAGTTCCGAAATTTGACGCCTTGGCATTCGGATTCCCTTGTAATGATTTTAGCATAGTCGGAAAACAGAAAGGGTTCAATGGAAAATACGGACCACTATATACTTACGGCGTCAAAGCTATAAACATGCATAACCCAAAGTGGTTTATCGCCGAAAATGTGAGCGGACTACAAAGCGCAAATGAGGGCACGGCATTTCAAAAAATCTTGAAAGACTTGAGAACGGCTGGCAGGGGATATCGACTCACTACACATCTTTATAAATTTGAGGAATACGGGGTACCACAATACAGACACAGGGTGGTGATTGTCGGAATAAGAAAAGATTTGAACTTAGAGTTTAGGGCTCCCGCGCCGACGACGCCCGATAAATATGTCGGCGTGAAAGATGCTTTTGAGAATCCGCCGATACAAAAAAATGCCCGCAACAATGAACTCACCAAACAAGCCCCAATGGTCGTGGAACGGCTAAAGCATATCCCGCCGGGCAAGAATGCCTGGTATGGCGGCCTGCCCGAACATTTAAGGTTGAATGTTAAAGGCGCAAAAATGAGCCAGATATACAAAAGACTTGACCCCGATAAACCATCCTACACCATAACAGGAAGCGGCGGAGGCGGAACGCACGGCTATCACTGGGAAGAACCGCGCGCGCTGACAAACAGAGAGCGGGCGAGGATACAGGCCTTTCCAGATGATTTTATATTTGAAGGCTCAAAAGAAGAAGTTAGAAAACAGATAGGAATGGCGGTTCCGCCGCGAGCGGCAAAGGTTATAGTTGAAGCCGTCTTAAAAACATTTGCCGGCGTCCCATATAAATGGATAACGCCGGCAATTTCAAGCGGAAATATTGATGACTAAGGGCTAAAGCATTTTTACAAGTTCTGCCCAATCTTTTTTCTCGCGCCGCAATGCACCGGACTTCTTTACAAAGCGGGTTCCATTGTCAAATTCCTGCCCCGGAATACTGGTTACTTCCTCTAATTCTTTAGCCCAACACCAGCCGGCAATTTCGCAGGGAATATCGTGGAAATCGGGTATTAGGTCTTTATATTTTGAAAAATGAGGCTTATTCTTAACCAAATTGATAACTTCTTTTTTTGTTATTCTCAAAAAGTGGTCATCGGGAATATCCGGTCGGCAATAAATGTAGACATCCGATTTACGGTCTTCCAGTCTGATTTCATTCTCTCCCAAAACCAAAAACGCACTCTTTGGTTTGGATGATTTTATGCCGACCCCGATCTTGGGCTTTCTGGTGTGGCCACCTTGGGTAACTCCGGTAATATCCTGCGGGACTATGTCCTCGCGGATTTCGAAATCGAGCTCAACATCTACGCCGAATTCTCTTTTTAAGAATTTCCGGACGGCAACTTCGCCGAGTTGTCCCTTTACCCAATTGGTTATTTTTTGTCCAAACTCCCTTTGCCGCGCGGTTCCCCAGTCAGATACGACATAACCACGGCAGTGCTGAGCTAGAGCAAAATCAAGACACAGGGCATAATCATCGATGTCCAGGTTAATCGTTCTCCAATCATAATCAGCCCTCCATTTTTTCAGAACATCCTCATTAAATAAAAACCTCCCTCTGCCGGCTCTCTCAAGACAAGGAAACTCGCCGGCATTCTTGAAGTAGTTCTCAAAAGTCTTCTCATCTAATCTAACGAATTTTATAGCATCCTTCCTCGATAAAATATTGGGCATAGAATTATTTTTAGCTCCAACGGGAATCGAACCCGTATTCCCACATTGCCCCGCATTTTGCGGGGTGCCTCACTCTCGTTTCACTCGAGATTCGGCAAAAGCTCACGACTGCATCTATAAAATTTTGGTAGCTCCAACGGGAATCGAACCCGTATTCCCACATTGAAAGCGTGGTGTCCTAACCATTAGACGATGGAGCCGAGCTACCAAAATTCTATAGACGAGATGATTAATGAGCTGGAAAGTTGAGGCCGCGGCCGAAATCCCGCCTTGGCGGGACGTGGTGTCCTAACCATTAGACGATGGGGCCACGATTGATATACATATAATAGCCGGTTTTCCTCAATCTGTCAATTACCTTGACAAAAACCCTGTTTTGTGATATAGTAAGTAGTCTACTAATCTTGGCGCCCAAAGGTGCCAAAGACTCGAACCTATTCTCGTCATATCAATGTGGCCATAGTCCCGATCCTCGATGCAAAGCATCGGGATCGCGGATCCCGACCGCGGTCGGGAGATGTCGGGTCACATTTTTTTATGACACCACAACACAAAGAGCGCTTTGACGAGCTCGGCGTAGCGGAAAAACTGCTCGCCATTCTCGCCAAACAGCAACTTATAAAACCAACGCCGATTCAGGAGCAGTGCATTCCCGAGGCCCTGGAAGGTAAAGATATTGTCGGCATCGCGCAGACCGGCACCGGAAAAACCCTGGCCTTTGGCCTGCCGATCATCCAGCGCTTAGCCCGTCACCCGGGCCAGGCCTTGATTTTGTTACCGACGCGCGAACTGGCGCTCCAGGTTGACGAGGTCTTGCAAAAAATCGGCCGGCCGCTCGGGCTGAAGACTGCGGTTTTAATCGGTGGCACGCCGCAGTATCACCAAACGCAAGCGCTGCGCCGCAACCCGCATATCGTGGTCGCGACCCCGGGACGCCTGATTGATCATTTGGAACAAAAAACTTATTCTTTGAGTCGCGTCAAAATTATTGTTTTAGACGAAGCGGACCGGATGCTTGATATCGGTTTTATGCCGGCCATTAAACGCATTTTAGGATTGGCCCCAACCGACCGTCAAACCATGATGTTCTCCGCCACCATACCGCCGGCCATCGCTCAAATTGCCGCCCGTTACATGAAAATGCCGATTAGAATTGAAGTCGCCCCGTCCGGCACCCCGGCCGATAATATTGAGCAGGAGATATTTGTCGTCACCAAAGACGCCAAGATGCGGCTCTTGGATAAAGTTTTAACCGAAAATACCGGCCGCATTCTTCTCTTTTCCCGCACCAAACACGGCGCCAAAAAAATCGCCGCCGGCATCCGCGCCATGGGACACGAGGCGGTGGAAATCCATTCCAACCGCTCGCTCGGCCAGCGCCGCGCCGCCATGGACGGCTTTAAATCCGGAAAATACCGCGTGCTGGTCGCGACCGATATCGCCGCCCGCGGCATTGACGTCTCCAATATTGAACTGGTGATTAATTTTGATTTGCCGGATAATTTGGAGGATTACGTCCACCGCATCGGCCGCACCGGCCGGGCCGGAAACTTTGGCAAAGCAATCTCCTTCGCCACTCCGGATCAAAGAGCGGACGTGAGGCAAATTGAAAGATTGATCAAAAAGACAATTCCGATTCTCGCTCTCCCAACCTTGCCGCCGCCTCGCGCCGACGCACGCCGTCCGGATTTTAGACAAAACGCTCCGGCCCGGCCGGAAGCGCGCTTTGACGACCGCCGCCCGCGCCAAAATCCATACCAAAAAAATGATTCTTCCACTCCCCGAACCGGCGAATCTTCTTTTGAAAATAGAGGACCCCGTAGCAATTACGGCAATGAACGCCGACCGTATGTCAAAAGCCGCGGCAACAACCGCCGCACCCGGCCCGGCATGCGCCGCCACCGCTAAAAAAATTCTTAAAATCCGTCCCGACACAACCTTGGGGCGGATTTTTTGATAAAAAAAGCCGACCGGTTAAGGTCGGCTATCTATCATTCTGTCTAATCCACTCCGGTACTTCGGCAATTGAGCAAACGATATTACGCGCCGGCACGCCGGCTTCCCGGAATTCGCGCTCGGAGCTTACGCCCGTGAGCACGCCGAGAAAGATCATTCCGTTGTCCCGCGCCACCGGCCAGTCGTCTTCGGCGCTATCGCCCACAGAAAGCAACTCCGGCGGCCGGATGTTAAGCCGCTCGTAGAAATTCAGAATCGGAAGCGCGCTCCGAGGATTGGGCTTGGTGATGGAACCCTCGCAACCCCAAAAGGCGTTCATGAGATGCGCGACCTCAATCTTAAAAAGCATCGGCCCCAGGGTTCTCATCCCCCGGTTACTTAGGGTTGTTGAGACAATGTGCATCCGGCGCAAATCTTCAAGCGCAAAACGCGTGCCGGG
>Ga0265296_1002171_pt1 | contig 20358 bp, 20 predicted proteins | sample MunlanPumphouse1_FD_189073 | JGI IMG/M metagenome (GOLD analysis project Ga0265296, IMG submission 189073) | Groundwater microbial communities from a municipal landfill in Southern Ontario, Canada - Pumphouse #1 | ecosystem: Environmental > Aquatic > Deep subsurface > Groundwater | place...
TATCTTAAGGTATCGTTGTAGATTGTGATAAACCCCTTGATGCCGGTGTATTTGCAATGAATCCGATTAAAAAACTCCATAAGACTTAAGGCCTCATGGAGTCCAATATGTATCTTGCATTATGCAGAATTATACTTGTAAAATGGGAAACAGTCCGATAGACCCTGAAATATCAATAATTTATACTCATAAAGGACACAGTTTATCAACAAATTGTCCTTTATGTCTTATAGAATAATTTGTTTGGGCAGTATAGGAATCAAACCCATAGTCTCTGTGCGACTTGCCCGCCCAAATTTTTGGACAATGGACGGTACAGGATTTGAACCTGTGACCCCTGCAATGTGAATGCAGTGCTCTACCACTGAGCTAACCGTCCAAAAACTTAGGCGGGTAAACGAACCGAACACTGTTTCGCTTCCTTCAGCGAAACCCGGGGAAATTTTTAACGCTTGCGCGCATATTATGCGGCTCGCTAAATTTCCCGTTAAAGCCAAGCAATTGGCTTCAACCCACTGAGCCATGCGCCCTTAAACCAAAATCGGCTCATCGCCGATTTTAGTTTACTACAGATTAAGCTTGTTTATCAATTTTTCATGCGGGTATTCCAGAATATCCCGCAAAAATCTGTCATACATATCCATCCGGTATTTAAATTCTTCGGTGTCCATCAAGGTGTACTGGATTGACTTGCCCAGTTCTGATTCTATTTGACTAAGAAAATTCTCAAGTTTTGACCTCCTTATATTATCCCCGACAATTAAAAGATCGGTTCGCGAATTTGGACTACTGATAAAAACACCTGAAACAATCGCCGCCTTGACCTTACCCAAACCCTTAATCCGGCGCAAAAGCTTATGGGGGGAGGTAACTGAAACCTTAGTCACTAAATCACGCAACTCCTGCCAAACCCCAAAATCTTTATTAACATAGTAAACCGCGGCTTTTTTCTTGCGAATAATTACTTTAACTTTTTTACCAACCTTCTTTCTTTGTTCCTCCTGCAAATAAGCGGTTTTTCTCTTAACCAAGCCGATTTTAATCAGCTTTGCCAGCTCTTTCTTTGCCGAAAACGGCTTAATAAGACTCTTTCTGGTGATCTCCGGCAGAGTAAAAAACCTGTCTGAATTTTGCAGAAAAAGCTTTAATAATCTGGCTCTGGGCACAGATTCAAAAAGTTTTTCAAGAAAGTTTTCCACAATATGAACGACAACACTAATATACGAATATACACTAATTCACTAATATAATATTCGTAAAATTTGTGTATATTTGTGAATTCGTATTATCTGTTATTTTATCGTCACCGTCGCACCCGCTTCCTCCAATTTCTTTTTCATCTCGTCCGCCTCTTCTTTGGAAACGCCCTCTTTCACCACCTTGGGAGCGGCATCTGCCAAATCCTTGGCTTCTTTCAAGCCAAGGTTCGTAATCTCGCGAAGAGCCTTGATAACCTGAATTTTCTGACCTCCGGCACTGGTTAATTCAACCGCAAAAGAGGTTTTTTCTTCTTTCTTTTCACTCTCTTCTCCGTCTCCAGCAGCCGGCATTGCGCCAACCATCATTGGCATTACGGCCGATACTCCAAATTTCTCCTCAAGCGCCTTAACAAGCTCGGAAAGCTCTAAAACGCTCATTTTTTCAACCGCCTCTAAAATTTTTTCCTTGTCCATGCGAATGTCTGTCCAAATTTTGGAGTCGTGCGCAAGCGCAACGAACAAAATTTGGAAACAGTATTGAGTCCCCACTTTTTCCTTTCAGGCAAAAAGCGGGGATCCCCATCTTTCACATTTATAGAAAGGTGGGGACACCCTCTTCTTTTCGCGCCGCGCGCAAAAGGAGGGGGTAAGGGTTTGACTACTGAATTTACTTCGTCTGATGACTCGTAAATTCAGGCCAAGCCCTTTATTTTATTTAAAACTACGACCAGATTTCTAATATTCCCCTGAAGGACCGTAACCAGTCCTCTCATGGGCGACGATAACGCTCCAACAAGCTGGGCCAGAAGAATTTCCCGGCCCGGCAATTTGGCCAAAGCAATAATTTCTTTTTCATCCAAAATTCGGCTGCCCAAAATTCCACCCCGCAATCTAAGGATTTCGTTGTTCTTGCTGAATTTAAAAAGGGTTTTTGCCGCGGCAATTTCATCGCCATAGCCAAAAGTTACTCCTATCTCACCAATCAGCTTTTTGGTTTTAAGACTAAGTCCCATTTTATCCAAAACCCGGTCAAGAAGGGTCTTTTTAGCCACCTTATATTCCGCGTCGTTTTTTTTAAGAAGGCGGCGCAGGACTTGCGATTTGACAACCGAAAGGCCGTGAAAATCGCTGAAAATGGCTATTTTCTGGCGTTCAAACCTTTCCGCAAGATCATCAATTATTTTTGATTTTTGCTGTTTAGTAAGCATTTTTTTGCAATAAAAAAAGGCGTTTAATGCCCAAAGACCGCGCCAAAAGCGCGCAGTTTTCCTAGATAGGACTTATTGCCTTTGGCGGCAAGCCAATCGTCTTTGGAAACTATTATCAGTATAATCGTGCGCAAAAAAATGTCAACCCCGCCCTTGAAAAACTTTTTTGGTCAACTGATTAATGCAGAATATCAATTGGTTTTTGGCCTGTTTTTCAATAGATTCGTTTTTCAAGAGCGGGGTCAACTAAAAATTAAAAAGCCCCGAAGGGCTAAATTATTATTGGTCAAATTGGCCAAAACGGAAACGAATCAATTGCCATATTTTGGCCCAGCCAACCCACCACGGCACAAAATTGTGCTTTACTTCACAAGCCGAACAAATCAGATACCGTCTCTCCAAATGTCCGTGCGGGTAATCTTTGACATAATGTCCGCAATATTTGCAGTAAAAAAGATAAAAGAGTATTGCCCCAGTCCATTCTTCTCGTTTTTCTTCGCCAAGATTAATCTTTTTGCCGAATACCCGCATCAATAGTTTTTGCCGCCAATTTATCTTTTTGATAAGCTGATTGGCTTCATTCTGAAACGCAATATTCACATTATCCCCCTATCTTAGAACTTCTAATAATATATCAGAAAAGCTGTGATTGGGCAAGAAATTTTATTTCAAATATTTGACCTTGGCCTCATTGTGCTCATCCAAAGTTTTGGAAAAAACCGTCTGACCATCCGGCGTAGAAAGATAATATAAATATGGCGAATTTTTGGGAAAAATCGCAGCGCGGATTGACGATATGCCGGGGTTGGTAATCGGGCCCAGAGGCAGACTGTGGTATTTGTAAGTATTAAACGGGGAGTCAATTTTAGTTTCTTCTTTAGAAATTCTTTCTCCTTTTTTACCGGTGATATAAGAAATAGTTGCGTCAACCTGCAGAGGAATTCCAAATTCCAATCTTTTCCATAAAACTCCCGAAACTAAAGCCCTGTCTTCGTCGCTTCTAACTTCTTTTTCAATCAAAGAAGCTATTGTGATTATTTCAAAAATTGTTTTTTTCTGGCGCAAAATCTCCGTTCTCATCTCCAGAGTTAATTTTTTGTCAAAATTATCAAGCATTTTTCGGACAATATCTTCAAGTTTAGCCACTCTAAAAACGCGGTGGGTGTCGGGAAAAAGATAACCTTCCAGCCCGACATAGAGCGGTTTATCTTGCAAAAAAGAAAAATCGGCTGAAAAATCTTTGGGCACGGGCATTTCCCTGGCTTTTCTGTAATCAACATTCGGAAAACCGGCCAATTCCATCAATTCCTCCGCTTGAAACATTCCCTTGTTTTCAAAATAAAACGCGATGTCTTTAACCGACCACCCTTCGGGTATAACAATAACTTCTTCGCTGGATTCGCCACGTACAAGTTCCTTGGCTGTTTGCAAAACAGTTGTGTCGGATTTAAAATCGTAATTTCCGGGTTTGAGTTTAGATGCCCGATTACTTAAGATGACATAAGCGACAAATATCCACTTTGACCGAATCACTCCTTCTTTTTTCAAAATCTCGCCAATTTTACGAGAACCGCTGCCGGCCGCAATTTCCACCGATTGAACACCGCGGAAAGAAGTGTGGGGAGCATAAATCTCATTGGCAAATAAAATTCCAAGAGCAATAAGCGCCGCCAAACCGATAATAAACAAATGCCCAAACTGGCCCCGCCTGCCATTTTTCCCTTTTTTTCCTTCAGACGGCAGCTTATTTTTAACCAGAGGAACAAAAGAAAATCCGGGAAATTCTTTTTCCTCCCACTTACCTTCAGATTTTTTAATATACAGTTTTATTGAGCCGCCCACCGGCGCGACAATTCTGCCGCCGATTTTAAGCTGCTCTTTCCAGACTTCCGGAATTTCACCAAAAGCGGCGGCGCCAGCCAGAATTTTGTCAAACCCCGCGCCTTTTACGGACTGGCGCTTCGCGCCATGTACAAAATCATCCGCAAAAGGTGCGGGGTCAAAAGGCGCTTGTTTCAAGAATCCCTCCGTGGCGTCTCCGCAAATTATTTTAGCGCGGTCTTCACCAAAATATTTAGCAAGATTCCTCTTCCCGAATTCGCAAAGTTCTGGAATTCTTTCTATCGCAAAAACCCGTCCTTTCTCTCCGACAATTGAAGCAAGCAAAGCCGTGGTCCAGCCGGAACCCGAACCGACATCCAAAATTTTTTCTCCCGGCCGCGGATCCAATAATTCCAGCAAAAAAGCCACAGTCAGCGGTTGAGAAATAGTTTGATTATGCCCAATAGGCAAGGGGTAGTTGCCGTAAGCTTCACCCGCGTATTCAAGCAAAACAAAATCAGCCCGATCAATGGCGCGAAAAGCTTCAATAATCCGCGGGGTTTTCAGATATCCTTCGTCTATCAACGATTGAATTAAAAACTCTCTTGTTTCCACTTAGTTTATTTTACTATAACCGCTCCCCAAAAACACTATAGAGGCGAGGCCTCTAAAGTACAATTAAAAAACGGGTTCGTTATGAACTCCGTTTTACTTTTTTAATGAATATTTCTTTTTTTCCGCTACCGTCATTTTTTTCTCTCACATCTATAATAATGCTGTCGCCCGCCACCAAACCTCCGTCTTTACCTAATTCCACAAGATTGCTTATGGACGAAATCAGTTTTCTGTCCACTACACTCGCCGCCGCTCTCGCACCCAAAGAACGGCTAACCGGCTCCATTATCTCGTTAATCAAGAATTTTACGGCCTCCTCCGTTATGGCCAACTCTATATTTCTGGTATCTCTTAAACGGCAGGCCAATTTGGGTAATTCCATCAGCTCTAAAATTTCTCTGAAACCCGACTCGGTAAAGGGGTGAAAAACAATGATGTTTTCTTTCCCTATTCTTCCCAATATTTCCGGCGGCAACGAACGCTCCAGAGAGCCGACCGTTTCTCTATAAATCTCTTCGGCTAATTCTTCATGGTTTGAGGCCGCTAAAGATACGGCAAAACCCATCCTGCCTCTGCCGGAAATCTTACTGGCAATCTGTTTACCATAAATATTGGAAGTAAAAGCAAACATCGTATTGCCCAAAAAAACCTCTTCATTATTCATCAATTGAAGCCTTCCCTGATTCAAAGCGCCGATTAGAAGTTTAAAAACGTTTAGATGCGCCTTTTCTATTTCATCAAACAAAACAATGGCAATATGCTTCCCTGGCATCCATCCTAACTTTTGCAAGTGCTGACGAGGGTTTATTTGCTGCTTATTAAGAATCGCTAATTGACCCGCAGCCATTGCTGTTTCGCACACTCCTATTTCACTCATTAACTTGGCTAGTTCATTCAGATTGTCTTTATATTTCTCCCGCAACATCTTCAAAAAATGCGGTTTATCAAGCTTCCACTGGGACAAGGCCGCTTCTTCTCTAAAACCTATATATCCGGCCGGCGAACCAATCAATTTGGCGGTTGTATGTTCTCCCTGCAGAGTTTCACAGCTTATATGCACATATCCAAGGGGGTCTCCTATTAAAAAATCAGCTAAAGCCCGTATGCTTTCCGTTTTTCCAACGCCTGTGGGGCCGCAGAAAAAACCAACAACAGTCGGTTTTTCGGGGTCAGAAAGACCGGCTTTCAAGCAAACCAGAACTCTGACAATTTGCTGTTTGCCATAATGCTGGTTAACCAAATACTGGTCAAGAAAGGACAGAACCGATTGCTGAAACCCGCTTTGCTTCTGCGTGTCCAAGGTAATAAGCTGGCCGCTAAACTCTTCCGGCTGTTTCAGCGGCGAAAAACGCGGTTTCACCTCTCGGATTTTGTTTAATTCTTCCTCAACCAAAGCGCGATTCGCAACGATTGGCGTTTTTTTAGAAACAGCAACCCCGTTAATTGGCTGTTCACCCTCGTCTTCTCCATTTTTTCCAGCATCTTTTGTGTCTTTTTGAGCATCGTCCAAATCAAAAGGTATATAAATCTGCAGATGTTGCAAGAACGCAATAACCATTTCAAGGCGCCTAAAAACATCCTGCTCCTGCAAAATGGCAAGAGACGGAATCAAGAGGCCGACATCGCCAAGCAATGGTTGAGCCTTGGGTAGATTTAATAAATTCATAATGCCGTCCAATTTGAACGAAAGTTCGTCGGCGGCAACTTCCGGTTTTTCAACATCTATGTTCTGAATGCTTCTGATAATGCTCTGGGCAAAAGGCAAATGGAAAAACTGATCAGCTTGCCACGGAAAACCTTTTTCAACGCTTTTAACGCATTCCATCCAGCCGTCAAAACTGGCTTTTAATTCTTCCAGGGCAATTTTAAACGACGGGTGATTGATTTTTTCCAAAGGAACCGGAATATCAAACAGATACAACCACAGCACTTCCGCAATACCCTCCGTTTCTCTCGCAAACCGGAACATAACCCTGCTGTAGCCAAAAAAGTTGAATGTGAAATTATTGCCGTCCCTAGTCAAATAAAGCATTTCACCCATCATTCCTACGGGGTAAACCCTGCCGTTATCCAACATAGTTGCTATGACGCAATAAGATTTTTCATTCAATCTTTTTTCAAACTCCTCTGATATTTCCGCTTGAACGATAATTGGATTACCGTAAACGCCGCTAAAAATAGGGGAGTCTGAAGTCATAAACAAGGGTAATGTATCGGGAATCAAACTGTCGCCGCCTTTACCACGCTTAGGCACGGACGTCTCCTTATTTGTCAAAGAAACATAGTTTTATTATACACAAGAAGGATTTTTACTCAAATAAAAAATCCCGTGGGAAACGGGATGATTATAAATTAATTTATTTTTTATCAGGAACCTAATCCGAGACATCCGGAATGCAGATATATTTCTTAAGAAACTCATCAAGAGGCATATCCGGAAAATCCGGAGTTTTCGCGAGGTGGGCCATATCAACGAACTCAGTCGCAAATTTCGTAATGTATCCGTCTTTATCGGCTACAAATTCACAGATAAGCCCGCCAATCCATGGATCAAGACCCTTAGGAAGCATATAATCCCTGGTCTGTTGCTGAAAGCAGGGGACTGAAATCACAATAAGCTCGGAATGAATTAATTCGTTGTAGATGTGGTAATGCCCGAGCGCAAGAACGTGGAGTTTGGCTCCCGTTACGCGGCTGCGGCGAATTTCCGATTCAGCAATGGCTTGAGGCCTATACGAAAGAGAATACCCGGCGCCGCCCTTTGGATGCATAAGCTCTATGTTTATATTTCCCAACTGGCTTAAACCGTAAAGAGCTCCAAGATACTCTGCGTCCGGGCGATGAGGAGCAAACAGGGCTCGCATTACGTCTAATCCCTTTCTGCCGCCATGCTGATTATCATGATCTCCAGCGATCATTACCGTCTTTACGCCTTTGGCTGATTTTGGAAAATGATCAACCGCGAATTTTATCTGACCTTCCAATCCCGGGATAAAGACCTTTTGCCGGTTGGCAGGATGGTCAAAATCTCCGGCAGTAGTATCCCCGCAACTAAAAAATTTTTCAACGCCCCTTTCGTCGCACAAAACATAGAACCGTTTCAGAAGCGACAACTGCTGGTCAAAACTTCCAAGGTGCTGATCAGACGTAAAAGCCGCAATATGCTTTTCGCAAAAAAGAGTCTTGATGGGCAGGGAGTGAAAAGATTCGGCGTGCTTGCCCTGCAACTGGAATTTGCGGGTTGCTTTTTTGTCCTCCGGGGTATGAATCTCGTAGCCGTTTTTTTGCAGTTCCCCGATTACTTCCCACACCTTATCTTTATGAATCTTGAAAGCGCGCGATATCTCGCCCTCGGTGCGAGACTGTTCATTAAGGAATTTAAGGATGTTTTTATGCAATTCCAACAAATCGGCTTTAATTTCCACGACGGCTTTATAATCATTCGGTTTCTGATACTTTTTGACCTTAAGAGCCCAGATTTTGACGCCATCGCCCTTACTGCGATCAAGCTTCCAATCTTCATTGAATTTAAGTTCAATAACGCACGCTCCAATAGTGGGAGCAAATCCGCGCCGGCGCTTATTCTTCTGATAAGGAGTGAGCGACTGGAGCGAAGGAACAAGCACGCCGTGAATTCCGCCGTATTTGATGCGGTCATACACATGGGAACCGCCAACAAGCGCGATTACCGCCTCATCGCTCTCTTTTGGGGCAAGCGACTCTTCTTCGGAAATAACATTGGTCAGGATATTTTGGAGGGGGTAACTTTTAGAATAAGGAGCGTAATCCTCGCCGGGATTAAGCGCCTCAATCCGAACGCCTCTTACCTGAAAAGTGGCATAATAATCACCACGATAAATCAGGTCTTGGCGCGACTCATCCTCGCAAATCCCCCGAATCACATTGATTTCCGGATCTTTGCTGGACTGGAAAGATAAATCTCTCGCCCCGCTGATTATATACGTCTTAAAGCTTTTGGGTTTAGGGTAATTGTCTAAAAAATATTTTACCTGTTCCTCGGCATCGTACAAAAACGACTCTTCTTTGCGTTTCCGGACAAGATTACCGGTAACAGCGTCTCCCAAATGAATCACAAAGTCCACGCCTTCCCGCTCGAATTCAGCGTAGATAGTATGAAGAAGGGTGGGATTGGAATATTTACTTCCCAGAACGGTTCCGTGAACAACACCAACTTTGCGCACATATCGCATAATTCCTTCGCGTTGCTTATTCTGGCTCGGATCAAGATGCAATGCTTCCAGTTTAATCGTATCAGAAGAAAGACTGACTTTTTTAGTCGACCGGTCGTGCTGAATGTCATATCCTCTACGACGGTAGAGGGAATCAACCAAACGAACCGCTTCTTCTTCAGAAGTTTCAAAATGCCGCGCGATTTCAGGAATACTCCAAGGCCCTTTTTGAAGGCGCTTGAGTATTACGGCTTCTGGTTTTTGAGAACCTTCTCGCTTGATTTTTGAAGACTGGTGTTCGCTGAAAATTTTCTCAAGGGCATCGGCCTTTCTTTCAAAAATTTCCGCCATTTCTTCCCAATTCAAACCCTTTCCAACTGCTTTTTCCAAAAGCTCCCTGCCTTTGCGGTCCCGCAAATACCTCGGGCTTTTTTTCAACAATTCCGCTACTTCTTTTTTTAATTCTTCAATCACTAAAGGATCAGCCATTTCTGGACCTCCATGGAAAAATCAAAGTTCTGATACCATTATGCCGATATCGATAAAAAAGGCAACCCCGCCCTTGAAAAGTTCTGGCCACGAAGGCCGTTTTAAATTATAGAATTTCACCTTATACAAACTCCGCCTTCTTTAAAATATAAGGAGCGCTCATCAATTGAACTTTTCAAGGGCGGGGTTTATGGGGAATCTTGAACAACGTTAGAACCTACTTTCAGGGCATCAGAAGCTGGCAACCATTTCCGGATTTCTCGACAATTTGAGCGAAAAACACGCACTGATTATTTCAATAGTGAATCTTATCTCCCGCTCACAGTAATTCGAAGCCGGGCATCAAGCGCGTTGGTCACTTTTTTGAGAAAATCGAGGCTTGGGTTATATGTTCCCGATTCTAGTCGCGCAATAGCAGATTGCTTCGTTCCTACACGCTTGGCAAGCTCTCTCTGGGTAAACCCCTTCTCGAGACGTCGTTTGATAAGAGCAATAATAACCTCAAATTCCGGGCCGAGGGCTTCATATGCTTGGTATATTTCCTTGTTCTTAAGTACCTCTTTTTTAAATTGTGTATAGGTTTTCATAATATACCCAATATAACGTATACGTTATACCAAGTCAAGTGCCTTCAATTTCTGAAACGCAGTCGCTATTTCTTTCTTCGGAATACGCTTTGATTTCTTCATAAAACCGTGCAGGAGAACCGCTTCGCCCTTGTGAAAAGTATAAAAAATACGAACCTCTTGTTTTCCTAAAACACGCAGCTCAAAAAGTTCCGCATGCACTTTTTTACTGTGCGGCAGAGTAAGTTTATGGCCAAACACTTCAAGAAGATCAATAATTCGTAACACCTTTGCAATTGTAGATTCATCAAGTGAATGAATAAATTTTTCTATTTGTGTATCAAAAAAGCGAATGTTCATAATATGTGTTATTTTCCTTGAAGGCGGCTGTGCCGGCCAAAGCTCTGAGCGGAGCAAAGAGCGACCGAAAGACGAGAGTTGCGGGAATCAATTTTGCCCCCTCGGCAAAATCCTGGATTCGCAAAGAGTGAAGACATTCACTCTTTGCTCCCCGTTCGATTCCTCTATCTCACACCAAAATCAAAGTCCCAGCTTGCCTGGAACTTTGATTTTGTTGCGGGAGCGGGAGTTGAGGGAATCGAACCCCCAAATGCGGGCTTGCCCGCCGTACTTACGGGGATGCCAGGATTCGAACCTGGATACCTGGTTTTGGAGACCAGAGTCCTGCCGTTGAACGACACCCCCAAGAACCAAGAAACTATTTTTTGGTTTCCTTGTGCGCCGTATGTTTCTTGCACCATTTGCAGTATTTTTTGAATTCAAGCTTGCGCTCAACCGTTTTTTTATTCTTGCTCGTCCAGTAATTAATCCGTTTGCAAACGGCGCATTGCATTTTTATAAGATTATCTTGGGACATTTCGTTCGCCTTCCGTTTTTTAGACACGCTCATCCGCTCCTGCAACGGATTCGCTAAGGGTCGGATGCGATATTCCGCTTCGCGGAAACCAAGTCCCGAAAATCTCCGAACAAAATAAGATTAGATTTTCGCGGATCCCGTCCGTCTGCGACTGAAGAGTATGTATTATTACAAAGGCTTCAGTTCGGAGATCACGGGATCCTCGAAACCGTATCTACTCCTATCGTCGCAGACGGTTTCGGGACTTTCGCATCCTCCCATTATCTAAAAAGCGGATGGTCTCACTTTTTAATTAAAATAAATTGAGTGCTGGGATAAAGAGTTGGCAACTAAATTTGCGAATGTTTCCTGCGAGTCAGGGACGAGCAGATGAAACATTCAGCACTCCCCCCTTTCTCTACTGTTGAATTTGTGTGACCACGATAAGAGTAGTTCAGAATTATCCTTTTCCTACTTTAGCGGAGTAAATAGTAAAGAAAGGGGGGGTCCTCGATTTTGTAGATTCGCTTACGCTCACACAAAATCGGGATTTAGGCCAAGCCCTTTAAAATTTATTGATAAATTGAATGGTCACCGATCAAATGAAACCAAACAATGTCTTTTTCTATAAATTCAAAAATGGTTCTATATTTTGAGTCTATACTGAAAGCCCAAAATTCTTTAAGGCGGCCGCTGAGTTTATGAGTATTGAGCCGCGGGTCAAAGGGATTATTCCGAAAAATTTTCTCCTTTTCTTCGGCCAGCTCCTTTATGTATTTAGGCAATTTTTTATATTCCCGTTCAAATTTAGATGAATAATAAATCTTCATCGTAAGGAAGATTAACGCAGATCTTTTAAAGATTTCAGTACCTTACCTTCTCCGCGAAGGAATTCTTTTCTGCTTTCTTCAAGTTCCGCAGCCAATTTTCCTTCCATCCATAATCTTATTAACATTCGGAAAAACTCGCTCTTGGTAGAAAAATGCCCTCTTTTCATCGCATCTTCCACCGCTTTTAATAATTTTTCGGGCAAAGAAATATTTATGACGCTTCGCATAAACTGAAAATTAATTGTAATACTTTATATTACAAGGATATTTCGTTATCGTGGTGTTGTCAAACGCATCTCCAATTCTTGTTTTTTTCAAAGCCCGAGGAGAGAATCGAACTCACGTTTGATCCTTACCATGGATCTGTTCTGCCATTGAACTACTCGGGCAAAGATGCCGAGGGTGGGATTTGAACCCACAATTCCTTTCGGACACAGACTTCTAAGGCCTGCGCGTATTCCAATTCCGCCACCTCGGCGCTCCGTCATAATAAATCAAAAAGGGGGCGAAAAGCAACCCCCTTATCGAGGTTTCGCCTCGATATTCGGCTGATTAAACTAAAAAATGACGCGCGAAGGCGCTGATTCGCCTTTTGGCAGTTTCAGATATTTCACAAAAATACTGACTATTCCCCAGACCGACACCATTACTGCCATGCCGACAATGCCCCACGTTATAAGACCCTTTGCCTTTTTTTGGGTCTCCGGATCATCCGCCTTGAATATGAGCTGAATCACTCCCCAAACAAAGACAATAAAAGCGATTGAAAAAACAATGAAGGGAATAAAATTCAAAGTGGCGGTCGTTCTTTTAATGACAGACTCAATCACTCCTCCGACCGGTTCCGTTGTCAAAGCCTCCGCGGCAAAAACAAAAAACGGCAATGCCAAACAGCCCAAAAAAAATATTATTGAACGAGGTTTTGCGATTTTGAACAAATTGCGTTGATTTTTAGACATCCGATGTCCAAAAATTAGCCGCGATATTAGGACATCGGATGTCCGAACATTATCCGCTACAAGTCCTGAAAAAATTGCAAAGAAGTCTTACAATTCCCCACGCGGAAATCATAATAACCATGCCCACAATTCCCCAAACCATTATCTGCTTTCCTTTTGAAACCTTTTCTTTATCGCCCTGGCTGCCGATAACATACTGAACCACCCCCCACAAAAAAACCACCGTTGCCAGAACGAACAATAAATCAATAAGCGGGGTTAAAATCCCGGTCTGGATTCGGTTCATTAATTCGGAAATTCCTTGCATGTTTCTTTAAATATTATCTTCTTCCCCACGAAGGCGGAGGCACAAATCCGGGCTGTCCCGTTGTGCCAAAATATTGCACGAGAATATTTACAATACCCCAAGCCGCGGCCATTACAGCCAAACCGATTATTCCCCACGTCATAATTCCTTTTGCTTTTTTCCGCCCTTCTTCATCGCCCGACTTGGCAATAAACTGAATCACGCCCCAAAGAAATACGATGGTGGCGATGACAAATAAAATTCCAATAATCGTACTCAGGGTTCCGCTGATATTCGTAAGAAGCGTATCTACCTGTGTCTGCGCGCCGGCAATAAAAGGCAGGCCTAACGAAGCCAAAAGAGATATCTGATAAATTTTTAATAATTTGGACATTTTAATTAAATTAAAATTAATAAATAAATTTTAGTTTTGGATAAATCGACCTTTTTGGTTTTTCTTCAAGGGAAGGGTTTACCCCGCCCTTGAACGCAAGATGTAAGATTCCACGCGGAGATTAATTCTAATATTGTGATAAACAATTATTTTATTGTTCAAAGCGTTCAAGGGCGGGGTTTAATACCCGCTTATTTCTTTTACCGAGTCAATAACCGCCTGAACCATGTAAGACCCGCCGACAATTATCGCGGTGCCGATTACTACCCACCAGATTATTTTCTTTGCTTTAACAACCTCTTCTTTTTTGCCGGCGGCAGAAGACGCCACCAGTTTAAACCCTACAAAAATAATGGCGACAACGGCAAAAGGAACAGCTACCATCCTTATACCCGCGGCGATGTTTTTTATCATGGTTCCGAAATCATCGGCGGTTACGGGATTGATAATGGTTACGGCGAGAACTTCAGGAACAAATAACGCTACTCCAAGAATAACAAAAATTGCCGCGGATAACAAGCGGCTTTTCCCCAACTGTAAATGTTGTTTAGAAACAATGCTCATTTTTTACCTATAAGCTGGGTTAAAAACTGCGCAAGCGCGGCGGCTCCCACTGCCACGGCCGAACCGATAAGCACCCACCAGAAAATTTTCTTGGCTTTGACTAATTCCTGCTCGTTTCCTCCGGAAACCGAAGCCCACACAAACCTTAAACCAACCAAAATGATGGCTGCCACTGCCAAAGCCAAAGCAATTGGCGGAATGCCCCGGCCTATATTTTCAACCAGCGTCTTGAAATCCTTAACGCCGCCCAGAGGATTGGGGTATCCTCCGGCAGCTAACGCAAAATTCGCGCCCGAAAACAAAATAAAAACCGGCGCCAAAAAAATCAGGCGCGGCTTATTATAAATCCGCCAACTCATTGGTCAGGATATAATAGTTAATAAGATATATAAAAAATGTGGCTGAAATGTAATCCATAATTAGTATTTAATTTTTAAAAATTTATTTAATGATTTTATCTAAACGTGAGGTGAAAAATAGAACCTGGCTCCGAAGCGCTGCAATTATAACTGTAATCTGACGCGCAAACCTGGCTGATATTATAATCTTTTGACAAATCTTTACTGTTTCGGATGAAATCCATTGCTTGGTCATTTTTTAAAACATCCACTGCCCTTCCTTGGCTGTGAGGACCATTAATTTGATGCCCGGGTTCAGTTCCCCCGCGAACCTCTTTAACGCAACCGCCGCAAGCCTCATTAAATTTTATCAAATCGTTAACCGCACTTTCCTTAATGCCGTCCAGATTGGTACAATTGCTGGCTTTGCTCTCGCAATTTCCCGTAGAACCGATCCCAATACCATTCTCTGCTAATTTAGATTTCGCGTCATTATGGGACATCGTGCCGCTTATTGGCCTTCCTCCGCTATAAGCTGGCGGCGCGCCGCCGGAAGGCGTATAACCCGATGATGTTCGGCCGGAATCAGAAGTTTCGGCTTCTTTGCATTGAATATTATTCCAGGGACCCAAACCTCCAATCTGCCCGACGCCCCCTCCGCCAATCATCTGATTTGCCACTACCTTTATTATAGTATCAACTATGAGCCATGCAAAGAAGATTATTATGATGCCGATAACCGTATTGGTAAGCACCTTTTTTCCTCTTTCGTACATTGCGACTGATTTTTCTCCGCCAACGCTCGGCGCCAGCATTAAAAATCCGCCGTAAGCCAGCATCAAAACAGAAAACGGAATCGCAAACCATTTCCACGCGAAATCAAGCAGATTTTTTACAAGCTGGAAAATCTGACAAAGACTGCACCCCCCGGTTCCGCAATCAGGAACGATTTTTGCCCAAGCTACCGAAGGCGTCAAAATCAATACCAGCCAAAAGCTGATTAAAAATAATATTATTAAAGTTACGCGCGCGCGATTAAACATAAAGAATTAGGGCTGTAATTGGCTAAGCTGCTCGCCCAACCTTGAAACTGCTTGGTCGGTATCCATGCTCTTTGTCACTATAGATTCTACCGCATCTTGAAAGATGCGGCGAGCGGCCCGTTCGTCCGGAACAGGCCAGCTTTTTGCCTGCAAAGATTGTTTGTAAAAAACATCCAGTTCCGTTGTCGGAGAGCCGGCCGCCACTAAATCTCTGCGCGCCGCCGGCCGGTTGGTTTCCTCCAAATATTTTTTTGTGCTTTCGCCCAAGGTCGCGAACACGATAAATTGCCAAGCCTCATTTGGATTCTTTGAAAGCCTGGAAACGGTCAGGGCAAAATAACTGCCAAAGGTAATTGGACGCTGGGAGTCTTTAAGTTGCGGCAGGGGAGCGATGCCCAAATCCAGATGGGGATTTTTGGCAGCCATTCTTGAAACATCGCGCGCAAAACCAAGCGCCATGGCCGCCTTGCCTTCAGCCAAAGCATCCAAAGAGTTAGGCAATCTTTCCGACCAGAAAAATGAGGGTTTAGTCGGGTCGGCAAAAGAAGTATAAAATTCAAAAGCTCCGAACCCTCCGCTTTCAAGTTTTACCTCCTCCGACCTGCTGTCTATTATCGGGTCGCCGCGCTGTAAAATCAGCGCGCTTAAAATTTCCATCAGATTCTCAATGTTTTTGGCGCCGCCCAAAGCCATGCCCGATTTCGCGATATCGCCGGCAGCGGCTTTTTTGGTTAATTTTTGGGAGACGCTGACCACCTCATTCCATTCTTGGGGCGGCTGGGCAACGCCTTCGGTGTTAAAAATATCCTTATTGTAAAAAAGGGCCAGCGTATCCACAAAAAGCGGCAAGCCAAGGATGTATTTCTCCGATGAAATAAGGTCTGCGGAGGCAACATCAACAAAGGTTCTCTGAAAATCCCTGTCCGTAAATTTAAAAACAATCTGGGGAAGGGGATAAATTTTGTCGCGGTGTTTAACAATCCATGAATTTTTCAGAACAAAAACATCCGGGCCCGTGCCGGCAGCAAGATTATTTACCAGCGCGTCTTCGTAACTCAAATCGTCAAATCTCCTGTAATTAACCATGATATGGGGGTACTGCTCCCGGAAAGCCGCGATTATCCCGTTCCACACCTCTTCATCATCCTGAATGCCCCAAAATTCCAAAGTTGCGGCTTTTGGTTTTGACGGACGCAAACCGGGCAACACTCCCACAAAAACCAAAGCAAAAACAATCATCAGAATTCCTGCGACAAAAAAAACCATATAACGAATTGGGGGGAGGGTTAGCAATTTCGTTCGCCTTCCGCTTTTTAGACACGCTCATCCGCTCCTGCGGCGGATTCGCTAAGGGTCGGATGCGATATTCCGCTTCGCGGAAACCAAGCTATCGCATCCTCCCATTATCTAAAAAGCGGATAGTCTCACTTTTATAGGGTTTTGTAACCCCCTTCTTTTCGCGCCGCGCGCAAAAGGAGGGGGACAAAGCCCCTTACTTTTTAAATAAAAGACCGTAATGATATTCTCCGGCTTCAAATTCTCTGTCAAATTCAAAACCGGCCTGCACGGCAAGATTCCGCGCCGTTTCTTTTTTGACGCGAAAATCCGTTGGCGGGCCCCACGGAGCCGAAGGTTCCCACTCAACAATTGCCAATCTCCCGCCATCGCGCAAAACTCTCTCTGCCTCTCTCAAAACCTCATCCTTTTTTTCTGTCTGGAAAATGATGTTTGAAACCAGCACAAAATCAACGGATTTATCCTTAAGGCGTGAACCGCCAGCTCTATCCAAATCCGCCCAAACCGGCTCTACATTAAAAAGGTGCTCCAATTTAGCTTTAGAACGAATAATGTCCAAGGCGGCCTTTTGAACATCAATCGCGTAAACCCTCCCTTCGTTGCCCACGATTCTTGCCAAAGGAATGGTAAAATAGCCGTGTCCCGCGCCAAAATCCGCCACAAGGTCTCCTTTTAACAAATTAAAATACAAAATAATCCTGTCGGGATTAAGGAAGTTGCTGGGATTTAAGTTTGGTGTTGGCTGGTCTGCCATAATTGTCGAAATTTATGAGCTTGTAGCGAAATAAATTTCGCTACAATTATGAGCACCCAGCACATAACTTTATGTAAGACTGTAATACATAAAGTTATGTGCTGGGTAAAGGTTTGGCAGCTAAATTTTGTTCGTCCTACGGACTCCAAAATTCAGGCCAAGCCCTTTACAGCGTCGTGATTGACGCCACCGTATCCCCGCTATCCATTTTCATAATTCTTACTCCTTGCGTGGCTCTGCCTAAAACAGGAATTGTTCCAAGAGTGGTGCGGATAACCTGACCTTTTCGCGAAATGGCAATAAGTTCGGATTCCTCCTCGCCAATAATGCGCGCGCCCACGATTTTGCCGTTCTTTGAAATAATCTTGGCGGTTTTTATGCCCGAGCCGCCTCTTCGCTGTTTTTTATAATGTTTGAGAAGCGAATGTTTCCCAAAACCGTTCTCCGTCACAATCAATAATTTTGCATTTTGCATTTTGATTTTTGCATTTTCTACAACGTCCATTCCCACCACTTCGTCGTTTTTTTTCAATCTTATGGCGCGCACTCCGGACGCCTGCCTTCCCATGGGACGGATATCTTTTTCCGAAAACCTGATGGATTGGCCGGCCTTTGTCACCAAAACCAGTTCATCACCTCCCTTGGTTACGCGCGACCAGCGTAATGCATCCTTGCCTTTCAAAGTCATCGCAATCAAGCCGGAACGTCTGATGTTTTCAAAAGAAGACGCCTCCACTTTCTTTATTATACCATACGCCGTGACCATCACCACGTATTCGTGCGGCTCTTTATCTTTAAGTTTTTTATTTTTGCCGACCGCAAGAATTGAAGTAACTTGTTCCTGCTGATTCAATGACAAAAAGTTGAAAATCGCCTTACCTTTTGAGACGCGCGTTCCTTCGGGAATTTCGTAAGCGCGGACCTGATAAATTTTCCCGGAATCGGTGAAGAAAAGAAGCTGGGAATGAGTGCTGCAAGTAAGCAACTGCTCCACCACGTCTTCTTCTTTTGTTTCCATGCCGATAAGCCCCTTGCCGCCCCGTTTCTGAACCCGATAAACTTCGGGTTTAATCCGCTTGATGTAGCCGCCCCGCGTAAGCACCACCATCGCTTCTTCTTCCGGAACCAAATCCTCTTCTGAAAGCTCGCGCGGCGAAGTTTTCACGATTTTTGTTTTACGCTCATCGCCGTACTTCTCTTTAATTTCCAAAAGCTCCTTTTTGACGACTTCCAAAACTCTTTTGGGGTCTTTTAACAAAGTTTCCAGTGTTTTGGCCAAGGCGGCTTTTTCTTTTAATTCGTTTTCAATTTTTTGGCGCTCCAGTCCGGCCAAAGTCTGCAATTTCATCTCCAAAATGGCCGAAGACTGCAAATCCGACAATCCGAATTTCTTCATCAAATTCACGTGGGCATCTTCCTTGTCCCGCGATTTTTTAATCGTGGCGATAACTTTATCAATATGGTCCAGCGCTTTTTTGAGTCCCTGCAAAATATGGATGCGCTCGCGGGTCCGGGTCAAATCAAACTTAGTGCGGCGGGTAATCACAATGACCCTGTGTTTCAAGAACTCTTCCAAAACCCCTTTTGTTGAAAGAACTTGCGGCTGAATCCCGTCAACCAGAGCAAGCATGTTCAAATGAAAATTTTTCTCAAGGTCGGTATGGCGCCATAAGCCATTTAAAACTTTCTGCGGCTGGGCGTCGTGCTTCAACTCCACCACAATCCTCATTCCTTCTCTGTCTGATTCGTCGCGGATGTCGCGAATGCCCTCCAACCTTTTTTCGTGCACAAGATTCGCCATAGTTTCTATCAATTCGGATTTATTCACCTGATAAGGAATTTCCGTTATGACAATTTGATAGCTGCCTTTTTTGCCTTCCTGAATCTCGGCTTTACCGCGGTTTAAAATAGCGCCCTTCCCCACCGCATAAGACGAATTGATTTCTTTTTCATTAAAAATAAAACCGCCGGTCGGGAAATCCGGCCCTTTCACAAACTCCATCAAATCATCGGCCGACGCTTTGGGGTGACTGATTAAATGAATTGTCGCGTCCACCACCTCGCTCAAATTATGCGGCGGTATATTGGTTGCCATGCCAACGGCAATGCCCAATATGCCGTTAAGCAGTAAATTGGGGACGGCGGAAGGAAGCACCGACGGCTCCTGCCTTGTCCCGTCATAATTATCCCTAAAATCAACCGTATCTTTTTCAATATCGCGCAGAAGTTCCTGTGAAATTTTTGCCATGCGCGCTTCCGTATAACGCATAGCTGCTGCTCCATCCCCGTCAACCGATCCGAAATTCCCTTGTCCGTCAATCAAGGGATAGCGCAGCGAAAAATCCTGCGCCATCCGAACCAACGCCTCATAAACTGCCACGTCGCCGTGCGGATGGTATTTCCCGAGCGTATCGCCGACAATAGCGGCGGATTTACGATGCTTTGCCGCGTGCCCCAAACCCATTTCGTGCATGGAATATAAAATCCGGCGGTGAACCGGCTTTAATCCGTCCCGAACATCAGGCAAGGCGCGTGAAACAATTACCGACATCGCGTAATCAAGATAAGATTCGCGCATCTCGTCGGTTATTTCCCTTATTTTAATTTGACCAATATCTGCCATAATTGTCGAAATTTATGAGCCTGTAGCGAAATAAATTTCGCTACAATTATGAGCACCCAGCACATAACTTTATGTAAGACTGTAATACATAAAGTTATGTGCTGGGTAAAGTTTTGGCTGCTAAATTTTGTTCGTCCTGCGGACTCCAAAATTTAGGCCAAGCCCTTCATCTAAACGGGTCGTAAACATAGTGCCACGCCCTTGCTAAACCCGCGCCAACATACGCCAGTCCTTTATCAATCTGTTCGTTAATCCCGTCAGCAACATTTGTTATCATTCCTGCCGCGCCGCCGCTGCCGCGTGAAACAGCGTAATCGGACGGCAAAA
>Ga0265296_1002172_pt1 | contig 20358 bp, 15 predicted proteins | sample MunlanPumphouse1_FD_189073 | JGI IMG/M metagenome (GOLD analysis project Ga0265296, IMG submission 189073) | Groundwater microbial communities from a municipal landfill in Southern Ontario, Canada - Pumphouse #1 | ecosystem: Environmental > Aquatic > Deep subsurface > Groundwater | place...
CCTGAGAAACGGGTATCTCACCCAGGCAGCCGGCAGCGGTGTCGCCATCGTAGCGTTAAAGCCTGGCGTGGTCGGCATCAAGTGCAAGCTCGACGGCACCGACATGGATGAGATCTACGAAGTGACCGTCCCGCCTCAGTCGCTCATACAGATCCTCGTGGCAGAGGCCAGCCAGCAGCTGGCAGAGGAGGCCGTGATCGACGAGGATGTCGGGGCCGATGTCGTGGCGCTCGACAGCGTTAGTCCCACGGCTACCGCGCTGGGCTCCGTCATCAGGAGGAGGATCGATCTCATAGACCGCGATGACAAGCCGGAACTCTTTGGGGCGGACCCCACGGACTACAACGAGAACCCGCCCGCATCGTATTATGATGCGGTGATCATGGCCAAGGACCAGTTCTCGCCGACCAACGAGACCGATCCGACCTACGAGACCTTCGTGGAGGCAAGTCAGCGCAGGCTGCTCACCGGAGAGATGCTTGTGGCCTACGACCAGGCGGTGATAACTGCCGCGGGCATATTCAACGGCGACGTCCTGGACAATACCGGCAATGCGTTTGCGTTCCTCTCTCCGACCCAGGACCAATGGAACGCGATAGCCCAGGCGTTCACGGTCGCTTCATTGGACATACCGGCGAATGCCGGCTTCACGGACGCATCGTTCCCGGATCTTGCGCCGATCCAGATACTGATCCAACCCGATGTGTGGAAATACGACGACGGAAGGCCGGCGTTCGTCTTCGCGCGCATCCGGCTCGACAACACCTTCGCGGTGGTAAACACGCCGTAAGCGCCCTCACCCCATCTTATCTAATCTGAGCGCCTGAGACCGATGTGCCGAATGAATCGTTGTCAGCCAAGCCCGTATGTTTCGCATTGTTGCCAGATTTAGATGAATAGACATACACAGCGCCCTTCTTGTTTTCAGCGCGTGCGCCTACCACAAAATCCGCCTTGCCATCGCCATCGATATCTCCGATCCCCGATATGCTGAAGCCAAAATGACCGCTTGCGACGGCACCCTGGTTAGTCATGGTACCGCCTGCTTTGTAGACATCTATGTTTCCGTTCGGCACGACGTAAGGAGCGCCGACAATTAAATCAGCCTTACCATCGCCATCCACATCCCCGACTATTGCCACTGCATGGCCAAAATCGCCGTCCTGCTGTGATCCGGAATGCTTGGTCCCATCTGTGAGAACAGTAGTAGAACTGAGCTTCTTGCCTTGAAACTCATACGCTGCCCCTGTTTCGTTTGTCTCATCCGGGGCGCCCACAACAATATCATCAACGCCATCGCCGTCTGTATCGCCGCCGCCCGCAACCGATAAACCGAAGCTGGAGTTCATTACTCCGGTTATCGCGACAAGCGCATCAGTGGTCTTGAGATTAGCATCTTTCAATATTTTGCTGCTGAATACATACGCCTTGCCTGCGATCGTGTTAGGCTTCCCAGGCGCCCCCACTATTATGTCTGGAACCTTGTCGTCATCCACATCCCCCGCGGCTGCTACTGATGAACCGAAATAACTGTTGGCCTCACCGAGAATAATCGCCTTTGCCACCGTATCCGCCATAATCCCGACATTCGGCCCGATCTTGAGAAAGTCCTTCCCGTTGAAAATATATACCCTGCCGATATTGGAGCTATAACTTGGAGAACCGACAATGATGTCATCGTATCCGTCATTGTCCAGATCGCCTGCCCCTGCCAAGGCCGCTCCAAAAGTTACGTGACCGACTGCCCATTGACCGATAATACCAGCATCTGCCTTGGATGTATCGACATCCCCCATAAGATTCTTGCCGCTGAAGCCATAGATGGCCCCTACACCAGGGTTCTGATATTTTTCTTGTGGCGCGCCTACCACGACGTCTGCATATCCATCTGCATCCAGGTCTCCAACGATCGCAACGCTTTGACCTAATTTGGCATTGGCCTGCGATCCCTTTATGGTCGCCATTATTTTCCCGCCGGAAAGCGTGTTGCCGCTGTACACATAGGCAGCGCCTTTGCTGTTATCCACTCCCGGGGCGCCCACCACAAAATCCGGCACGCCGTCGCCGTTCACATCGCCCAGTGTCATGGTGGTGAATGATTTGTCTACAGGCTCGATCGCGCCGCCGGTGTCGGAGAGCGCGTCCTTTGAAATCTGAAGGGCGTATTTGGTCTTCGGGACCAATTTCTTTTCTGGCTTGAAGACCATCGTCTTCTTGTCGGCCCACGTGATTGCGCCGGTCACCTTGTTGCTCTTGGGATCGAGCAGCGAGAATGCCTTCTCAACAGCCTGCGCGTTCATATCATCTGAGAACGTGGCCTTGATCGAAAGGACAAGCGGGCTATGCGGGTCATCCTGCACATCGGCCTCAGTGTTGTTGAGATATAAGAGCTTGAGCCCTACGGTGGGGACTGCAGCATTGGCCTCGACTGCGCCCGAGCTGCCCGCGGCTCCGCTCACGCCGCTCGTGCTGCCGCCGAAATTGATATTCAGATCAGCTGGCACCGAGCCATCGCCGCCCTTTGAATGACATCCCACAAATACGACAGAGACGAGGAGCAGGATCGCCGCAAGACATACCGCGCTGAGACGAGCGCTTATCCTTTTAAACATATCCACCTCCCGGCCGTGCCACCCCCGTGCCGGCCATAAATAACCACATTTATAAATAAGCAAACAGCGTGCCAGTATTCACTCTGAAATATCTGTTGTAAAACAATGCGTTAAATCTGTCATAAAAGCTGCCGCCCGCTCATATTGATAAAATCAGCATCCGCCGTCAAAAAATGGACAGTTGAGACAAGGGCACGTCTAAAAACCTGCTTGTAAGTTTGTTATTCCCGCGAAAGCGGGAATCCCATGTAATCTTTGGATTCCCGATTAAAGCATTCGGGAATGACGTCGAACGTGACACGCGAGTTTATTCACCGGCGCTCCGCGACATCGTCCGCAGCCACCCTCGGCGGCAGACCCAAGTCCGAGCCAACGCCCTCGATCAAGTCAGCGCCGAGAGGGAGCTGCGTCTTTCTGACATACCCTTCGAAGAGGGCGTTGTCGCATATCACGTTCACGAGCCGCGGGTTTCCGCGGGAGAGGGCGTTGATGGCCTCAAACGCGGCCGCAGAAAATATCTGCTGGCTCGTGCCCGCGTGGAAGAGCCGGAAGCGGACGTAATCGACGAGCACGTCAGGCGGGAAGTTCTTGAGCTGAAACCGGACCGCCATTCGCTGTTTGAGCGCGGGCTCGCCAGACAGGCATTTGTCGAGCTCGTTCATTCCGAACATCACTATCGAGAGCAGCTTTGCATCCGAAAGTTCCAGGTTAAGGAGCCCCCGCACCTCTTCGAGCACCTCCGGCTTTCGCAGCATGTGCGCCTCGTCGATGAGGATGGCCGCCTTGCGGCCGGATTCGGCGATGGAGTTGAGGCGATCGTAGAGCCTGCCAAGCAGTTCGACCTTGCTGCCGCTTGCATCCGCAACGCCGAGCTGCTGGGCGATGCGGCGCACCATCCACTCGCCCGTGACATCGGCATGGAGCACGACGATGAGCGCTGCCTCGTACTGCTCCTCGGGCAGGGCCTCGAGCAGCCTGCGCGCAAGGAGCGTCTTGCCGGTGCCCACGTCGCCCACCAGCACCGCGAGCCCGCGCATACCCTCGACCGCGTGCTTGAGGCGCATGAATGCCTGATCGTGCTGATCGTTGTGATAATAGAAGTTCGTCAGCGGCACGATCGAGAACGGCTCCTGCTGAAGGCCGTAATATTGAAGGTGGTCCATGGTTGTTCAACTCCTCCCTCCCCTTTGTAAGGGGAGGGTAAGGGAGGGGTAGCGGTTCTCCCCCTTTGTAAGGGGGAGTCAGAGGGGGTAGATCCTGATCTACCTCCCCCCGCCCCTCCCTGCCTGCCGGCAGGCAGGCTTACAAAGGAGGGGGATGAACAGTCACACAAACGAGATGCGCTTTTTCTTTTGTTCCTTTGTCTGCTCTTCCTTACGCCCTTCTTCCTTCGCCTCAGACTTAACCTTAGTCTCAACCTTCGCAGGAGGTTTTGAGGGCTCCCCTGTCTGTTTTTCACCCACAGCTAGATTCCCCTCTATGGCTGCGATCCTCTCTGCAATTACCGAATCCTCTGCGCCGGCAGCCAGGCATTCGCTATATGCTGCGAGCGACTTGGCAAGCCCCATCCTGCTGTACGCGAACCCAAGCTCATACGAAGCGTCGGCCTTCTTGCGCAATGATATTAGCTCTGCAGCCGACGGCGCAGGCGTTTCAGAAATCGGTTGCGGCAACGCCTCCTCTTTCTGCGGCTTGGCTTCCGGGGGAGGCGCCTTGCTCGGGGCAGGCGTCTTTTCTTCGGCGGCCTGCTTTGCGGCTGCCGGCCGCTTTCCCGGAGGCCACGTCTCTTCCTCGGGGAGTTGTTCTCCCCTCTCCTCCGCCTCCTGCCTGCGCAGCTCCTCTTCCTCCAACTCCTTGCGCCGTACGAACGCCCGCTCCACGAGTTCTGCCATGGCGCCCGGCCTGAGCTCCTCTACCCGATCGGAGAGCCGCTCCTCCTCGTCCGGCAGCATGACCATTATCTGAAAATACGCCTCAAGCGCCGCATCGATGTTGCCCTGCTCGCGCTGCAACTCGGCCAACTGCATATACTTCACGCGCGCGCTCTCGTTCTGGTTCTGCGATAAATAGATTCCAGCCTGGAGCTGAAGCAACTCCGAGTCGCGCTCGACCATCTCGTGCCCCTGCTCGAGCCACTTGAGCGCCTTCTTGTGGTCGCCAACGGATGCATAGATGCCGATGAGCTTGCGCATCATTTCCGTATTAGCGGGCCTGTAGGCGAGTATCTTCTCGTAGAGGTCCGCGACCTTGCCCCTGTCTGCCTTGGATTCCTCCAGCTGCTTTGAATACTCCTCGTACTGGTCTATCGCCTCCTCGATGTTGCCCTCGCGCTGGCAGAGTTCAGCGAGCCTGATGCGCGCGGCCCCGTCCCTGGGGTTGAGTTTCACTATCCTGCGGCGGATATCCGCCACGCGCTCGTGCGTCCCCTTCATGTCGAGGGCCGAGGCGAGGATGTCGTACTGTCTCACCGCATCTGACGTGAGCCCCATCTTCTCGTAGAGACCGGCGAGTTCCTCGTTGACCTCGATCATCGCGGGGTTGAGTCGCAGGATATTCTTAAAGACCGTGACCGCCTTGAGGAAGAAACCCTCCGCGGTGTAGGCGTTCGCCACCTCGCGGTAGATGCGGATCGCCTCGTTGATCTGCTTACGCTTTGTGTATAACTCTGCGACGCGGAGCTTGATGCGCAGGTCGGAGGGATCTGCGAGCAGGAGCTTTTCGTATTCGCGGATGGCCTTGTCGAATTTGCCTTCTTCTATGAAGGCGCGCGCTAGTTCGAGGATTTTTTCCTTGTTGAGGATATTCATCGTGACTGCAGCTCTGCCATGCCCCGTTGCGCCGCCTCGTTGCCGGGGTCGTGCGCGAGTATCGAATTGTAAATCTCGCGCGCCCTGTCGTAATGCCCCTGAGAGGCGAAAATGGAAGCCATGGTCACGGTATTCCACGACTTGTAGCGCACGCCGGCGTCGGAGGGAGCAGGCGGCGATGCGGCGGGAGCGTGCGCCTGGACATCGGCGCGCTCCTCGCTGCGGAGCAGATCAACTTCCCTCATGAGCCTTTTGGCCATCTGGTTCTCTGGTACAACTGAAAGCACGCGGTTGAGCTCGCTCTCCGCCTCTTCCCAGTTTCCGCGCTTGATATGTATGCGCGCCATCACGATCCTGCCGGATACGAGGTTCGGATGCCGCTTGAGCCCTTCACGGCAGACCTTGAGCGCTGCATCGGGCATATCGTACATGAGGAAGTACTCTGAGATGGGCGCGAAGACGATTGATGAAGGGTCGTCCTGCCACTGTTTGTAATATTTTAGAAAGAGTGAATTGTTGAGGAGTTCTGGATGCATGGGCCTACCACGGAATACATGAAAGCAGCGTCAGAGGCAAGAAATTGTGTGTCCTCCCTTCCGTCTCTGGGCAGGCCGACATCGTGCCAAAGTACGCGGTGACCCGCAGCTGGTATCTCCGCCACGGAGCAGCTACGTGCCACAAAGTACGCTGGGCTACCCCGTCCATTGCTCAGAAAGCCGACACGGAATAACGCTGACTTTTCAGGCTAACGTTCAATACCTTGCCATCACGGTCCCCATTTCTTCGCAACAGACGGGGTAGCCCAGCTTGCTGTGTACCACTGCGCAAGTTGTATCATGGCGCATGACGAGCGGTGTCCCCAGCCCAGCTTCGAGCAATGGGGACCGCGGTGGCAGGTGATTCACCGTTAGCCTTATAAGCTGACTTAAACTCGTTATCGGCTTGCGAGATGATGGGCTGGGGACACCGCTCTGTGTGTGGCAAGGAGCACAACCTCGTGGCGGGCAGGCGAGATACCAGCTGCGGGTCACCGCGTATTTCGTGGCATGAAGCGATCGAAAAGTAATGTGGTCAGCCTTCGGGGAAGAGGCGATCTTTGTCGGTGAGCTTGAGCCCGAGCGCGAGCAGGATCTTTCGCCTCGTGTCCATCCTGCACTGCATGCCTCTCTCCACGCGATCGATGGTGAGGGCCGAGAGTCCGGCCTTGCGAGCAAGCTCCGCCTTGCTCATGAGGACTTCCTCGCGAAATCGCTGGACGTTGTTGGGGATATTTTCCTTTTCTTTCGTCATCGATATCACCGCCGAATGAAAGGGGCCTTTTAGGCCCCCGGTTCTCTTCCAATCTAATGATAGTATACTCTCAAAAACCAAAAAATGGTCAAGTATTTTAAAAATTATTCTAAATTATATATACAATTAATATTAATTACTATTAACTAAGCATAACAAACCCATAATAATTTCAGCTGGTTAGTGAAAAAAGCCAAGATACCACCTGATCATCGGCATCCCGGCAAAGAGATAGAAGATCCCCGCCACAGCCAGGAACGGGCCAAAGGGTATGGCGTATTTCATGTCCTTGCGCATGGCCACGATCAGGGCAAGTCCGACCAAGGACCCCAGAAAAGATGACATGAGGAGTATCAGGATCGACGCGCGCCACCCGAAAAATGCGCCGAGCATCGCTATGAGCTTCACGTCCCCCCCGCCCAACCCCTCCTGTTTCTTCAGTTTTTCATATGCGATCGCGACGAGATAGAGCGAACCTCCGCCCACGATTATGCCGATAGCGGAGTCGATCGCAGCGCCCAGATAGGAAGCGCGGCCTTCGACAAAGACGTGCACGAGCACGCCGATCGCAATACCCGGTATGGAGATGGAATCCGGGATGATCATATGGCCAAGGTCGATCCCTGATACGATCACGAGCGGGACGATGAAGAGACAGAGATAGATGAAAAACCGAAGCGGCTCCTGGAAATGCCACCACGCAAGGAGCGATAATGCGCAGCAGAGAAGTTCTACGATGGGATATTGAAGAGAGATCCGCCCCCTGCAGTGCCTGCAGCGGCCGAAAAGGAAAATGTAACTCAGGATCGGAACGTTTTCCCAGAAGGCGAGCTTATGTCCGCATGAGGGGCAGTGCGAACCCGGCCACACCACGGATTCACCCCTGGGCATGCGCCATATACAGACGTTCGCAAAACTCCCCAGCACGGCGCCTATGAGCCCCGCGAAAATATAAAGCACCCACCCCGGCATCTCTGTGAGCATGCGCTGAAAAATACCACATCGCGGCGACAAAGTGTACTCATACAACGTACCGAAGTACGCGGCGACAAAGTGTACTCATAGTGACGGTGTTCCGGGATCGTCTGTCTCGGAACGCGCCTCTGGCTATCATCTCGCAAGCTAACGCCGTGCCGAAGTACGCGGCGACCCGTGGCTGGCATCGGTTCTCTCTAGCCCTGTCCATCGCCACTGCATGAGCGGGGTCCCCAGCCCATCATCTCGCAAGCCGACACCGAGTCTAAGTCAGCTTATAAGGCTAACGGCGAATAACATGCCACCGCGTTCCCCATTGCTCGAAGCTGGGCTGGGGACCCCACTCGTCATGCGCCATGATACAACCTGCGTAGAGTCGCGCAGCAAACGGGGTTTTTACGTTTATTGCGATGCTACGGGAAGCGACACTGGCACGGAACGAGCGGTGATCTGCGGCAGGCTTCGAGCAATGGGGACCGCGCTGGCTAAAATTCCATCGTTAGCCGGATGAGCTGCGAATAACTCGGTGTCGGTTTGCGAGATGCCAGCCGCAGATCACCGCGTATTTTGGCACGGTCTCGGCTTGCTGGGAACCCCGCGTACTTCACGGCACGTAGCTTTTCCGTAGCGACACAGTTGACGCTGCATGAATCGCTGTGTTACAGGCCGGTTATGCCGAAGCAGCCGCATCCAGAGGTCTCGTATTTCGAGAAGATCGACGTCCACAAGAGGCGCAAGATCGCCGAGGCCCGCACAAAACGGATGGCCAAGGAGGAACGCCAGCGCCTCAAACAGCTGCACTGGCACCGTTGCGGCAACTGCGGCATGGAGCTCGAGGACATCCCGTTCAAGGGCGAGACGATATTCAAGTGCTTCAGCTGCGGGAGCGTGCTCATGCCCGAAGACGCGCTCCAGCACCTCTGTGGCGAGGAAAAGCGGATAATCGAGTCCCTCCTCGATCTATTCAAGTTCTGAGCGTTCATGAAGAAGGCCTCCGACATCATCACAGTTGTTGAAAAGACGACCTCGCTCGCCAGGCTGCGCTTTGAGCCGTCCGAATTCGGCAGGTTTGCGGAAAAGGTGGAGGCGGTCCTCTCCTATGTGGCCCAACTCAACGAGCTGGGCACATCCGGGATCGAGCCGACTTCACACGCGGTCGAGGTCGGTTCTGCGCTGAGGGAAGACAAGGCCATTCGTTCCGGCATCGATGAGAAGATACTCTCCGCAGCCCCAGCGCGCGACGGCCCGTACGTCCAGGTGCCAAAGGTGATCGACAGTGAGTAAATCCAGCGCAAGAGAGCTGTGCAGCAAGAGCGCGGCTGAGCTCTCGACCCTGCTTAAAAAAAGGGAACTCAGCTCGCACGAGCTGACGCGCGCCTATATCGACAAGATCGAGCGCCGCAACAAGGAACTCAATTGCTACGTGCTTCAATGCCCGGAGCTTGCGCTTGCACAGGCAAAGGCAGCGGACGAGAGGCTGTCAAAGGGCGAAAGGCTCACCCCCCTCACCGGCGTTCCTATCGCGCTCAAGGATATCTTCATCACACAGGGCATAGAAACGACCTGCGCATCGAAGATACTGAAGGGCTACGTGCCGCCTTACGACGGCAATGCATCGAGCCGGCTCAAGTCGGCGGGTGCTGTGCTGCTCGGCAAGCTCAACATGGATGAGTTTGCAATGGGCTCGTCGAACGAGTTCTCGGCGTTCGGGCCCGTACGAAACCCGTGGAACCGCGAGTGCACGCCCGGTGGCAGCAGTGGAGGCTCAGCAGCGGCGGTTGCCGCCGGCCTCACGCCCCTGGCGCTGGGGACGGACACTGGCGGATCAATCCGTCAGCCCGCGGCCTTCTGCGGCATCGTGGGGCTCAAACCCACATACGGCAGGGTAAGCCGATACGGCGTCATCGCATTCGCCAGCTCGCTCGATCAGGTGGGGCCCATGGCGCGGGATGTGCGCGACTGCGCCATGATGCTCTCCGCGATCGCGGGCCACGACCCCATGGACTCCACATCTATCCCACAGCCCGCGCCGGACTATGCGGCTGCGCTCGTTGGAGACGTGAAGGGAAAGACCATCGGCGTGCCGACGGAATATTTTGTGTCCGGCATAGACGCGGAGATAGGGGCGTCGGTGCGCGCCGCCGCGAAGGTGCTCGAAGGGCTGGGCGCCAGGATCGTCGAGATCTCGCTCCCCCACACGAAATACGCGCTCGCCTGCTACTACATAATCGCGCCCGCGGAGGCGTCGGCAAACCTCGCGCGCTACGACGGCATAAGGTTCGGCCATCGAGCAAAGGGCCCGCATGAGCTGACCGACCTCTTCAAAATAAGCCGCACCGAGGGGTTCGGTCCCGAGGTGGCGCTGCGCATCGTAGTCGGCACCTACGTGCTCTCCTCCGGATATTACGATGCGTATTATCTCAAGGCACAGAAGGTCCGCACGCTCATAAAGAACGATTTCCTGGATGCGTTCGGATCGTGCGATGCGATCCTGGCGCCTGTCACGCCTACGCCGCCGTTCAAGCTCGGCGAAAAGACGGACGATCCGATCCAGATGTACCTGAACGATATATTCACGATACCTGTAAACCTCGCCGGGCTGCCGGGGATGTCGCTGCCATGCGGCATGACGCGCGACGGGCTGCCGATCGGCATGCAGCTGATAGGAAAACCGCTCGATGAGGCCGGGCTTCTGAATATCGCCTATGCATACGAGCAGGCTACGGAGTGGCACAAAAGGATACCGGTTTTATAAAGGCATGCGATGATGCCCAAATACGAGCCAGTCATAGGTTTAGAGGTTCACGCGCAGCTCAAGACCGCGAGCAAGATGTTCTGCGCCTGCCCAGCGAGCGTAGACGCCCAGCCTAACACGAACATCTGCCCCGTGTGCACCGCTCAACCGGGCACGCTCCCGGTCGTCAACCGTCTGGCGGTCGAGATGGCGATCAAGGCAGGGCTTTCTCTCGACAGTCAGGTGCAGCGTCGCAGCATATTTGCGCGTAAAAATTATTTTTATCCAGACCTCCCGAAGGGCTACCAGATCTCCCAGTACGAATTCCCGCTCTGCCAGGGCGGCGGCCTGGAAATGCTCACCGGGGGCGCGAAAAAAACCGTCTCGCTCATCCGCATCCATCTGGAAGAAGACGCGGGCAAGCTGCTGCACGATTTCGGGCATGAGGATATGAGTCATGTGGACTTCAACCGGTGCGGCGTTCCGCTCATCGAGATCGTCTCAGGCCCGGACATGCGCTCCCCGCGCGAAGCCGGCGATTACCTGCGCACGCTGCGCAACGTGCTCGTCTATCTGGATATCTGCGAGGGAAACCTGCAGGAGGGAAACTTCCGCTGCGACGCCAACGTCTCCATCCGCCCGGTCGGCCAAAAGGAGTTAGGCACACGCACCGAGATGAAGAACTTGAACTCCTTCAAGGCGGTGGAACGATCGATCGCATACGAGATCGAGCGGCAGTCGAATGTGCTGGACGGCGGAGGGACCGTGATCCAGGAAACTCGCCTGTGGAACGATGCTCAGGGCAGGACGGAGTCGATGCGCAGCAAAGAGGAGGCGCACGATTATCGCTACTTCCCTGATCCGGACCTGCTGCCGCTCATCGTGGAAAATGAGTGGATCGCAAAGATCAAGGCATCCCTGCCAGAGCTTGCCGGAGAGAAGGCGGAGAGGTTTGTCTCGCAGCACGGGATCACTGAATACGATTCGCTGGTGCTCACAGCCGACCGTGCCCTTGCCGACTACTTCGAGGCCGTGATCGCCGCAGGGGCACCTGCCAAAAAGGCGGCGAACTGGATCGCTGCCGAACTCATGCGCGAGCTGAAGGACGACGAGCGCGGGATCGCCGCGTGTCCGATCAAACCCGGCGACCTCGCCGGGCTCATCAGGCTCATCGAGGACGGAAAGATAACCGGCAAGATCGCAAAAGATGTCTTCGAGAAGATGTTCGCGACCGGCCGCGACGCCCACGACATTGTGGCGGAGATGGGGGTTTCACAGATCTCCGACTCCTCGGCCATAGAGGCGGCAGTTGACAAGGCCGTCGCCGATAATCCAAAACAGGTGGAGCAGTACCGCAGCGGCAAATCCGCGCTTCTCGGCTATTTTGTGGGCCAGGTGATGAAGGCCACGAAGGGACAAGCCAACCCGCAGATGCTGAATGAGATACTGCGAAAGAAACTTGCATGATGATAGTACATGAACCGTACGTACACCGTACTAACATCGTACATACATCGTACGAAGTTCGTACGAAGTTCGTACGATTTTCGTACGGTTTATGTACGGTGTACGTACGGTGTTAGTACGATTTTAAAATCACGGAGTTAATATGGACCTCATCAAGACAATCGAGTGGAAAGACGACAAGGTCGTGATGCTCGACCAGCGGCGGCTGCCGACGGAAGAGATATACAACACCTACGAGGACTACCTCAGCGTTGCGCAGGCGATCAAAAACATGACGATACGCGGCGCGCCGGCGATCGGCATCGCGGCTGCCATGGGTGTGGCCCTTGGCGCAATGGGGATCGGGGTAGAGACTTTTGATTCCTATTACGAAAAGCTTGTGGCGATCTGCGAGCGTCTCGCTGAGACGAGGCCCACAGCGGTCAACCTCTTCTGGGCGCTCGATCGCATGAAGGCATGTGCGCTGGCGAACAAGGACCGCCCCCTCGATGACATCACGGAGATGCTAAAGGCGGAGGCCCTTCGCATATATGCAGAAGACATCGAATCGAACAGGATGATCGGCCGGCACGGCCAGAAGCTGCTCAAAGACGGAATGACCGTACTCACCCACTGCAACGCGGGAGGGCTCGCGACGGGTGGCTACGGAACGGCGCTTGGCGTAATCTACGCCGCGAGCGAAGCAGGCAAACGCATCCACGTGATCGCCGATGAGACCAGGCCGAGGCTGCAGGGCGCCAAGCTCACCGCGTGGGAGCTGCAGAAGCACGGCCTGCAGGTTACGGTGATCAGCGACACGATGGCGGGTCACTTCATGAAGCAGGGCAAGATCGACGCGGTCATAGTCGGAGCCGATCGAATCGCGGCCAACGGAGACGTGGCGAACAAGATAGGCACGTACCAGGTGGCTGTGCTGGCGCAGCGTCACAAAGTGCCGTTCTATGTCGCGGCCCCGATCTCGACGATCGACCCCAAGATAAAATCCGGCGACGAAATACCGATAGAAGAGCGCGATCCCCACGAGATCACGCACATCGGCTCGATCCAGATAACGCCTAATTACGTGAAGGTCTTAAATCCCGCGTTCGATGTCACGCCTGCAGAGCTAATCACCGCGATCATAACATGCCGCGGAATTGCGGAACCGCCGTATATAGAATCGATAGCGAGGATCCTGAGCAACGCTTAGCCGCCAGTCAGACCGTTTTATTAAGCAAAGGGCTGGTCCTCCCGAACCAGCCCCAAGAAAAGGCAAATGGCCCAGGCGCCGCCCGGGCCCCGAAGAGTTCAGTTTAGCGACTCCTTGTACAACACCTCCCTGAGTACATTGCGCGGCCGAGCGCCAGTCACCACCTTCACCGGCTCGCGCTCGCTGGATGTATTGATTATCTGATAGATCAGGCGCTGCTGATTAGGACTGTGCGGGATATAGATTCCGCCGCAGGAAAGGACCGCGGGTTCCTCGGCGCCCTGCTCGATCCCTGCATCGCCTCTGATCTCCCTGAGGAGCAGCTCGCCTATCGATTCCCTGGTGCTCGCCATATCCCGACCTCCACAGCATATTATGAGCAAATGCCGTGCCATGTCGGGCTTTGAGTAAAAGACAGCTAACCGGCTGAAATTGAGCATAAATCTGATTCGGTGTTATACGACTGTTGTTGTTTTTAGTGTCAGCTTACCCAGAGGCGTCAAAAATTTTGTGATGGATACGAAAATGCCCACCTTTTGGCGGGCCTTGATTGATAATCAAGACCCTCAATTATCGCCCAGCGCGGCCTTGCCGCGGCGGCGACGGTGGGCGTTGATACCGAATCTGTGCGCCTCGTCGCGGATGCGCTGCAGGAGCAGCAGTTCCTTTGAACCGCGCTTGAGGTTCAGGGGATTCTTGCGACCCGGAATAAAGACCTGATCGGCATGCCCCTTCTTCTCCCCCTTTGCGATCGCTGCGACCGGCAGCTTTGCACCGCATTCCGACAAGGCGCGCACGGCGACCGCCAGCTGCCCCTTTCCCCCATCGACGAGCAGAAGGTCCGGTAACGGCCGGCGCGTGAATTTGCCGCGAAGCGGCACCTCTGGATTAAATCGCCTGGAGAGGACCTCGAACATCATCGCGTAGTCGTCCGGCGTCTCCTTGGTCCTTATGTTGTAGATCCTGTAGCCGCCCTTGTCCGGCTCGCTGCCCGCGAACGCCACGAGCGAGCCTACCGCCTCGCGGCCGCCGGTGTTAGATATATCCACGCACTCGATCGAGTCTATTGGACCGCGGACCTTGAGCATCCTGCCCAGGCGATCGAGGACCACGGCATCTGCCCTGCCCCCGCCGCTGGAGATAAGAACCTCGCGCGCGTTCGTGGCCGCGAGCGCAACGAGCCTTAGCATCTCGCCCCTGGATGGAACCGAGAGTTTGACCGCCGAACCGCACCGCTCGCGAAGGATCTCGCCTATGGCAGAGAGCCCCTCGGGCGCCGCCTGGAGAAAGAGCTTCTTGGGTATGTCGCCGCGTTCGACATAACGCTGGACGAGAAACTCCTCGAGGAGCGCCGAGTCATCGCCGAACTTGTCCGCAAAGTTGAAGGTCCTCGTGCCGATGAGCGCGCCGCCGCGAACCTGAAGCACGCATATCGCCACGTCTCCGGCCTGACGCGCGATTCCGATAGCATCGTGGTCGCCACCCTTGTAGCTCACCACGCCCTGGCGCTCCGATAATCCCTTGAGCATTGCGATGGCATTGCGCATACCGGCCGCGTCTTCGTAGCGCATATCCCTGGAGGCCTCCGCCATTCGATCCTCCAGTATCCGCATGAGTTCCTGACTGCGGCCTGAGAGAAAGAGGATCGCCTCCTCCACCTGCTTCGCATAGTCTTCGCGCGTCACCAGCGCCACGCACGGCGCGGTGCAACGTCCGATGTCGTGCTTGAGGCATGCGCGCACCCTGTTTGCGAACTCCCGGTCAGTGCAGGAGCGGACCCTGAAGAAGCGCGTGATCTGATCCACCGCCTCGCGCGCGGCGGCCGAGGAGTTGTACGGCCCAAAATAGAGGGCTTTGTCTTTCTTGGGCCTGCGCGTGAGCGAGATGCCGGGCGACGGGTGCCCCATTCCTAGCTGTATGGAGACATATGTCTTGTCGTCGCGGAGATCGATGTTGTAGCGCGGATGAAGGCGCTTGATGAGCGTGTTTTCCAACAGCAGGGCCTCGCGCTCCGTATCCGTGACAATGTATTCGATGTCCCTGGCGCGCTTTATGAGGAACTCGACCTGCTGACGCTTGTCCGCCGGCGCTTTAGTGGCGGATTCGTCCCTGCCGGTAGAAAAGTAGCTGCGCACGCGATCCCGCAGCCGCTTCGCCTTGCCGACATAGAGCACTTTGCCCGAGGCGTCTTTGAAGAGATAGACGCCGGGTTTGCGTGGAAAGGATTTAATTTTTATCTGAAGAGTCATCGTTCACAAGTCCCTCCCCCTTTGTAAGGGGGAGATGGAGGGGGTAGATCATGATCTACCTCCCCTTCCCCTCCTTACAAAGGAGGGGAAAATTGAAAAAGGCCGGGACTTTCGGTCCCGGCCTTCGAGTTACAAGTTACGAGTCACCTGCCTGCCGGCAGGCAGGCGAGTCACGGCCTTTAGAATATCGCCGAGGCCATGAGCGTACCGTTATGAATATGCCTGTTCTGCGTGCCCGTTACGTCGTCGAAGTCTGTGGTCAGCGTGTAAGCAGCCTGCAGCTTGAGGTTGTTATCAAAGATATAGTAGTTCACGCCGCCGCCGAACTGCCACGAGTTGTTGTCCGGGCCCTGTCTTATGATCTGGCCGGCCTGGCCCGCGATTTCAAACTTCTTGGGGAGGATGTAGTATCCTGCGGACGCATAGTAACCGATGTCAGTCAGATTAGGCCGAGCCCATACGGCGGTGCCGATGGAATCCATCTTCGTCTTGCGATAGTAGCCCTCGGTGTTGAACGCAAAGCCGCCCCAGCGCAACGCAACGCCAAGCGTGGACGTCCAGAGGTACTTGATCTGTGCGCCGGTGTTCGGGTCTGTGCGCTTGCCTTGATAATCGCTTCCCAGGCTCACGGTAAGCTTTGGGGTGGTCGAGCACTCAAAGTCCGTCATGCTGCCGGGCACGGGGTCGAGGATGTTGAAGCCCGTGCGGAAGCCGAACGACATCTTTTTATCCGGATTGACCTGATAGTTGCTCTCATTACCGTTCACTGCAGAGAGCGAGTAGAACCACTTCCAGTAACCTCCCGAGAAATTCACGCCCAGGCCGTCAGGCGCGCCGAAGCTGGGACGCAGGGGCGTGATATTCTGGAGGCCGTCGTCCTGCGTGTTGGTGATCGGAGGCTCCGGCAGGAGGTACCATGCCGAGCTCGTCTCCGTAATCATGTCCAGGGGCAGGCCGACCATGCCGACGGTTACGGTGAACGCAGGGATGATCTCGACTGCCGCCACGGCGTTGGCTATGTTGACGGTCTGGAAGTTGGAGCTTCCGGAGTTGGGGTTGACGACGTTACCTATCGCATGCTTGAGCGTGAAGCCCATGGAGACGATGTCGTGGAAGTTCGCCCTGACGCCGAGCTGCGCCCTTCTGATCTGCCAGGAAATCTGTGAAGGGGAGGTCTCCGACTTTTCAAAGAAGAGCTTTGTCTGGACGCGACCGTTCAGTTTGAGCTGGAAGGATTCGTCGTCGTTCTTTATGAAGAATCCCCCGTCATAGCCCACGTTCTCTGCAAAGGATGCAGCAGGAATCGCCACAACGAGGAAGAGTACCGCAAAGAGTATCCACAGCTTCTTCATATCCAGCTCCTTTCGATGCCAAATTTTTTCGAATTTTAAAGAATACATGCTGATATATCAAGGAATTATTTGCCCTCGGCCGCTGCCTCCACAAAAGAGAGCGATCCTTTATTATCGGCAAAGGTTGCAGTGCCGCCGGCAAGATCCGCCGCTGTAACCAGCTCAATGCCCGCAATGGTATTGGGAGCTGATTCCAGCGGCCACGGGCAGGATCGGCCGTCCGTGCGCTCGACCAGCCACAGGGATATCCGATCCCATCCAAAGAGTTCCTTCGTCCCTTCCATAGCGACCATTTGCGCCGAAAGCCCATCGTAGCTGCCCGCAGCGGCAATCCCTGAAAGTCCCTGCGCTGGGCCTGCGCAAGCCACTGGCAGCCCGCTATCCCCTGCCACCGCGTGCAGCTCTAAAGAAGCGTTCGATGTGGCGGCTGCCGTATGATTGAGCGCAACTACGGAGATGGCCGTGAGATCGGCCAGCCTGACAACGGACGAGCCGAAGAACTGCTCGTTCACGCGCTGGAACGTAAGGTAACCGGAGCCCTCGTCAAAGTCCACGCGTTCTCCGACCAGCTGGCCGATGGTCTTTGGCTCGGTCTGCCCTACGAGCTCCGGACCCGAATCTCCCTGCACATAGAGCCCGATGCGCACCTTCACATTGGCCAGCGATACGTCGGAGAGGTCGAAACACGAGAACGGAAGCCCAAGCGCCGAATAGAGGATACCGCCCGCTCGGATGGCGACCATGGATGCATCGTCGATCTGGCACTGGTAGGCGGTCTGGCCATCGTCCACGCGGTCCGCGAAGAGATAAAAACGGGGTACGACGCCCTTCGGCACATCGTATTCAAAATAGAGCTTGTCGATCGCAAGGACCATGACCCTCGAAGGGGCCATCGCGACGGCGCTCCCTGCGGCGAGCGCCGTCTCTCTGAGTACGGCCAGGGCCTTGCCGTTTCCGGCCCAGATCGGGACATTGAACATGGTGTCAAAGGCGAATTCAGCCGATTCGCCCACTACCGTGTCCTCGGCACCGATCGGGGCAGGGCAGCCCGCGCTGTCCTGCTCTACAAATATGAGCTTGAACCTGACCGCTGCGGAGGGGTGGTCCGTGGATACCTGCCTGAACGGGACCGAGAGGTGACCGTAATATACACCGGCGGAGGCGAAGTATGACATGCCATCGTCAGCAGTCGTGCAGGCAAGGTCCTTGCCCGTGGCAACATCCCTCAGATAGACGGAGAATTCACCCTGGCCCAGGTATTCATCCTCAACGCCGCCGTTGATAAAGAGCTGATCGAGGGAGAGACCCTCGGCCTGGCTCACATCGAGTATCGGTCCTTCCACGTCACTCGCCCCGCCACCCCCGCCTGAGCAGCCTGGGAAGATGATTGCGCATGCTATCAGTACTCCAAAGACGGATGCACGCTTCATACGGCCTCCAAAAATTTGAGGCATAATAGCACAAAGCCGATTAGAACAGAAGGAATGACTGGAGGTAAGTGGCTTGATCTACCTCCCCTTGCCCCTCCTTACAAAGGAGGGGATTATTCCCTCCCCTTTGCGACCGAGGCCGGGGACCCACCGAAGGTGGGTGGCCGAGGGAGTACCCGGAGGCGGGAGCCGGAGGGTGAAAGGGGAGGGTCAGGGAGGGGTAGATCAATGATTGTCTACCTCCTTACAAACCTATCTCATGCTTCTTGAGTTCTGCAATGCGATCCCGCAGCTCCGCAGCCCTCTCGAACTCCAGCTTTTTCGCGGCCGCGAGCATCTCGCGGGAGAGCCTGGCGATCATCCGGGGGATATCTTTGGGCTCAACATATTCCTCGTCGCGGCCGGGCGGAGTGACATAGTCTCGCTCGTAGATCGAGTGCATTACGTCGTTTATCTTCTTCTTCACAGTCTCGGGCGTAATGCCGTGCTTCTTGTTGTACTCCGCCTGCAGCTCTCTGCGCCTCAGGGTCTCTCCCATGGCGCGCTTCATGGAGTCGGTCTCCGCGTCCGCATAGAGGATCACCCGGCCGTTCACGTTGCGCGCAGCGCGGCCGAATGTCTGGATGAGCGAGCGCTCCGAGCGCAGGAATCCCTCCCTGTCCGCATCTAGTATAGCCACGAGCGATACTTCAGGAAGGTCCAGTCCCTCGCGCAGGAGGTTGATGCCGACCAGCACGTCGAACTCGCCGAGCCTGAGCGCGCGCAGTATCTCCATGCGCTCCATGGACTCGATGTCCGAATGCAGATAGCGCACGCGCACGCCTTGCTCGCGCATATAATCCGTCAGTTCCTCGGACATTCGCTTTGTGAGCGTGGTCACCAGCACGCGCTCGCCAGCCCCGACGCGCTTCTTTATCTCGGAGAGGAGGTCGTCCAACTGGCCGGCGGTCGGCCGAACCTCGGGCGCCGGGTCCATGAGCCCCGTGGGTCTCACGATCTGCTCCACGACCTTGCCGCCCGCCTTCTCGAGCTCGAATTTAGCCGGCGTGGCAGAGGCGTATACGACCTGTCCGACTATTTTTTCGAACTCGTCGAAGCGAAGCGGCCGGTTATCCATCGCCGAGGGGAGGCGGAAGCCGTATTCCACGAGCGTGTGCTTGCGCGCCTTGTCGCCGCTGTACATGCCGCCGATCTGCGGGACCGTGATGTGACTCTCGTCGATCACGAGCAAAAAATCGCGCGGGAAATACTCGATGAGCGTCGGCGGCGGATCTCCGGGCGCCCTGCCCGTGAGATGCCGCGAATAGTTCTCGATCCCCTTGCAGAAGCCCATCTCCTCCATCATCTCCAGGTCGAACATGGTTCGCTGCTCGATGCGCGCGCGCTCTAGAACTTTATTCTCGCGCTCATAGTGCTGCATGCGCTCCCGCAGCTCGTCGCGGATGGCGGTCATCGCGAGCTTCATCCGCTCTTCCGTCGTCACGTAATGGCTGCCGGGGAATATCGCCACCTCGCCCAGCTCTCCGGTCGGTTTTCCGGTAAGTGAGTCGATCTCCATGATGCGGGTGAGTTCATCGCCGAAGAACTCCAGCCGCACCGCCTTCGCGTCCTCATATGCGGGGATGATCTCGATCACGTCACCGCGAACGCGGAAGGTGCCGCGGTGGAAGTCGTAGTCGTTGCGCTGGTACTGGATATCGATGAGCCTTCTCAGCAGGCGCTGGCGGTCGATGGTCTCGCCCTTTGTCGTGCGAAGGAGCATGCCCTGATACGCCTCCGGGCTTCCGAGGCCGTAGATGCACGAGACGGAGGCCACGATGATCACGTCGCGGCGGGTGAGCAGCGAGTGCGTGGCCGAGTGGCGCAGCTTGTCTATCTGCTCGTTTATGTTCGAATCCTTCTCTATGTAGAGGTCCTGCGCAGGGAGATACGCCTCCGGCTGGTAGTAGTCATAGTAGCTCACGAAGTACTCGACCGCGTTATCCGGAAAGAGCTCCTTGAATTCGCCGAAGAGCTGTGCCGCGAGCGTCTTGTTGGGCGCGATGACGAGCGTGGGTTTGTTTGTGTTTGCAATGACGTTCGCTACGGTCAGCGTCTTGCCTGACCCCGTGACACCCAGCAGCACTTGATGCGGGTCGCCGCGCAGCACGCCCTCAGTCAGGCGCTCAATCGCCTGCGGCTGATCGCCTTTGGGAGTGAAGTCGGTGATGAGTTTGAATTGATTCACGGTCAATGCCTTGATCGCTTTTTCTT
>Ga0265296_1002173_pt1 | contig 20354 bp, 14 predicted proteins | sample MunlanPumphouse1_FD_189073 | JGI IMG/M metagenome (GOLD analysis project Ga0265296, IMG submission 189073) | Groundwater microbial communities from a municipal landfill in Southern Ontario, Canada - Pumphouse #1 | ecosystem: Environmental > Aquatic > Deep subsurface > Groundwater | place...
TCAGCTTGAGATTCTTTTCGACTTTTTTTGACGGTAGGCATATATATATTCATATTATAACAAAAAAACGGCCTCATGGGAAATCGGCTGTTGTAACGTGTTTTCCCCGCCTCACGGCGGGACTCCAATAACGATTACATCTTCGTTACCGTCCCCTCGCCCAAAGCCGCCTCCAGCTCGTATTTAAGTTCTTCATTCCAATCCACTTTATAATTTGTTTCAATCGTCTTTTTATTATCGCCGTCGTTTAAGGTGAGATAGACTTTATACGCCCCGGGAGCGCTCATAATTAAGCCCTTGATTCTTTTTTTTATATCTTCATCAACCGCGGACGAAAACTTAATCATAATCCCCGGCTCAATGTTTTTTATCGCCGTCAGCGCCGCGGCCCGGGGCGTCAGATATTTTTTTATTTCATCAAGATTTTCCGCCGTCAGGCGGAAAACTTTATTACAGATAATTTTAGGGGCTCCGTCTTTAAGCGAGATAACGCCGTCAATCGCCACCGTCGCGCCTTCCAACCAGCACTCCGCGCTCGCGGACAAAACCTTGGGGAAAACGATCACTTCGCTACTGCCGGAAGTATCTTCAATCTTTACAAAAACCATCGGGTCGCCTTTTTTGGTGAATATTTTTTTGACGGTGGAAACTACGGCGCCAATCGGCACCGCCGCCCCCTCGCCGAAAGACGAAAGGCGCGCGAGCGGAACAAAAATATTTTTCGCGCTGGCTTCAAATTCCTTCATCGGATGCTCACTGATATAGAGCCCCAAAAGCTCTTTTTCCCATCCCAGTTTTTGCGCCCGCGTGGCCGGCGGCGAGGCGCGGAGAATTAATTTCGGCCCGGCGGACGGCGCGGAGCCAAAAAGACTGAACTGATTTTTCGCCGTCTCAACCCCCAAGTTTTTATGCCAAGCCAAAATCGCCTCGCTGTTCCCCAAAATCGTTCCCCGTTCCGCCAAAGAATCAAAAGCGCCGGACTGGGCCAGGGCTTCCAGTGATTTTTTATTAAAATTTTTGGATTTAACGCGGGTGACAAAATCGGTGAAATCCTGATACTGGCCGGCGGCTTTTCTTTCCTTAATAATCAATTCGGAAATATCGTCGCCGAGATTTTTAATCGCCGAAAGCCCGAAACGGATTTTATTGGTGTCCGGCACCACGGAAAATTTAGAAAAAGACTCATTGACGTCCGGCGGCAGAACTTCAAGGCCCATCCGCCGGCACTCCTCCACCTCGATGGTAATGCGGTCCAGATTGGCCAAGTCGGAGTTTAAAAGCGCGGCCATAAAACAGTCCGAATAATGCGCCTTCAGGTACGCTGTCCGGTAAGCAATCATCGCGTAGCAGGCGGCGTGCGATTTATTGAAACCGTAGGCGGCAAAATCTTCAAGTTTCCCGAAGATTTTTTCCGCGATTTCGCGCGGAACATTATTTTTAACCGCGCCCTCAATAAATTTGACGCGCATCTCGGCCATCAGGGAGGCGATTTTTTTGCCCATCGCCTTCCGAAGCGTATCCGCCTCGCCGCCGGTAAAAAGCGCCAAATCTTTGGAAATTTGCATTACCTGCTCCTGATAAACCGGAATGCCATAAGTATTTTTGAGCGCGCCCTCCATCAAAGGATGCTCGTAAGTAATCGGTTCCTTGCCGTGCTTGCGGCTGATAAAGCTCTCAATAAACTGCATCGGACCCGGACGGTAAAGCGCGACCATGGCGATAATATCCTCCAATTCCGTCGGCCGGAGTTCGCGGATGTAGCGCTTCATCCCGTCGGATTCCAGCTGGAAGACGCCCGTGGTTTCACCGCCGCTTAAAGTCTCAAAAGCTTTTTTATCATCCAGCGGAATTTTATCAATATTAATTTTTGCGCCGTGGACCGCTTCAATAATTTCCAATGAATCCTGAATAACGGTGAGATTGGCCAGTCCCAAAAAGTCCATTTTAAGAAGGCCGACATCTTCAATCGGTTTCATGGAGTACTGCGTTACCTGCGCCACATCGCCGTTTTGCGCTTTTTGAAGCGGCGTATATTCTATAAGCGGCCGATCGCCAATGACGATGGCGCAGGCATGCTGCGAGGCGTGCCGGACGGTGCCTTCCAGCTTGGCCGCGTAGTCCAGAAGCTCTTTGGTTTTGGCATCCTTATAAATTTCGGCGAGCTCTTTGTTTTCCGCGATGGAGGTTAAAAGTGGAATGTGCCGGCCCTGGATAGGCGGCGGAATGAGTTTGGCAATTTTATCCACCTCGCCATACGGCCAGCCCAAAACGCGGCCGACGTCGCGCACCGCCGCCCGCGCCGCCATCGTCCCGAAGGTGATGATGCCGGCCACCCGCTCGGCGCCGTATTTAGCCGTCACATAATCAATCACCTCGCCGCGGCGGGTATCGGCAAAATCCATGTCAATATCGGGCATGGAAATGCGGTCGGGATTTAAAAAGCGCTCAAAAAGAAGCCCATATTTCAAGGGGTCAATATCGGTCACATTTAACGTATATGAGGCGATAGAACCGGCAGCGCTTCCGCGTCCGGGACCGACGGCAATGCCCCTATTTTTGGCAAAATTGACAAAATCCGCCACTATCAGGAAGTAGGATGCAAAGCCCATTTTTGCGATTACCGCGAGTTCAAAGTCAAGGCGGTCTTTTATTGCCTCATCGGCGTTAGGATAACGCTGGACCAGCCCCTCCAGGCACAACTCGCGGAGATATTCATTCTCATCCCGGCCGCCCGGAACCTCAAACTTAGGCAAAATATTTTTTCCCAGATCCAATTCCACATTGCATCGCTCGGCAACTTTGACGGTATTGGCTATCACCTCCGGCAAATCGGCAAAAGCCGCGGCCATCTCTTCGCCGGAAGCCATGGAACAGTCATAACCCATCATGGACATCCGGTTGGTATCGGCCACGGTTTTGCCGGTCTGGATGCAAAGCAAAAGGTCCTGCGCCTTCGCGTCTTCGCGCCGAAGATAATGCACGTCTTTGGTGGCCACGAGCGGGACTCCGAGCTCGCGGGAAAACTCAATCATCGTTCTGTTTACCTCTCCCTGTTCGGGAATTTCCGGATGACTTTGAAGCTCCAGATAAACATTTTGCGGCCCGAAGATTTCCTGATACTCGCGGATGATATTTTTTGCCCGTTCTTTATCACCGGCTCGGATGGCCTTGGGCACTTCACCCTGCAGGCAGGCCGTGAGGGCGATAATTCCCCCGCGATGCTCGCGCAAGAGCTCCTTGTCAATCCGCGGCTTATAATAAAAACCTTCCAGATTCGCTCTGGTGACGAGCTTTAGGAGATTTTTATAACCGTCAAGATTTTCCGCCAATAGCACCAAATGATACGGCCGGTCATCAACGCCCGCGTGCTTATCAAAACGGCTTCCGGTGGCGAGATATGCCTCCACGCCCAAAATCGGTTTGATGCCCTCTTTTTTGCAGGCCTTATAAAACTCAATCGCGCCGTACATTGAGCCGTGGTCGGTCAAAGCCAAAGCCGGCTGCCCCAATTCTTTGGCGCGCTTCGTGAGCTCCGGAATTTTTGGCAACCCGTCCAAAAGCGAGTAATGGCTGTGGACGTGGAGATGGACAAACTGCATATAAAAAGAAAGACGATATTTCGCCTTTCCTCCCTAATTTATTTTATAAAAACTATTCTGGATAACGCTAATGGGCCTCGCGGCCCCACGAATAACACTAATAATTATTCGCGTTATTAGAGTGGGCGTAAGCCCATTCGGGTTATCCAATATTATCTTTTTTCTTTTTTACTTCCTCTTTTTTCTCCTTGGACTCCTCTCTTTTTTCCAACACATATTTTACCACTTCTTTGAGCGCTTCGGCGGCGACGACAAAATACGAGGCCGAATGCTCTATTTTTTCCTTAACAACCTTCACCGCGTCCTCAATTTTCTCCAGTGTTTTACTGAAACCCGAAACCACGCGGCTCATACTTTTTACAATGCAAATAAAATAATACAAAAGCCAGCTAAAGAATATCGTGAGCCACAGCACGCAGAACGCCAGAACAATGTATAAAATATCTTTTGAGGTCTCAATAATCATAAATGACTAATGGACATCCAATGTCCTACAAGCTTGTAGGACATTGGATGTCCCAAAGTTAAAATTAGCACATTCATATTATACCACAGTTTTAAAATACAAAAAACCCCGGAAAACCGGGGCTCTTTTTGTCCTATAATATCCATATTCTATCTCGCCTTTGCGTTAAACTTCGCTTCCAGCGCGGATTTTACTTTTTCAATCAGTTTGTCAACTTCTTCAGCTTTAAGCGTCCGGTCGGGCGCGGAAAAAGTCATGCGGAAAGCGATACTCTTTTTGTTTAACCCCTCCTCGCCTCCCCTTACATAAGGGGAGGAGGATAAAAGAGGGCCGCGGTAAACGTCAAAGGCGAAAACCGGGCCCAAAAGCTCTCCACCCTCGGCTTTGATTACTTTGCGGATTTCTTCCCATTTTTTATCTTCGTCAAAAACCAGCGCCAAATCGCGGGTGATGGACGGAAATTCCGAGAGCGGTTCAAAATGCGCGCGGTCAAAAAAATTTGGCGCGATTTCGGTCAGGTTGATTTCAAATACCGCGACGCCTTCTACAACATTGACCACGCTGTCCAGCCAAAGGCGCTCGGCGACCCCGCGCATTTCCATAAAATTTTTATCAGCCGGCTGTTTTTTAATAATCACAGCGGCGAGGTGCCAATCTTCTTTTGGCAAAACCCCGTTGTCGACCCCTCCACGCCTTTCCATTCCTCGCCCGCTCGGAACGGAAGTCAGAAGGGGAGGATAACTCGTTGTCTCCCCCTTACGACTCGCAATCCGAGCGAGCGCAGGATGCGAGAGCGAGAGGGGGTCTGTAGGAAGAAATACTTTGCCGATTTCAAAAATTCTGGCTTCTTCGCCGCGGCGCTGAATTTCGCGCGCCAGCTCCAAGAGGTGTGTCGCCACTCCGGTCCGCAAAAACTTTTGATTCGGATTAATTGGATTTTCCAGTTCCAGATGCTCCCAGCCGGTGGACCGCGCTTCTTTCTCGCTGTAAAAAGAATAGCTCAAAACCTCGTCAAAACCCATTTTGGCCATTTGGTCGCGCATCCAGTCGGCGATTTTGAGCTCCCCGGCCACTTCCGGCGGCCGCAATTCTCCGGACAAATACTGGATTCCGAGCTTGTCGTATCCGTAAATGCGGCCGACCTCTTCGGCAATATCGGCCGGATGACGCAAATCCTGCCGGAAGGACGGCGGTGACACAACTAAATCTTTGCCGCCCGCAACTTTGCATCCCAAAAAAGTTAAAATCGATTTTATCTTTCCTATAGATAAAGTGACCCCTCCCAACCTTTCCATTCCTCGCCCGCTCGGAACGGAAGTAGTAAGGGAAGGAGAGTCAGCGAATCCTAGAATCTTTTTGAGATACGCAAGTGATACTTTAATCTTTACGGGCACTGATTTGACATTACTGATAACAATTTTTCCTTTGGCGATTTTTCCGCCGCAAATATCGGCAACGAGGCGGGCGGCATAGTCCAACGCCAATTCCTGGAGCGCCGGGTCAATCCCCCGCTCAAAACGGAGCGACGAGTCGGAATGTAAAGATAATTTCCGCGCGGTTTTGCGGACCGATGACGGATGAAATAACGCCGATTCAATAATAATATTTTTTGTCTCCGAGCTAATGCCGGTTTCTTTGCCACCCATCACCCCGGCAATCGCCACCGCCCGTTCATTGTCCGCAATCACGAGCATTGAGGGGTCATGCGCGTACTCTTTATTATCCAAGGCGATAAATTTGGCGCCGGCATCCGCCGCCCGGACGACGATCTGTTTCCCATGAAGTTTATCGGCGTCAAAAGCATGAAGCGGCTGGCCAAGCTCCATCAAAACAAAATTGGTGATATCGACGATATTGTTAATCGGGTTCATTCCAACCTGAATTAGCCGCTTTTTAAGCCATTCCGGCGATTCGCCGACTTTGACGCCTACCACGGCCCGCGCGCCGTATTTGAGGCAATTTTTTTTATCCTCAATTTTAACCGAGGTGAGATAATTTTTAAGCGGCAATGACGAGTCTTCATTGATTCTTACGGGCGGAAAAGCCGGCGCCTTCTTATCCATCAACGCCGCGACTTCTCTTGCCAGCCCCCGGATTGATAATAAGTCAGCACGATTTGGCAAAACCGCCAGTTCCAAAACCGGACCCAAATCCAGAGCTTCGGCCACCGGCGTTCCCGGAGCGGCCGAGACCCAGGAGATATCCAAAATTTCGTGCGAATCTTTTGGCGGAAAAATTTCTCCAAGACCTATTTCAGTAGAGGCGCAAATCATCCCTTCGCTTTTCTCTCCGCGGATTTCGGCGGGCTTTAATTCCACCAAATCCCCTTCTCCATGCCATCTAACCCGCGCGCCCAAGGTGGCAAAAGCTACTTTCATTCCTTTTTGCAAATTACTGCCGCCGCAAACCACCTGCTGGCGCCGGCCATTCGCGACTTCGCAAACCACGAGCCGCAATTTATCGGCGTTCGGATGCTCCTTAATTTCCAAAATTTTGGCAACGATAATTTTATCCAAGTGCTCGGCCGGATTCTCAATTTTCTCCACCTCTAAACTTTTGTACATCAAAAGATCAGCCAATCTCTTAGCATCTAATCTGATTTTTAGGATATCTTGGAGCCAATTAAGCGGCAACAGCATAATATGCTATAAAAATTACAAATTCAAAATTACAAGTTCCAAATAAATTACAAATTCAAAATATTAAATCCTAAACTACTTTGTTTTTTCTATAATGGCGGCGAAAATCTTCACTAATTCGCGAGTTTCTTGAAGCAACGGTTCAATGCGTTTAGAAAAATCGGGGTTGGCCTCGGTAATCAGCTGTAGCCAATAAATAGTCTCTTTTCCTTCTTTCCGGCAAATTCTCATTCTAAATTGAAAATCTTTTTTGGTTTCAGTTTCGTTGGCTTCACGGTAATTGGCACCCATTGATGTGCCCGAACGGACAAACTGGTCAGTTAGTTTAAAATTAACCGTATTTTTAGGCAGCGCTTGAGCTAAGTGAATAACTCGCTTGCCATATTCCAGCGTTCTTTCCTCTAAATCGTATTTTGGATTTTGAGTTTTAGTCATTGTGATTTATTTGGGATTTGTAATTTTGAATTTGGTGCTTAAAATTGGCGTATAAACCTAAGATCTCCACTATACGACAATCTTATATCATTGATGCCGTAATAAAGCGCGGCAAAACGGTCGATGCCGAGCCCAAAAGCGAAGCCGGTGTATTTTTCCGGATCCACGCCCATGTTTTTGAGGACTACCGGGTGAACCATCCCGGCGCCCAACACTTCCACCCAGCCGGATTTTTTACAGCTGCTGCAGCCTTTGCCGCCGCAAATCAGACAGCTGATATCAACCTCGATGCCGGGCTCCACGAATGGAAAAAAGCTCGGCCGGACGCGCACTTTGGTTTTTTCGCCGAAGATCTTTTTCAGGAAGACATCCAGCGTGGCAATTAAATTGGCCATGCTGACGTTCTCGTCAATCACCAGGCCCTCGCATTGATAAAAATTGGTTTCATGCCCCGCGTCCGTGGCCTCGCGGCGAAAGACGCGCCCGGGAACAATGAGGCGCACCGGCGGCTTTCTCGTTTCCATCGCGCGGAGCTGAACCGGAGAAGTGTGGGTGCGGAGAAGTAATCGGTCTTCGGTCTTCGGTCTTCGGTCTTCTCCTCCAAAGGCGGATCCGCCTCCGGCGGAGGCTGAAGTCTGAAGTCCGATAGCTGATTGCCGAATATAGAACGTATCCCACATATCCCGCGCCGGATGATCGGCCGGAATATTTAAGAGGTCGAAATTATATTTTTCGGTTTCCACTTCCGGGCCGTCAACCACGTCAAAACCCATAGAAATAAAAATATCCATAACCTTGCGCATAAATTGCGTAATCGGATGCAAATGCCCGGTTTGCGGTTCAATTCCGGAAATAGTCAGGTCAATCGCCGGAGCGCTCTCCGCGGCCAATCTGCCGCGAAATTCTTCCACCGCCGCCTCAATATCGCGCTTGATTGTGTTTGCCAGCTCACCGACAATTTTCCGTTCCTCAATTGCCAAGTCCTTGAGACCGCGTAAAATTTTAGTGAGCTCGCCGTCCTTCCGGCCAAAATATTTAATACCAAAATCTTCCAGACTTTTTGGATCTTTTATTTTTCCGAGGTCGGCCAAAGCCGCGTCCTTAAGTTTTAGCAAATCGTCTTTGAGCATTTTGATTGAACTGTGGATAAATATCGCTTGACAAGATTAGTATAATATATTATCATAGAAGTGCAAATGGCTGCAGAGTCATCTGTTATCAACTGCAGGGCCCCGTCGAAAGACGGGGTTCTTTGCTTATCTTGGCATAATTCTAAAAAACTCATTCCTAAAATCGGCAATATCAAAATAATAATTACTGGCCGGCGGCAACTCTTTGGCAATATGCCCGGCGCGCGAAAAAACAATGGTGATTTTACCCTGCCCGCGCAAGAATTTCAGAAGGTATTCAAAATCGCAATCGCCGGAAAAAAGGATAAAAGTATCGAAGGCGGAAAGTAAAAAAGTGGCGTCAACCGCAATTTCAACATCAAAATTCGCCTTTCGATGCGGCGTTTCCGGCGTATGATCGGTGTATTCCTTAACGGCCTTGGTTTTTAATTTAAATCTTAGGACCTTATTTAAAAATGCCAAAAATTTATTATGCGATTCTGACCCGAAATTAGCGGAATAGAATCTGATTTTCTGCAAATTGCCGCTACGCTCAAAAAAAGTTTTTAGTTTGTTGTAATCAACTTTCCAACATAATTGGTCGGCAGTATAATTTTTAGATTCATCCGGAACATCTTTCGGATTAACCCACATGTCTTTTACCGATCTCTCCAAATTAGCGGCGTCAATAAAAACAGCGGCACGGCCTTTTAACGCTTTTTGGAAATTATTCGCATAACTATCGTTCATAATATTTTATAAACTACCTCGCCCCGCCGCGTCTTTAAGTTTTAATAAATCGTCTCTGAGCATTAAAAAAATGTTATTTTTGATCCGCTGGCTTTTCTTCTGCGATTGGTAAATTAGCCGGCGGTTCCGGCGGGGACGGCGCTTTTTCCGCCGCATAGCTTATACTAACTCTGCCATTTTCAAAATATTTAATAGTAAAATCCCGAAACCCTTTCATTTTGAGTTTAGTGGAACTATGTGCTCCCGCCTCCTCTTTTTCCTTAGTTCCCAAATCAGTGATTTTATCCGCAATTTCAATAATCTTATCCTGATTATTGTCATTTTTCGCCACGGCCAATTCTTCAAATAACGGTTTCAGGTCAGGCCTTGATGATATTATTGCTTCCAAAAAATTCATTCTGTTTTTCGCGGCGGAAGTCTCTCCGGCGACTTCTTTCGGCTTAACTTGCTCGGTCGGCGCCTCCGGCGGCTTGGGCCTCGCCCCGGTTTGCTTCGCGTCCAATAACCTCCGCACGTTTATCGGCCATTCCTGCAATGATTTATCGGTCAAAAGCGCCACCGCCTTTCCTCTTGAATATCCGCCTTTTTCCACCAGTCTGGCGTATGAATCCACCGCTTTTTGAATTATGAGGCGGTATTCTTTTACGAGCATCTCCTGCGCCATTTTTTGATATAAGGCGTCTTTTTTGGCCGGCTTATAATTACGCGCGGACTTTAAATAATCATACGCCCCCACATTACCGCTAAAAAAGTAATACACGAGGTCCGCCTGCACCACCGATACGCTTCTATTCTGCAACATTGCGATAATTTCATCCTTGGCTTGCCATAACGCGATATCTCGCTCATTGCGGAAAATTTCGCCAAGAATCGTTTTTTTAATCTCCGGGTCACTTTCCCGCTCATAACCCGAAAGGTCTAAAACGCCGCCCTTGAGCTGACTCTCAAAAATTTTCTGGAGAATGCTATTTTTGTGATGTTCATATTCATGCTTCCTAACTGCTTCTCCCGTCGGAGCATCATATCCTTTGGTAAAAGCATCTTTATTGAGAACAATGAAAAAAATCGGGTCATCATGTTTTGACCTTGTAGCGAAACCGCCAGACCCAAACTTTGTCAATATGCCGCCTGTCGGACCGCCCATTTTTTGATGAATTTTTTTTGCTATGGAAGCTGACGTGGTAATATCTATCGTCATCGGCCCGACGGATACTTCGAGGTCTTTGTCGGAAAATTTCAAACCCGTCAGGTACTTCACCAAATCCGTGTTGTCCGGAAAGCGCTGTCTGATGTCCAAAGCCTTTGCTCTATTCTGATGGTAATCCTCAATAAATTTTTTCAGCATCTCTCTCTGATACGGACTAAAGCTGTATTTTTCAGCAAATTGGTCTATTTTTTCAATCAGCCTATCTGCCGACATATTGTTATCAAACTCAATGCTTCTCTCAATAAAAACCCGGCAAGCGGCCCATCCTTCGCGCTGCCCCGCCAGCTTTTCCTTAAAACCAACCAGGGCTTTTATTTTTTCTTTTCTGGGAAGTTTTTTTATCTCCGATAGTTCAAATTCCGGCGAAAAAATCTCGTCAAGCGGAGGATTGTCCCGTAAATGCTCTTTAAAATCTAAAGATAAAAGTTTTTCAAACTCTTCTTCGGTCAAACCGCCTTCCTGCTCTTTAACTCTCAAATTTTGATGCTCAATTTCTTCGGCGGATTTAGCCTCTTCCGGCGCCATTTGACCCCCTCTCGCTCCTTCTGCCGGTTCTTCGACCCCTCCCCGCCTCCCCTTATTAAGGGGAGGAGTTTCTCCTCCGCCCAATTGCGCGCGCTTAAGTTGGCGGCGGAGGTCGGCCAATTCTTTATTGACTTGCGGGATACGCTGGAAAATTCGGTTCAACTCCGCGCCGGCGGCCTCGGATTCGGGCGTGCCTTTGGGCGGCTCCTCAAGTTTGCCGGTCTTTAACATCTTTTTATACGCCTTTTTCTCGGCCGGCGTAAGTTCGGCTACTTTTGCCACCTGTTGGGATAAATCCATCGCCTCAATCCGCTCTTTTTCTTCTTCCAAATCCAAAATTTTAAGCTCGATAGTTCTTGCATCCAGACCCCTCCGCGCCTCCCCTTCCGAAGGGGAGGACACCGCAGACGCGTCTTCCGGCAGCTTGGGCGTTTCGGGTGGTTTTGGCTTCTTTCTGTCTTTTTCAGTTAATTCAATTACCTCTTCCGCGCCTTCGGCAACCACCTTCGGTTCCTCTTTTATTTCCGGCTCTTTTACTTTTTTTGCCTCAATTTCGCCGGAAACCGGTCTCTGGTTTCCCATCTCTTCTGCCACTGGCAGAATCCGATGCGCGGGAATGACATCGAAAGAGGACTCGGTGACTACTTCTAGCTCTCCTTCTTTAAACCACTTTTCTTCCATTTCGGTAAATGACTTCTCTTCCTGCCCCGTTCTTTTCTTCATTCCAAATTCGCCCCTCACGGCCGCTTGCACATTCCCCAGCACCGCCTCCGTATCTTTCACTAAATCTTCCACTTTTTGGCCGACAGCCGCAAGCTCAGCTTTTTCCTCCGGCGCTACTTCCGCTCCGGTTCTTTGCGCGATTTCTTCCGGCGCCGCTTCACCCGCCGCTTTTACCGCCGCCGCCTCTTCCTCTTCCCGATCCATAATCCCCCTCATCGCTTCCGTAAAATCCGCTATGGGATCATTAATAACCGACTTGTTTTCCACGCGCCCCTCTTCGCCTTTGTTTCGCGCCTCCGCCGATTCCTCAGCCGTAGGTTGTTTTGGTTTATTGGGCATATTCTTTACCCCCTCCCGCTCCCCCTTCTAAAGGGGGAGAAAATTAGGAGGATGATTATTTTATTCTTTTCCTGATTTCCGCGATTTTATCGCTATCAATTCTCTTAAAAATCTTTTCAATTACCGCGCGCTGTTCGCGGCGGATAACGGAAATTTTGCGCTCAAACTCGCGGTCGATTTTTTTGATCTCTTTGAGCCATTTTTGAAGTTGAGCGTCGCTTATTTTTTTCATCTTATTACCCGATTAAATACAAATCTTTGTATTTAATCGTAGGCGGCCCCGCCAGGGCGGGGGCAATGATATATTAATTAATTATCTTCTGCCATAATTCCACGAATTTATATCCGAATTTGGAAATATCGCGGTAAGTGACAACGACAATCAGGAGCATTAAAAGCGCGTAGCCCGCGGTGTGCACCAGCGATTCAATTTTTTGATTCATCGCCCGGCCGCGGATTTTTTCAATCGCTAAAAACAAAAGCCGCCCGCCGTCCAGAGCCGGAAACGGAAAAAAGTTGATAATCGCGAGGTTGATGGAGAGCATGGCCGCGAACTGCAAAAGATAGATCAGCCCCATGCGCGCCACCCGTCCGGTTAAAACGGCGATTCCGACCGGACCGGACAACTCCATCGCCACCTCCTGATGAACAACCAAATTGGCGATTAACTGATAAAAGGCCAGGACGATTTCTTTTGCGTAATAGGCGGCCGCCTCCATTCCTTTCCAAATTGCCAAATACCACGGATACGAAACAACGCCGGTTTCAATAAAAGCGATTCCCAATCCCGGCTTGCCTGTTTCCTTCAAAATTACCGGCGCGGCCTTAATTTCAAGCTGTTGATCGTTGCGCTTGATTTGAAGCGCAAGCTCCTTGCCCTCGCTCCCTTCTATATATGAACGCAAAAATTGTTCCGAGGATATTTCCCGACCGTCAATAGTTAAAATGGCATCGCCGACGGTGAGACCCGCCTTGGCTGCCGGATAATCACCCAAAACCTGGACGATTTGCGTCGCCCGTTCGCGGACTGTGGCACGCGATAAATCCGCGCCCTCCAGGGCCTGCGGCAAACCAATGCCGAAACCAATAGCCAAAAGCACGGCGCCCAAAATAAAATTCATAATGACACCGGCTGATAAAACAATCGCGCGCTTCCAGATCGGTTTATTGCTGAAACTGTCGGCATCGCTTGCCGCCCCGCCTTCTTCGCCCTTGATTTTGACGAAGCCGCCGAGCGGAATCCAATTTAGCGAATAAACCGTCGGAGCCGCCGGCTCCTTATCCGCGCTATAATTGGGTTTAACCAAACGCCACTTGCCGTCTTGCTTTTGAATCCCAATAGCTCTCGGCGGAAGCCCGAACCCAAACTCCTCCACCCGCGCGCCGGCTTTTTTGGCGGTAACAAAATGACCAAGCTCGTGGACAAAAACCAGGAGGCCGAGGATTAGGATAAAGATTAAGATGGTGATGATCATAATTATGATGCCAATCTACAAATAATATGCTAATGCTGCGAATAGTATTTGCGGCATTCGCATAAGATTCGCATCATTGGCATCATTATGACTTTTTCTTTTTCTTCGCCGCAGCCGCCTTCAGTTTTATCTTATGCATTTGCCAGGCGGTATAAACCGGCGTAATTTTGTTGGCGATAAACGCCCAAAAATCGCAACGGCTCCGCGCCTTCTTTTTGTCGGGCTCATTTTCCAGTTCATTCTGCAGCTCCCGATGCGTGACCGTGAATTCGTTATAAATATCATCCAACCGCTCATATAATTCCGGCCGGTATTTTATGTCCGCGAGAAGCTCATCGGCGGTCATACTCTCAAATCTCTTGAGCGGTTCGCGAAAACAGACATAAGCGCCGATATCTCTTTTTTCCAAATCGCCAAAATCAATATCCTTAAAATGCGCGGCGCCCGCCTCCTCCTGCGCCTTCTTGTCTTCCTCCAGAATATCGTGGAATTGTTTTAAAACGCTTTCTCTGTCCTCGCCCGGCACATTCGGCCGGCCGGCGATCAATTCCAAAAGTTTCAGTCCTTTTATTTCTTCTTTCGGATTTACCGCGCCGCTATCGGGCGTTGGCATTTTCATAATCTTAGGCCGTTGAAAAACTCGATTGATATGCGTCTGGAGTCCCGCCGTAAGGCGGGGAAAACGCGGGGTTACCTCCCTCACGGGAGGACTCCGGTTGTCATCAACGCCGATTCGGAGTTTTTCAACGCTCTCAATTTTTAACGGTTAATTTAATATTTTGCCCCAGCCATTTTTTCACGGTTGATTCCGTGGCCGGAGTTAAGTCGCTCACAAAAAACTGATGATTGGTTCCGCGAACGAGATTTTTATCTATCTCGGGATGATTTTTAAGATACGCCAAAATTTTGCCGACCACTTGTTCGGCAGAGTCCACGACAATAACTTTCCCTCCTATTTTACCGCGAATCGCGTTTTTTATCAACGGATAATGCGTACAGCCCAAAATGAGGGTATCAATCTGCTTTTGCTTTAGGGGATACAGGTATTTGCGGACAATTTGTTTGGTTTCCTTGGCATCAAGCCAACCCTCCTCCACGAGCGGGACGAGGAGCGGACAAGCCGCTGAAAAAATTCGAAATTCGAAATTCGAAATTCGAGACAAATCCGAATGTTCAAAATTTAAATTTTCGAAACGTTTTGAATTTTGGTCATTTGGATTTTGAATTTGTTTCGGATTTCGTGCTTCGAATTTCGGATTTAAATCCTTTATTTTTTGTTCATATATTCCACTCGCGATCGTCGCCCTGGTTCCGATGACGCCGATGCGGCCGTTTTTTGTCGCGCGCGCCGCGGCTTCGGCGGCCGGAGTAATGACTTCAAAAATCGGCACACCCGAAAATTTTTCACAGAGATAATCGTACGCCACCGCCGAGACGGTATTGCAGGCGATGACAATAATTTTTGCGCCTTTGGATAATAAAAATTCCGCGTCTTCCGCCGCGTACTGCTTAATTGTTTCGGCGCCTTTATTACCGTACGGCGTGCGTGCCGTATCGCCGAAATACAAAAGTTGGTACCCCGGCATCCGGCGCATCATCTCGCGAACGACCGTGAAGCCCCCGATTCCGGAGTCAAAGATTCCGATCATATGTTATTAATTAATTCAACGCCTTGCTCTCGCAAGGATTCCGATGCTATAATTTATTTTGTGCTGGGCCCAGTCTGGGACAAGGCCTGGGTTAGCACCATGGTCTTCGGGGTTCGATTCCCCGTGGGTCCAGCATCTAAAAATTTGGCACCGCGCTGTTGACAAAAAAGAATGAGTCTGATATACTGATTATAGGTGCTAATCCAGGTCAATTGTCCTAGATAAGACTCCCAGAGCCCCGCGCAAGCGGGGTCTTTGGTTTTTATAAACGGACATCGCTTGGTTTTGCGGCTTCCACATGCCCAAGGCCATTTTTCATCTCACCAATAATTGAAGTCTTAAATTCTTCCTCATTTTGGCCGCCGAGCGCTTCTTTTGCCGATGCCAAGCAACTGACTTGTTCTTCGGGTCTCAAAAGCGCGTCTTTCGGCACTTTTAAGGATTTGAAAAAATCAATGCCAACTCGTTGCCGAATAATCCGTAACCATTTAAGCGCTCTAGCCCACGCGTCGCGCTCCATCATTCTGGCCGGCAAGGTTAAAATTTTATAAATATCCATTGAGGCATAAATTTTTTCCCGCTCCTTGTAGATTTCATTAATAGCGGCTTTGATACCATCAAAACGCGGATCATCCACTGAAGATATCTCCAAGGTTCTACCTATTCTACCCCACTCTGCCATATATGCATCTTTCTCGGCCTCTAGTTTTTCTAATGCAACAATTTTTTCATTGGTTAAATATTTGGCTGTTTCCGGAATAGCTTCGGACACTGCCTCCATCGTCGATTTTAAAAAAGGAAAAGGGGGCATTACCCCAAGCTCCTTTTTTGATTTAAAAACTTTTCGTGACATCCAATACACTCTCCTGATTTTTTCAAATTTTCCCTCTCCCCGATTCTCTTTGTACTGCCACGAATGACCGAGCTCGTGAAGAAGTACGGCCAAATCCATTGGCGTATCTAATGAGGAGATCCATATCTGATTAGTATCTCCTTCATGAGACCCGCCCTTAATTGATCCTCCTCCGACGTAAATCTTTGAAACAAACTTGTTGGTTACATTTAATAAATTTAACCGCACCGGCTTGCCATCTTTTTCACCGACCAACCGCAATGAACGTAATTGCCGCGCCATTTTTACGTCATCTCCCGTCTTCAGCTCCTCTTCATCCCCCAATTCAATCTCGGCTTTGCCCAAAAAATTACCGCCAGCATCACGATACTCAATCTCTTTACTAATCAATTCGTGTTTATATTCTTGTTCTTTTTTTGTTACCGCGACCGGTGATACTTCTCTCATATTTTTTTGATTAAATTGGTCAACTCCTGTTTTTTTTCTTCCATCAACTCCTTCGTTGTCGCCTCAAGATTCAGCCGCAAGAGCGGCTCGGTGTTGGAGGCGCGGAGGGAAAACCACCAATCGGAAAAATCAACGCGGAGACCGTCAAGTTTTAAAACCGACACAGCCGAGGCGACATATTTTTCTTCCGCGGCCTGAATTATTTTTTCCTTGTCCGCGACGGTAAAATTAATCTCGCCCGAATGAAAATACCGCAGATATTCGGCAACCAAATCGTGAAGCGGTTTTCCGGAGGCGGAAATCGTCTCTCGACCATGAGCTCGAGGCCGAATGGCCGCCAAAACATAAAGCATCGTGAGGTCGCCGGATTCAATGCCGGGAAAATCATTAAAATAATAATGCGCCGAGAGTTCGCCGGCAAACGCCGCGCCTCCTTCTTTCATCTGTTTCTTGATATTCGCGTGGCCGACTTTGCAAAATTCAAACCGGCCGCCCGCGGCAACGACTTCTTCCTTCATAGCCGTAGTTACGCGCACATCTCCCAAAACCAAGGCGCCTTGCGATACTCGCAAAATTTCTTTAGCAAGGAGAATAGCCACAATATCGCCCCGCACCATGGCACCGCGGCTGTCAATAAATCCGACGCGGTCCGCGTCGCCATCGTAGGCCACGCCCAAATCGGCGCCGATTTCCAACACCTTTTTCTTCAAATCCGCCAAATTCGCCTCTTTTATCGGATTAGGCTCGTGATTCGGGAAGGTGCCGTCCAAATCAAGAAATATAGGAGTGAGCTCGCACGGTAAATTCCCAAAAATATCGGCCGTCAAAAGTCCGCCCATTCCGTTTCCGGCGTCAACCACCACTTTAAGCGGCGTGATACTCTCTTTGGGTACAAACGCGAAAAGTTTCGCGATATACTCCGCCCGCACATCGCTTTCCACCACTGTCCCGCGCGGCACATCCGAAAAATCCCCGGCCATGGCCAGGTCGCGGATGGCGGCCAGCCCCGATTCCAACCCGATCCCCCGTCCGTCGCCATAGACAATTTTGAGGCCGTTATATTCCTTGGGATTATGCGAAGCGGTAACCATCATGCCGGCATCATGCAAATCGTAATCCGCCACGGCAAAATAAAAAAGCGGGGTGGACGCCAGGCCGATATCAATCACGTCCGCTCCCTGGTCGGTAATGCCGCGGATAACGGCGGCGGCGATTTCCGGCGAGGAGGCGCGCATATCGCGGCCGACGACTACAACGTTGGCCTTGGTGCAGATAACAGTCGCCCGCGCGATTTTATACGCCGCTTCGGCGTCAAACTCGCCGGGATAAATACCGCGGATATCATAAGATTTAAAGATTGACTCTTGCATATTCATACTCTTTAGCCTTGGCGCGGCGATGGAAAAATTTACGGATTTCCTCGGCCGCAATAATCGACGCTGCCACGGCGATAATTATTAACCAATCGCGCCAAGATATCGGCGCGGTGCGTAAAATTTTATTCAACCAGGGATTGTAAACCGCCAAAAGCTGGAGCGAGATGACGACCATGGTCGCCACCACCAAAAAACGGTTGGAAAACGGATTCATCGTAAAAATAGATTTATCTTCGCTCCGGCAATTCCAGGCGTTAAACCACTGAAAAACCGCCAAAACCGTGAGAGAAATCGTCCAGGTCCGCAGCGCGTCCTCGCCACTCACAAAATAAAAAAGCGCGAGCGAGCCTATCGTCATTACCATAGCCATAAAGACCATCCGCTTTATCGTGAATTTATCCAGAAGATATTTTTTCGGGCGCTCAAAATTTCCGCGAAGCAAACCCGCTTCTTTCGGCTCCATCGCCAGCGCCACGTCCAAAAAACCATCGGTGACAAAATTGAGCCAAATAATTTGCGCCGGCAAAATCGGCAACGGCCAGCCCAAGACAATCGCGCCGCCGATAATAAACACCTCTCCCAAACTGGTCGAAAATAAATACAAAATGACCTTTTTAATGGTTTTATAGATATGACGCCCCTCTTCAACCGCTATTGTGATTGTGCCAAAATTATCGTCGGTTAAAATAATATCCGCGGCCTCCTTGGCAACCTCCGTCCCGATTTTTCCCATTGCCACGCCGAGATCCGCGGCCACAAGCGAAGGCGCGTCATTGACGCCGTCACCGGTCATCGCGATAATTTCCCCGCGCTTCTTATACGCATTAATAATCTTTAATTTATGTTCCGGCGTTACCCGGGCAAAAATCGATATCTTTCCGAGCCGGCGCGACAAATCTTCCTCGCTCAAGGCGTCAAGATCTTCTCCGGTTAAAATTTCATCGCCCTCGCGGTAAATACCGGCTTCGCGGCCAATGGCGGCGGCGGTAATTTTATGGTCGCCGGTAATCATTATCACGCGCATGCCGGCAGCCACGGCGCCGGCCACCGCCTCGCCCACCTCCGGCCGGAGCGCGTCTTTCATCCCGACAAATCCCAAAAAAGTCAGACGGCTGATTTTTTCGGACGTCAAAATTCCGGCGCCGTCATAACCGATGGAAACCGCAAGCACCCGCAGGCCCTCTTGAAAGAGGCCGGTCAGGCAATTTTCCAGACGGTCGCGGTCCCCGGCGCTCATTTCCCTTTCTGAACCATTCTCCCAAATTTTTTCCGAGAAACGCAATACCACTTCCGGAGCGCCAATAACGGTTAGCATGGAGCGGCCGTCAATCTGATGCATTGTGGCATGATATTTGGTTTTATAACTGAAGGGTATCTCGCCGATTTTTGGCGACTCCTCCTCAAGCTCGTCTTTCTTAAAACCGACTTTTTCCGCAAAAACACGGAGCGCCGCCTCGGTCGGGTCGCCGATTACTTCCCACCGGCCAACATCTTCCTTAAAAACCGCGCGGGCGTTGGCCGAGAAAGCCGCTGTCTTTCCCAAAAGAATAAGCTCCCCGTGATTTAAAGGATCAATGGCATTTTCCCCGAGCCAAATATCACCCCCGGGCTCGTAGCCCGCGCCTCCGACATCAAAAAATTTACCATCCACATATACTTTCTGCACGGTCATTTCGTTTTTGGTGAGCGTTCCGGTTTTATCCACCGCGATCACCCGCGCCTGTCCCAGCGCCTCCACGGCCTGCAATTTTTTTACCAAAACATTGCGCCGGCTAAGCCGCCAAACGCCGCCCGCCAAAACCAAAGTTAAGACGATGGGCAATCCTTCCGGCACGATAGAAACAGCCAGAGTAACAACGGTCGCGAACATTTGCGCCGCCGGCCGGCCGGAGAGCACCCCGTAACCAAAAAACGCGGCGCCGATAATCGCCACGGCGATAATAATTAATCGCGAAAGATTTTTAATATCCCTCTTAAGCGGAATCTCGGCGTCAATAGCGGCAACCCTTTCGGCGATTTTGCCGATTTGCGTATTAATGCCGGTCGCCACCACTATCGCCCGGCCATTGCCGGAAACAATATGCGTCCCCTTCCAGACCATATTTTTGCGATCGGCGAGGGGCGTCTCGGCCGGCAAAGCGGCCGCATCCTTACCGGCCGACTCCGATTCTCCCGTGAGCGACGCTTCATCCGCTCTAAGAGTATTTGAACTAATGAGGCGGGCATCGGCCGGAACCCTGTCACCCTCATTCAACGAGATAATGTCGCCCGGCACAACCGCTTCATCGGGGATAATAATCTCCCGGCCATCGCGCAAAACCGTGGCCTTGGTGGCCGTCATTCTGCGAAGCGCGAGCAGCGTCCTCTCCGCTTTTCCCTCCTGAATGGTCCCGACAATAGCGTTAAATAATAAAACCGCCGCGATAATCAGGGCGTCAATTATCTCGCCCATAAAAGCAACAAGAGCGCCCGCGGCAATCAAAACATAAATGAGCGGACTCCGGAATTGCCGCAAAAAAATCATCGGATATCCGCACACGTGCGCATCCTTAAATTTATTGGGGCCATATTCGGCAAGCCGGCTCTTTGCTTCACTCTCGCGGAGTCCGTCTTCATGAGAACCGAATTCCCGAATAATCTCTTCGGCGGTTTTTTGATGATAATTATTTGTCATAAATGGACAACTTTACTTTAATCCTCCCTTATTATATAATATTGACATAATTAACCTAAATTATCAAATTATGCAAAACTATATTATC
>Ga0265296_1002174_pt1 | contig 20353 bp, 19 predicted proteins | sample MunlanPumphouse1_FD_189073 | JGI IMG/M metagenome (GOLD analysis project Ga0265296, IMG submission 189073) | Groundwater microbial communities from a municipal landfill in Southern Ontario, Canada - Pumphouse #1 | ecosystem: Environmental > Aquatic > Deep subsurface > Groundwater | place...
CGCTTGGGCTCGCCCTTCAGCTTCCAATAGTGGCGCACCATGCGGAACACCGTGTCATTGGCTTCGCTGCCCGACGCGTTGAAGAAGATATGCGGCAGGCGCTGTCCAGTCAGTTCGGCGATCTTCGCGGCCAGCATGACCGTCGGCGGCGTCGCGGTCTTGAAGAAGGTGTTGTAAAACGGCAGCTCGCGCATCTGCGCCGCCGCGGCCTCGACCAGTTCCTCACGGCCATAGCCGACGTTAACGCACCACAGCCCCGCCATCCCGTCGAGGATGCGGTGGCCGTCGCCGTCGTGAATATAGCAACCTTCGGCGTGGGTGATGATGCGGCTGCCGCCGAGCTTTTCGATTTCGGCCCAGTCGGCCTGCGCGGGGAGATGGTGCGCGACGTCAAGGCGGCGCAGTTCGGCGATGTCGTGATTGCGGGGCATATGAAAACTCCTGATTCCTGAAAACCGTTCTTATCGAGCGAAGTCGAGATACCCCTCGAACTTGCGCACCGACGATGGGTGTCTCGACTTCGCTCGACACGAACGGAGAAGATCACTTCGGTTTTCGTTCAGGGCGAGAAGCTGATCCGCGCCAGATAGCGATCATAACGGGTGACACGGCGGTTCATAATTCGCCTCTTAACGCACGGCCGAGCAGGTGGAAATAGGTCTGGCTTTCAGCGCTGTCGTCCGTCGCCCATTCGGGATGCCATTGGACGGCGAGCAGCGGCGCACCGTTCGGCCGCGCGCTATAGGCCTCGACCAGCCCGTCGGGCGCGCACGCCTCGACCGACAGCCCCGCGGCGAGCTCGCCGACCCCCTGATAATGTACCGAATTCACCTCAAGCTTCGGCGCATCATACGCCGCCGCCAGCAGCCCGCCCGCGACCAAATCGACCGGGTGGCGATGATCGAACATCGCATCGAAATCGGCCTCATCGGGCGCATGATGATGCAGCAGCTCGGCGCTCGACGACGTGTCACGCCGCAGCGTCCCCCCGAGCGCGACGTTGATCTCCTGAAAACCGCGGCAGATGCCGAACAGCGGTCGCTGCGCCGCGACCACCGCCTCGACCAGTTCGATCATCATCCGGTCGCGATCGGGATCGAACGGCCCCTCGCCCGCCGCTGAATCGCCGTAGCGTGAGGGTTCAACATTCGACGGCGTCCCGGTCAGCAGCACCCCGTCGAGGCGTCCGATGACCTCGCTAGCGCGCATGAATTCGGGCAGCGACGGGATGATCAGCGCCGCACAATCGGCATATTGCATCGCCGCGGTCGCATAACGGTTCATCACCGCCTGCGCGGTCTCGACGCCGACGGTGCGGTTGCAGGCGATGATGCCAAGGACGGGGCGCGCGGTCATACCGCATTGCTGCCGACTTTCATCGCGCGAGGCCAGCAGAATCTTGGTCAGCGCGATCCGCGCTTGCCGGGCTATCCGCCATGAGTTAGTTGCGAGTCATTCTCAATTACTGGAAGGCCATCTTATGTCCGACGTGCAAGCCACCCCCACTCACGACTGGAACGGCGACAGCGACGCGCGCTGGGCGGCGAATCTGGACCGGCTGGACCTGATGCTTCAGGATTTCGGCGATGCGGCGGTCGCAGCCGCAGCGGCGCAGCCCGGCGAACATATCCTCGACATCGGCTGTGGATCGGGAGCATCGACTTTCATGCTGGCCGATCAGGTGGGACCGACGGGTCATGTTCTGGGCGTCGATATATCGCAGCAGTTGGTTGAACTGGCGCGCGCCGCCACGCCCGACGCGGCGCCGGTTGAATTTCGCCTGGCCGACGCGGCAACGGCGGCATTTCCAGCCGAAGGCTTCGATCTCCTCTTCTCCCGGTTCGGCGTCATGTTCTTCGATGACCCGGTAGCCGCCTTCGCAAACATGCGTCGTGCGCTGAAGCCCGACGGGCGGGTCGCTTTTGTGTGCTGGCGCAGCGCGACCGAGAATGATTGGGTGCGCCTGCCGATGGCGGCAATCCGCGACATCGTGCAACCCGCCCCCGCGGATCCCGATGCGCCCGGTCCGTTCGCCTTTAGCAATCCTGAGCGGCTGACCGATATTCTGGCGACAGCGGGCTTTACCGACATCGAAGTCAGGCCGTTCGATACACGCCTCGTCTACGGGCGCAGTGATACGCGCGAGGCGGCCATCGACGATGCGCTCGATATGGCGTTTCAGGTCGGCCCCTTGGCACGCGCGCTGGCCGATCAACCGGATGACGTTCGCGCTCGCGCGGCAGAGGCCGTCCGCGCTGTCTTTGCTGCCCAGTCCGGCGATACATCGGTGCTGATTGACGGCGCCGCGTGGATCGTGACGGCACGCAATCGCGCCGCATAAGCGGCACGATATCTAGCGATGTGGGGAAATGGTGCACCCGGAGCGATTCGAACGCCCGACCCTCAGATTCGTAGTCTGATGCTCTATCCAGCTGAGCTACGGGTGCGTGGAGAGGCGCCTTTAAGGGGCGTCGCGTGGGCGCGCAACCCCCTATTTCAGCTTTGTGACCGTGGCGCAGGATGATTGGCGGCGCACCGCGTTCAGCCCGCCGATTTCCTTGGGGTCTTTCAAAAGCAGGCGGATCAACGCGATGCCGCGATCATGGTTCGTGCGGACAACCTCGGCTCCCGCAGGAACCGTCTGCCCTTCGCGCGCCAGGATGATTCGGAACGGCTTGCCCGCCGCCTCGACATCGTTGCGAACAAAGATCACGTCCGTTGCGGCGTCGAAGATGCTGAGCGAGCTGTAACGGCCCGGAACCGGCGCCACGTCGATCGCCAGCGGCCCTGCCGACAAATCGTAGGGACAGGTGGAATAAGCGAGGTCCGGGCTGGGCCGCACGACGGGCTGACGCGCGGGGGTCGCCAGATTGCCATAGGACATGGTATTGACGCCGCCCTGCCCCAGCCGGTCCGATGCGATCTTCATCAACCCATAGGGAATCGCGCCAATCGCCGCCCATGCGGTCGCGGCAGCAAAGATGAGCCCAAAGGCCAGCGGGCCGAGCCAGTTACGCATCTCAGCAGCCCTCCCTGACGATTTGCGGCAGCACCGCCTTCGCCGGATCGGCGCGGAACGCCTGCCCCGGATTGTACATGCGGAGCGTCAGGTGGAACGGCTGGCCCTTGGCCCCGGGCAGCCATGCGCCCTCGGCTGGCTTGTCCGGCGCGATCATGACGCGCCATTCGCCCTTGGCATCCAGCGCGACATTCGCGCCGTTGACCGACCAGATGTCCGCCGGATTGGCGACCAGATAGCCTTTGGCATCGTAGATAGTGACGCTCCACCAGCGCGCATCGAGCGGCTTGCCCGACAGGCGGTAGCGGCAATTGCCGTCGAGCGGCGCGCCCGCGGCATCGGTTGTTGCCGACCAATAGACGGTTTCCTTCGCAGGCAGCGCGAGCAGGCCGGCGCGCGCGACCAGCGCGCGGGTGACGGGATCGGTCGTCTTGGTGCCAAAGCCCAGCGAGGTCGTCCAGGGCCCGTTGGCAATCGCGCCAGTGCTGAGCCCGCCGCCCGTGAGCGCCCAGGCTGCGCCGAGACCGACGGTCAGCCCGCCGACAAGGGCGATCGCATAGCGGTGCCAGCTTTTCATGACGTGCTCCCCCTGTCGTCACCTTCGCAGGGGCGACGACTATTTCGCTTTCAACGCCGCCTGTGCTGCCGCCAGTCGTGCAATCGGCACACGGTACGGTGAGGCGCTGACATAGTCGAGGCCGGTTTGTTCGCAGAAATGGATGCTCGGCGCGTCGCCGCCGTGCTCGCCGCAAATGCCCAGCTTGACGTCGGGACGCGTCTTGCGCCCGCGCTCCGCCGCCAGCTCGATCAGCTGCCCGACGCCCTCGACATCCAGGCTGACGAACGGGTCGGTCAGGAAGATGCCCTTGTCGACATATTGCGTCAGGAAGCGGCCCGCGTCGTCGCGGCTGATCCCGATCGTCGTCTGGGTCAGGTCGTTGGTGCCAAAGCTGAAAAACTCGGCCGTTTCGGCAATCTCGCCCGCCATCAGCGCGGCGCGCGGCAGTTCGATCATCGTGCCGACCAGATAGGCAATCTCGCGGCCCTTTTCGGCGAACACGGCCTTGGCCTGCGCGTCGACAACGGCCTTCATTAAGTCGAATTCGCGCCGCGTCGCCACCAAGGGAATCATCACCTCGGGGATCGGAGCAGCTCCCGTGGCGGCGGCCACATCACACGCCGCCTCGAAGATCGCGCGCGCCTGCATCTCATAGATTTCGGGATAGGTGACCCCCAAGCGGCACCCGCGATGGCCGAGCATCGGGTTGAATTCGTGAAGTTCGTTGGCGCGCGCCTTGAGCGCCTCGATCCCGACACCCGCCGCGGCGGCAACGTCGGCGAAATCCTCTTCGCGCGTCGGCAAAAACTCATGAAGCGGCGGATCGAGCAGGCGGATGGTGACCGGCAGCCCCGCCATCACCTCGAAAATCCCGGCAAAATCCGCCCGTTGTTCGGGCAGCAATTTGGCCAGCGCGAGGCGACGACCCGCCTCATTCTCGGCCAGGATCATCTCGCGCACCGCGGTAATCCGCGCCGCGTCGAAGAACATATGCTCGGTGCGGCACAGCCCGATGCCCTCGGCACCGAAATCGCGCGCGACTTGGGCGTCTTGGGGCGTTTCGGCGTTGGCGCGCACCTTCATGCGGCGGACCTTGTCGGCCCACACCATCAGCGTACCGAAATCGCCGACCAGTTCGGGCAGCAGCGTCTTGACCTCGCCCGCCATCACTTCGCCGGTCGACCCGTCGAGGGTGATGATGTCGCCCTCGCGCAGTTCGCGCCCGGCGACGCGGAGCACGCGGGCATTGCCGTCGATCGACAGCCCGCCCGCGCCCGATACGCACGGCCGCCCCATGCCGCGCGCGACGACAGCCGCGTGGCTGGTCATCCCGCCGCGCGCGGTCAGAATGCCCTTCGCCGCGTGCATGCCATGGATGTCTTCGGGCGACGTCTCGACGCGGACGAGGATGACCGCCTCGCCCATTTCGGCGGCCTTTTCAGCCGCATCGGCGGTGAACATGATCTTGCCCGACGCGGCACCGGGGCTGGCGGGCAGCCCCTTGGTCAGCACGTCGCGCGGCGCATCGGGGTCGAGCGTCGGGTGGAGCAGCTGGTCGAGCGCGCCGGGATCGACGCGGGTGACCGCTTCCTCTTCGGTGATCAGCCCTTCGGCCGCCATATCGACCGCGATCTTCAGCGCCGCCTTCGCGGTGCGCTTACCCGATCGGGTTTGCAGCATCCACAGAGTCCCGCGCTCGACGGTGAATTCGATGTCCTGCATGTCGCGATAATGGTTTTCGAGCGTGTCGAAGACGCGACCCAGCTCGCCGAAGGTCTCCGGCATCGCCTCTTCCATCGACAGCGGCTTGGCCCCGGCCCGCTCGCGCGCCGCTTTGGTCAGATATTGCGGGGTGCGGATCCCCGCGACGACGTCCTCGCCCTGTGCGTTGATCAGCCATTCGCCGTACCAGGCGTGCTCTCCGGTCGCGGGGTCGCGGGTGAAGGCAACGCCGGTGGCCGAGGTGTCGCCCATATTGCCGAACACCATCGCCTGGACGCTGACCGCGGTGCCCCATTCGCCGGGGATCGAATTGATCCGGCGATAGACTTTCGCGCGGTCGCTTTCCCAGCTGGCGAACACCGCCCCGACCGCGCCCCACAGCTGGTCGCTGGGTTTCTGCGGGAACGGCGCACCGGTCTCGCGCTCGACGATCGCCTGATATTCCTTGACCAGCGCCTGCCAGTCCTCGGCCGACATTTCGGTGTCGAGGTAAAAGCCGCGGTCTTCCTTGGCGATCTCCAGCGCTTCTTCGAACTCGGCATGGTCGAGGCCCATGACGACGTCGGCGTACATCTGGACGAAACGGCGATAGCTGTCCCATGCAAAACGCGGATCGCCCGACGCTTCGGACAGGCCGACAACGGTCTTGTCATTGAGCCCCAGGTTGAGCACGGTGTCCATCATCCCCGGCATCGACACGCGCGCGCCCGAGCGCACCGAGACGAGCAGAGGATCGGCGGCGTCGCCGAATGTCTTGCCCGTGATCCCTTCGATGTGGGTGATACCCGCGGTCACCTGTTCGATCAGGCCCGCGGGGAATTGTTCGCCATGGGCGTAATAAGCGGTGCAGACGTCGGTGGTGATGATCAGGCCCGGGGGCACCGGCAGGCCGATCGAGGCCATTTCGGCGAGGTTCGACCCCTTGCCGCCCAGCAATTCCTTCGAACGCTCGGCCGTCGTGGCCGCGCCGCCGAACAAATGCACCATCTTCGTCATTATATGCTCCTGCTGCCCCGGGGAGGAGGTTGCGCGGGGGAATAGGGTGGACAGTTGTTATCGTCGATTCAGTTTTACTTCGTTCGTTATAAGCGAACCACCACTACCCCGTTTGTGTCGAGCGAAGTCGAGACACGCTCTTGTTTGCCCGCGGCATCAAGGTGTCTCGACTTCGCTCGACACGAACGGATCATGGGTTAGCCTTACCCCTCGATCTTCGAAAAATCGGCCACACCATGCACCGCGCCGGTAAATCGCGCGAGCAGTCCGAGCCGATAAGCGCGCACCGCTTCGTCGGGATCGTTGACCATCACGCCATCGAAAAAAGCATCGATCGGCGCGCGGAGCGAGGCGAGCGCCGCCATCGCGTCGGTGAAGCGTTCGTCGGCGACTGCGGCGGCGGCGGCGGGTTCAGCGGTGTCGAGCGCGGCGAGCAAGGCACGATCCACATCCGTCGCCCCCGCGAAGGCGGGAGCCGCCATCGTGACAGCAGTATCGCCTGCGGCCCCCGCCTTCGCGGGGGCGACGGAAATATCGGCCTGCTTCAAAATATTCGCCGCGCGCTTATACCCCGCCAGCAAATTCGCCCCGTCATCGCTCGCCATAAACGCCTGCAAGGCCTTCACCCGCGCGAGCAGCCGAACCAGATCATCCTCGCCGCCAAGCGCAAACACTGCGTCGATCAGATCGTGGCGGACACCGGCTTCGCGCTGCTGAACTTTGAGGCGGTCGATCAGGAAGGCGACGATTTCTTCTGTGGGATCCGAGTAGTCGGCGCCTTTAGAGTCGTAGAGGCGCTCCCAGTCCACCGCTGAAAACAAGGAGGTCAGCGAAATGCGCAGATTGTTCTCGACGATAATTCTGATCGTACCCAAAGCAGCACGGCGAAGAGCAAAGGGATCTTTTGACCCCGTAGGCTTCATATTGTGAGCGAAGAAGCCAAAGAGCGCATCTGCCTTGTCCGCCAGCGACACTAGCACACCGACTTCGTTGCTCGGTAGATCGTCATTAGGGCCGGCGGGCTTGTATTGATCGCGAATAGCCTCAGCAACATCACTGCCCAGAGCGCTGGCATAGTAGTAGCCCATCAGCCCCTGAAGTTCAGGAAACTCACCGACCATCTCCGTGACGAGGTCCGCTTTCGCCAGATCGGCCGCGAGCTTCAAGCGCGGCTGCATCGTTCGCGCCTTCTCTTCATCCCAACCGATGAGTTCTGGCAGCCGGGTGGCCGCAATCGACGAAATGCGCTCAACGCGCTGCGAGACCGTTCCCAGCTTTTCGTGGAAGGTGATGTTGGCCAGCTTCTCGGCGTGCTGCGCGAGCGTCTTCTTCTGATCCTGCTCCCAAAAGAAGCGCGCATCCGACAGGCGCGCCGCGAGCACCTTGCGGTTCCCCGCAACAATCTCTGCTCCGCCATCGACCGCATCGATATTGGCGGTGCAGACAAAGCCGTTGGCCAGCTTGCCCGCCGCATCGTTCACGACAAAATATTTCTGGTTTACCCGCGCCGTCAGCTGGATAACCTCGGGCGGCACTTCCAGAAACGCCTCGTCGAAGCGCCCGAGCAGCGGCACCGGCCATTCGGTGAGGCCGGCATTCTCGATCACCAGCCCCTCGTCCGCGACCAGCGTCAACCCCGCGTCGGCCGCGGCCTTCGCAGCGCCGTCGCGGATGATCGCCTGTCGTTCCTCATGGTCGACGATGACGTGGCAAGCGCGCAGCTTTTCGGCATAGTCCGATGCCGAGCCAATCGTGATTTCGCCCGGGCAGTGAAAGCGGTGGCCGCGCGTCGCATAGCCCGACGCAACCCCGCCAACTTCGCATGGAATAAGCTCTTCGCCGAAAATCGCGACGATGCCCGACAGCGGGCGCACCCAGCGCAGGCTTTCACTGCTCGCGCTGTCCTTGCCCCAGCGCATCGACTTGGGCCAGGCGAAGGCGCGGATGATCGCGGGGATCGCCTCGGCCAGCACCTCGGCGGTCGCGCGACCGGGCTTGTCGATGACGGCGAAGTACACGCCGTCGCGGTCTTCGAGCTGGTCCTGCGTCAGCCCGGTCTTGCGCAGAAAACCTTCAAGCGCCTGCGGCGGCGCGCTGCTGCGCGGGCCTTTAAGTTCCTCGCTGACCGCAGCGGTCGCATCGAGCAAACCCTTGGCGATCAGCGCGAGGCGACGCGGGGTCGACCAGATGCTGAAGTCGCCGACGTCGATGCCCGCCGCAGCCATCTGGGCGCGAAACAATTTGTCGAGTTCGGCCCGCGCGCCAGCCTGCATCCGGGCCGGGATTTCTTCCGAGCGCAGTTCAAGAAGGAAGTCGGTCACAGCGTCCACCCCGGATATTTCGCGGTCCATGCGTCAGACTGGCTATCAATCCACGCTTTGCAGCTGCCCTTCGCGAGGTCGCGGACGCGGGCCATGTAATTGGCGCGTTCCTGGACGCTGATCACGCCGCGCGCTTGCAGCAGGTTGAACAAGTGGCTCGCCTCGATCGCCTGGTCATAGGCGGCGAGCGGGACATTTGCGGCGATCGCGCGCTGGCATTCGGCCTCTGCCGCCTTGAACCCCGCAAACAAGCTGTCGGTGTCGGCGACCTCAAAATTCCATTTCGAGAACTGCTTTTCATTCTCGAGGAAGACGTCGCCATAGCTGACCCCCGGCACGTCGCCGACCGGGTCGGAGAAGCGCAGGTCGTACACATTGTCGACATTCTGGATATACATGGCGAGGCGTTCGAGCCCGTAGGTCAGCTCACCCGCGACGGGCTTGCAGTCGAAGCCGCCCATCTGCTGAAAGTAAGTGAACTGGGTGACTTCCATTCCGTCGCACCAGACTTCCCAGCCCAGTCCCCATGCGCCCAGCGTCGGGCTTTCCCAGTCGTCTTCGACAAAGCGAATGTCGTGGAGCAGCGGATCGATGCCGATCGCGGCGAGGCTGCCCAGATATTGTTCCTGCAGGTCGGCGGGCGAGGGCTTCAGGATCACCTGATATTGGTAATAATGCTGGAGCCGGTTCGGGTTCTCGCCATAGCGGCCGTCGGTCGGGCGGCGGCTCGGCTGGACATAGGCGACGTTCCACGGCTCGGGGCCGAGGCTGCGCAGCGTTGTCGCGGGGTGGAACGTCCCGGCCCCGACGCGCATGTCATATGGTTGCAGGATCGCGCAGCCGCGGGCGCCCCAATAGGCATGCAGGGTCAGGATCATGTCCTGAAAGCTCAAGGATTTCGTCTCCGCCGCGTCGGCCACTATCCGCTCTTTCGCAGGTGCAACAAGTGTCGCTGCCCTTGGCGCAGGGCGCGCGCAGGGTCAAGGCGCGTGCGGCGCGGATGTTGGCGAAAGTGCCGCGGAGCGCGACATCGGGCGGCAAATGTAAGGTCTTGTTGACACAGTCAGCGAATCATGTCATTTAGTCATGGACACGTGACATACGGTCAGTGTCGCCTGACAACGGGATCGACGATGAACAACCAGTTGAAGGTGCTGCGCGCGATGCGGAACTGGAGCCAGGCCGAACTGGCCGACCGGCTCGACGTGTCGCGCCAGGCGGTGAACGCGATCGAGACGGGAAAATATGACCCGTCGCTGCCGCTCGCGTTCAAACTGGCGCGGCTCTTCGCGATGCCGATCGAGGAGATTTTCGACGATGGCCATGAAGGACATGACGATGGTGAATGAGCCGCAAGACATGCACCGGCGCCCCGGCGTGCTGTGGCCGACCCTTATTACGCTGGCGACCGTTTTCCTGATGGGCGGCGTCGCCGGATACCTCGACGCGCATCGCGCCGATGGCGGCGACGGGCCGTCGGGGCTGGTCGCGGGCGGGCTCGTCTTGCTGGCGGGCGTTGGCGTAATGTGGCTGTACGTGCGCCGGTTCCCATTGTTCTGGCAGGGCTGGTCGCGCCGCAAGCGGCTCTACACCGCGAGCATCGCCGGATCGGTGCTGCTCGGCCTGCTGACCGCCATCCTGCTCCGCAGCGGTCAGGCGGACGTCACCGCCGATCCGTTTTTCAGCAACAGCGCGCTGTCGCCGCAGATCGCGATCCTACTGGCGCTGCTTTGGGGCGCCGGCATTTCGATCGCGGTGTTCATCTATCAGCGGACGATCGATGACCATGAAGAGCGCGCCTATCTGTGGGCCGGACTCGCCGGATATTATGCTTTCGTGATCCCGGCGCCGATGTGGTGGGTGCTCGCCCGCGCCGACCTGGCACCACCGGTCGATGCCATGCTGCTGTTCGGACTGACGATCATCACCAACGCCCTCGTCTATCTGTGGCTCAAGTTCCGATAGAAACTTTCACTCTCCCCTTCCCCAACCCCTCCGGCCATAAGCGCCATAGAAAAAAGGACATTCTCCGATGAAAAAATGGTTCAAGATCCTCGCCACCACCTGCGCCGTCATTCCGTTTGCGCAATGCGCGGTGCTGCCCGGCAGCAACGTCGCCACCGCCGCCGAACCCGCGCCGGTTGCCGCCGCCGCGACGGCCCTTACCGACGCCGACCCGGCGCTGTGGGTCGTCAAGGACGAGGACACGACCATCTATCTGTTCGGTACCGTCCATGTGCTGAAACCCGGCCTCAGCTGGTTCGACGAGGCGGTAAAGGACGCCTTCGACAAATCGGACGAGATGATGCTCGAACTGGTGATGCCCGAAGATCAGGCCGCGGTGGCCAAGACAATGATGCCGCTGGCGATGGACCAGAGCGGCAAGACGATTCCCTCGCGCCTGACCGCCGACGAACTCAAGGCCTATCAGGCGGCGATGGTCAGCGTTGGCGTACCCGCCAACGCGTTCGACAGCTTTGAACCTTGGTTTCCCGCGATGACGCTGTCGGTGCTGCCGCTGACCAAGCTCGGTTATGACCCCGAACAGGGCGCCGAAAAGCTGCTGACGAAATTCGCCAAGGCGGACAGCAAGCCGGTCGCGGGCCTCGAAACGCTCGAAGAACAGCTCGGCTTTTTCGACCAGTTGCCCGACACGCAGCAGGTCGCCTTCCTGAATGCTGTAGTCAAGGACATCGACAAGCTGGGGCCGATGCTCGACAAGATGGTCGGGCTGTGGGCCAAGGGCGATCCCGACGGCTTGGCGGTCACGATGAACGAAAGCATGGCGGCGACCCCAGAACTTGCCACCATGCTGCTCTACGATCGCAACCAGCGCTGGGCCGATCAGATCAAGACGCGGATGGGTAAGCCGGGCACGGTATTTATCGCGGTCGGCGCCGGGCATCTGGCAGGCGAAAAGAGCGTGCAGGATTATCTGAAGGACCGCGGCCTGACCGCGACGCGGGTCGAGTATTGAGGGCAGACACGCATCTTTCCGGTCATTGGGGTCGCCGCTTTGCGGCGGCCCTTTTGCCGTTCCTGCTCGCCGCATGCGGCACCGCAGAACCGGGGCCAAAAGCGCGACCGGCGATGTGGCTGGTCGAGGATGCCGATACCCGCATCTATCTGCTCGGTACGATGCACGCGCTGCCGCGCGGGACCGATTGGGATGACGGCGCAGTTGGGCAAGCGATCGCGTCCGCCGACGAGCTGATGATGGAGTTGTCGCCACCCCAACTCGCGGCGGCGGGCAGCGAATTTCAGAAACTGGCACCGCGTACAACGCCGCTCGCGATCGACGCGCGGCTGCGCGGCAAGGCGCTCGCCAATTATCGTGCGCTGGAGGACAGCGGCCGTGCCTTTGGCGGTGACGAGCTCGACGATTGGGCGGTGATGGTACTGATGGGCCAGCGCGTCGCGCAGGACGCCAGTCTGTCGGGTTACGACGGCGTCGAAAATGGCCTGACCCGGCAATTTCGGGCGGCGGGCAAACCGATCGCAGGGCTGGAAACGGCGCGGACGCAGCTGATGCTGTTCGAAACGCTCGACGCCCCGACCCAGCGCGCGCTGCTGACCCGCGCCGCGGAGGGCGCGGACGATGCGGTTGCCGAGGTCGCCGCGCTAACCACCGCGTGGAGCCGCGGCGATGTTGCGACGCTGGAAAAGATGATCAACGAGGATGTCGATGCGGTCCCCGCGGCGCGCCGCGCGATCATCACCGATCGCAACCGGCGCTGGGCGGCATGGGCGAAACGCCGGATGGCGCAGCCTGGAACGGTGATGATGGCGGTCGGCGCGGGGCATCTGGTCGGGGCGGGCGGCCTCCCGGCGATGCTGGAAGCCGAGGGGATGACATTGACCCGGGTGCAATAGCCCGGAAAGGTGATGCAGTGATGGAAACGGGCTTTATTTCGCGCCGACGCTTTGAAGCCCTCTGCATCGCCGGGGCGGTGATCGAGACAATATTTCTCGGTCTCATCTTTGATCGGCGGCTGGCGGTCGATGGGATCTGGCTGGCGATCTTGTTCACGTTCGTTTTTCCGTGGGTACCCTGCCTGCTTGGGTTTGCGGTCACACGTCGCCGCAGCCGAGCGGCAGCGCTGCTCTTCCTGCTGCTCGTGGGCCTCGCGTGGGTGGCGGGGATCCGAGCCGGGACATCCGCCTGGTGGGATGATCCGGTCCTGTTCGTCGGCGCGCTTGCCACGCTGGTTCAAACCATCGCCGCGCTCATGCTGGTCAGCCCCGCAGGATGGCGATGGACCGCCACATCGTCGACGGCGAACACCGGCACCCTTCCTTAGTGCCGCGCGTCTGTGGACGCCCCGTGCTTGCATTTCCCGCGCTTCCCCGCTAAGCGCCGCCGCTTCCGACCATGGTCATCCCTGGAGGCGTGGCGGACTTTGAAACTTTTCTCGGAGAAAAATGATGAGCGACCAGCTGGTGCTGTCGGCCGAGACGCGTGATCGGGGAGGCAAGGGAGCCTCGCGTGAACTGCGTCGTGAAGGCCGTGTCCCTGCCGTTGTCTATGGCGGCAAAGAAGAACCCCTGATGATCCATGTCGAAGAAAAGCTGCTGATGAAGCAGCTGATGACGGGTCACTTCATGAACTCGGTCGTGATGATCGACGTCGGCGGCAAGCAGATTCGCACGCTCCCCAAGGACGTCGCGTTCCACCCGGTCAAGGATCGTCCGATCCACGCCGACTTCCTGCGCATTTCGAAGGATTCGAAGGTTCAGGTCGCGGTGCCCGTGGTGTTCATCAATGAAGAAGCCTCGCCGGGCCTGAAGCGCGGCGGCGTGCTGAACATCGTTCGCCACGAACTCGAACTGATCTGCGACGCGGACAAGATGCCCGACGACATCGAAATCGACGTCACCGGTTATGACGTCGGCGATTCGATCCACATCAGCAATGTGACGCTGCCCAAGGGCAGCGAAAGCGCGATCACCGATCGCGACTTCACCATCGCCACGATCGTCGCCCCCTCGGCGATGAAGTCGAGCGAAGGCGACACGACGGTCGACGGCGGCGAAGCTGCTGCCGAAGGCGACGAAGCCTAAAATCATTCGGGCGGCCCCTCCCTTTGTGGGAGGGGCCATCCACGAAAGGCAGATGCGATGCAGCTCTGGGTCGGCCTCGGCAATCCCGGTCCGCAATATGCGATGCACCGCCACAATGTCGGCTTCATGGCCGCCGATGTCATCGCCAATGTCCACGACTTTCCGGCACCCGCGAAGAAATTCCAGGGCTGGATTCAGGACGGGCGCATCGGATCGCAGCGCGTCCTGCTGCTCAAACCGGGTACCTTCATGAACGAAAGCGGCCGCAGCGTGCGTGCCGCGATGGACTTCTACAAGCTGGAAACCCCGGACGTAACGGTGTTTTACGACGAGCTTGATCTGGTGCCGATGCAGGTGAAGGTCAAACGTGGCGGCGGCGCGGCGGGGCATAACGGCATCCGCAGCATGATCCAGCATATCGGCGAAGATTTCCGCCGCGTCCGCATCGGTATCGGCCATCCGGGCCACAAGGACCGCGTCACCGGCCATGTGCTGGGCAATTATCACAAAAGCGAGATGGAACCGCTGATCGACCTGCTCGGCGCGATCGCCGCGGAAGCGACGTGGTTGGCCGAAGATAACGACGTGCGCTTTCAGAGCGATCTGGCGCTGCGTTTGCAGGGCTGACGATCGTGCAGCGCGTGCTGATCATCGGGCCGTGCGGCGCCGGGAAATCGACGCTGGCCGCCGAGCTGGGTCGGATGCTCAAGCTGCCGGTCTTTCACATGGACCAGCTCAACTGGCGTCCGGGGTGGGTCGAAAGCAGCAAGGATGAGGTACGTGCCCGGTTGGCCACCATCACCGCCAGCGAGCGGTGGCTGATCGACGGCAATTATGGCGGCACGCTCGACGCGCGACTGGCGCGTGCAGACACTGTCGTCTATCTCGATTTTCCGATCCGGCTGTGCGCCTGGCGGGTGCTGCGCCGGATCTGGACCTATCGCGGGCGCAGCCGTCCCGACATGACCGAAGGCTGTCCCGAGCGCTTCGATATGGAATTCTTCCTCTACCTGCTCGCGTGGAACAGCGGACCGCGGCCGCGTACCGAAGAGCGGCTGCGCGATTATCAAGGCACGCTGGTACGGCTCAAAAATCCACGCGCATTACAAGAATGGCGCACTTCGCTGGACAAAATGACCGCCTGACCCCGGTTTGGCGTTGGCGCAAAATTCAGGCATGATCGCGTCCGAAAAGGAGTCCGCCATGCCCACCCCTTCCCGTCCCAGCCGCCGCGAGCTGATTGCCGGGGCCGCCGCGCTGACCGCCGCCGCCCCTGCTCTGCTCAACGCCGCAACCCCGTCCGCAACCCCGTCGCTCAAAGGGCGCACGATCCTGATCACCGGAGCTTCGAGCGGGTTTGGCCGGGTCGGCGCGCTTTATTATGCCGGGCTGGGTGCCAAGGTCATCGCGACAATGCGCGGGTTGCCGCGGCCCGAGGCCGACACACTCGCCGCAGAGGCCGCAAAGGACAAGCTCGACCTGCATATCGTCGAAATCGACGTGACCAGCGATGCGTCGGTCGCGAGCGGGACCGCGAAGGCGCTGGAAATAGCGGGCGGGCGGATCGACACGCTGATCAACAACGCCGGGATCGGAATCACCGGACCGGTCGAAGTACAGGATATGGAAGCGACGAAGCTGATCTTCGACACCAATGTCCTGGGCATCCAGCGCATGCAACTCGCGTTGCTGCCCCAGATGCGCGCGGCGAAGAGCGGGCAGATCTTCAACATCTCGTCGCAGCTGGGCCGCGTCATCGTGCCGGGCGGTGGGCATTATTCGGCGACCAAGTTCGCGGTCGAGGCTTTGTCCGAACAGCTGGCCTATGAGCTGGTGCCGCACGGCATTGAGGTGACGGTGATCCAGCCGGGCGGTTATCCGACGAAGGTGTGGGTCAACCGCAACGCCTATACCGGCGCGCTCAAGCAGCGCAGCGATGCGGCGGTGCTCGAAGCCTATGCGCCCTTTACCCGCGGCATGGGGACCGAGGACGGCAGCGGGCGCAGCGCCGATCCGCTCGACGTGCCGCGCGCGATTGCCGAGATTATAGCGATGCCCGCGGGCAGGCGCCCGCTGCGCCGCGCCGTCCATCCGGGCAACAAGCCGCAGGAGGCGATCAACCGCGTGTCGGCCGAGGTACAGGTGGCGTGGCTGGGCGGCGGCGCGCTGGGGCCGCTGATCAAGGCGGTGCACGACTGACCACCGCTATGTCATTAGAGTGTCATGCAAATCCTGCCTTACTGACTTGGTGAAGCCATTTAGCTGACACCTCCCGCTGCCATCGGTGCGCCACCCAAATCCGGACAAGCCAGTCCGGGGCTCAACCGAAAACAGGGGGACTGCATGTCACATCTTACCGACGACGCCCGCGCGCCTTATCGCGGCGAAACTGCCAATGTTCCGGCGCCCGATAGCCTGGAGGCGATCGTTGCGGCCAATCCGACGCGGCGCTCGCTGCTGAAAAATGGCCTGCTCGGGCTGTCAGTGCTGCCAACCATGGCATTGGCGGCATGCGGCGATACGAGCGGCGACCCGACGGTAACGCTGCCCCCGACCGCGGGGCCAAGCCCGACGCCGACCCCGACCCCACCAGCCACCAGCTTTGCCGTGACCTTTGCCGCGGTCGCGGCAAACCAGAATGACGCGGTCACGGTGCCCGCGGGCTACACCGTCGATGTGCTGCTCAAGGCCGGCGATTCGGTCGAAAGCGGCGCCGCCTACACGGGCAGCTTCCCCACTCCGGCGATCGCCGAGAAATGGGCCGGCGGCAATCATGACGGGATGGAATATTTCGCCTTTCCGGGGGTCGATGCCAACAACCGCGGACTGCTCGCGATCAACCACGAATATCCCGATTTCAACATCCTGATGTCCGGCGCCTATAATGCCGCAACCGCAACCGCCGACCAGAAAGCGGTTGCGCTGTCGGCAGTCGGGATCAGCGTCGTCGAAATCGCCAAGGGCAGCGACGGCAAATGGGCAGTCCAGTCGGGATCGACCTATAACCGCCGCTATACCGGCAACAGCAGCTACCGCGTGAGCGGTCCCGCCGCGGGTGTCGTCGCCGGTCCGATCAAGGGCATGCTCAACAATTGCGCCAGCGGCCGCACGCCTTGGGGCACCTATCTGACCTGCGAAGAGACGACCGACAATTATCTCGACCCGACGCAGCCTGCCAATGGCTATGGCTGGGTCGTCGAAATCGATCCGCGGCGCGAACTGGCGCAACCGACCAAGCGCACTGCCATGGGTCGGTTTGACCATGAAAATGTCGCGTTTATAGAGAATAGCGACCGCCGCACCGCCTTTTACATGGGCGACGACGGCACCCCGGGCTGCATCTATAAATTCGTTCCCGACCGCGCCTATAGCGCGACGAACCGCGCCGCGAACACCGACCTGCTCGATTCAGGCACGCTCTACGTGGCGCGCTTCAACGGCGACGGCACCGGCGAATGGCGCGCACTGGTCGTCGGGCAGAACGGCCTGACCGCGGGCGCGTCCGATCCGGGCAACACCAGCCAGAGCACGACCCCGCCCGCCCCGACGATCGTCAATTTCAGCAATCAGGCCGATGTGCTGATCAACTGCAAATCGGCAGCGCGCGTCGCGGGCGGCACCGTGATGGACCGCCCCGAATGGATTACCGTCGCGCCTGACAACAGCGCGGTTTTCGTCACACTGACCAACAACAGCGGCCGCCGCGTGACGAACCCGATGAACCCGCGCACGACGAACCTGCACGGCCACATCATCAAGTTCAGCGAACAGGGCAATTCGCCGCTGGCGACGACCTTCCGTTGGGAAATCTTCCTGCTTGCGGGCGATCCGTCGCTGGCGGCGGGGGGAAGCAACCTGACCGGGAATATCAACGGCGACACCTTCTCCAGCCCCGACGGGATCGCCATCGACCCGCAGGGACGGTTGTGGGTGCAGACCGACCACAGCGTTCCGGGCAATTCGGGCGTATCGGGCCGCTCGATCGATCAGGCGTTCGGTCACAATGCGATGTTCCACGTCGATCAGGTAACCAAACTGTCGAAACGCTTCCTCGTCGGCCCGCTCGGCTGCGAGATTACCGGACTGACGTACACGCCGGACCTGCGTACCTTCTTTGTCAACATCCAGCACCCGACGGGCAACTGGCCGGTGGCGGGGCAGCAGCCGCGCTCGTCTACGATCGTGGTGAGGCGGACCGACAACCAGCCGGTCGGCAACTGAATCAGGCGCCGCCCGTCTGTCCTGCCGGGGCAGACGGGCGGGCCGTCAGGGTTGGCGTTTCGGCGGTGGTGGCGGAGATCCGTCGGGCGTCTGTGACATCAGGGTCACGCACATCGTGCGGTGGACGCGGTGCGGGCCGCAGGCGACCCCCGCGTAGCGGTGTTCCGGGCGAAGCAGGCTGTGGCGGTGGCCGCGGCCTGGGACGCCGTCGTCGATCAGCAATTGATGCACCACTCCCGGCGGGCTGTGGTGGCCATAGGTGATGACCTCGTTGACATAGGGACCGCCGCCGCGCGCCTTCATGCGTTCGCCGGGGCCGTTGCCGCGGGTGTAGTGGCCGACGGCGCCCGACCGCGACTGGACCGCGACATGATCGGCGGCGGCAGCGGCCAGCTTGTCGCTCTGCAGCAAGCGCGCGAGTGGCTTTTCGGAACGCAGGTCGCGGATCGCCTCGTCGACCGCGATGACTCCCTCGTTGGTCATTATGTCGATCTCGTCCTCCGCTTCGGCGATCAGCAACCGACCCTCGAACCGCGGGCGATAGCTGCGCAGGACATCGGTGTAGCCCGCGGGATCGCTGCGAAAGCGATTGAGTTCGGCGAGCACGCCGGCTTCGAAGCGGCTGGGCGCGGCGCTGGCGGCGACCGCGCCAAGGCCAAGCACCAGCGCAGCAGTGGTCCATCGAACAGGCATCATCATGGCACCGGCGATAAAGCCGCAAGGCTGAACCGTTCGCAACGACAATCTGGCGCGTCAAAAGCTGGCGTCGCGGACGACTTGGCGCTAGGGGCGCTGCAACCTCGGCCCCTCCTGTTTTAGGCGCGCCGGTCACACGGAGTTTTTATGGGTTTCAAATGCGGGATCGTCGGCCTGCCCAACGTCGGCAAGTCCACCCTGTTCAACGCGCTGACCGAAACGGCGGCGGCGCAGGCGGCCAATTACCCGTTCTGCACGATCGAGCCGAACATCGGCAATGTCGCGGTGCCCGACGCGCGGCTCGAAAAGCTGGCGGCGATCGCGAGCAGCAAGAAGATCATTGCGACGCAGCTCGCCTTTGTCGACATCGCGGGCCTGGTGCGCGGCGCGTCGAAGGGCGAAGGGCTGGGCAACCAGTTCCTTGGCAACATCCGCGAAGTCGATGCGATCGTCCATGTGCTGCGCTGTTTCGAAGATGACGACATCCAGCATGTCGAAAACAAGGTCGATCCGGTCGCCGACGCCGAGACGGTCGAAACCGAATTGCTGCTGTCCGACCTCGAAAGCCTCGAAAAGCGCGTCCCCGCCTTTGTAAAGAAAGCCGCGCAGGGCGACAAGGAAGCCAAGATTGCCGCATCGGTGCTGGGCCAGACGCTCGAGCTGCTGCGCGAAGGCAAGCCCGCGCGGCTGACCGAACCCAAGGACGAGGAAGAAGCCCGCGTCCTACGCACTGCGCAGCTGCTAACCTCGAAACCCGTGCTCTATGTCTGCAACGTCGACGAAGGCAGCGCCGCGAACGGAAATGCGTTTTCGGAAAAAGTGTTCGCCAAGGCGGCTACCGAGGGCGCACAGGCTGTTGTCGTGTCAGCTGCGATCGAGAGCGAGCTGGTGACGATGGACATGGCCGACCGGCTCGAGTTCCTCGAAGAAATGGGCCTGCACGAAACCGGCCTCGCGCGCGTCATCCGCGCCGGGTACGAGCTGCTCCACCTGATTACCTTCTTCACCGTCGGCCCGCAGGAAGCGCGCGCGTGGACCGTCCACACCGGCGCCACCGCCCCCGAAGCCGCAGGCGAGATCCACAGCGATTTCCAGAAGGGCTTCATCCGCGCCGAAACCATCGCTTATGACGATTATATCGCGCTGGGCGGCGAAGCGCGGGCGCGCGAAGCGGGCAAGCTGAGGGCTGAGGGCAAGGCCTATGTGGTGCATGATGGGGATGTGATGCATTTCCTGCATAGCTGAGGGTCGGGTTTAGCGGAGAGCGGACGTTCCAATAGATCGTCGCCCCCGCGAAGGCGGGGGCCGCAATCAGCCTTTTCCTACGTCGCGGCGCAAAACGACAACGGCCCCCGCCTTCGCGGGGGCGACGGCGAGTATCGACCGCTAACCGCCATTGTTGAACTGGTTAACGGCTCGAACGCGGCCAGGATCGGGCATGGTCCCTTGTCGCTCGCCGCTCATTGATCCGCCAGCCGCGCTAAGGCCGCGCGCGTTTCCGTCATCTGCGCGATCTTGGCGTCAAGCACATCGATCCGCTGGCGCGCCAACCCACGCACGCGCACGCGGTCGTCGCTTTCTTCCAGCGCGAGCAGTTCGGCGATTTCTTCGAGGGTGAAGCCCGACGCCTGCGCCGAGCGAATGAATTTCAGGCGGCGCAGATCATTCTCGTCATAGCGGCGCACCCCGCCGCCCCAGCCGTCGCCGCCGCTGCGCGCGGGCGTCCCCATCAGGCCGCGGCGCTGATAATAACGGATC
>Ga0265296_1002175_pt1 | contig 20343 bp, 23 predicted proteins | sample MunlanPumphouse1_FD_189073 | JGI IMG/M metagenome (GOLD analysis project Ga0265296, IMG submission 189073) | Groundwater microbial communities from a municipal landfill in Southern Ontario, Canada - Pumphouse #1 | ecosystem: Environmental > Aquatic > Deep subsurface > Groundwater | place...
GCAGAGGACCCAGCCGATAAGAGATGATGGCTTTGAATGGGATAAAAAAAGGATAATGGAAAATAGGATTTAACTAACTGAAAACATTAGAAAAAGTAGGTTTTGTTACGTATAGCCGGAAGAAAGTGATAAAACTTTGTGATCCCTGAAAACGTTTGTAAGTAGATGAAAGAAACAAAGACTTTCTATTAACGTGTAAATTCTACACGCTGTCAATAGCTAAATCTATCCTCTGAGAATTTTCTTAAGAAATGATTTTATAGTTTACAAACTATTTTTTCTTATGAGTTGCACAGAATTTCGATTTCCCGGTTACGGAATTCTTACATGGTTTTCCTTCTTTGGTTTTTGCAGCACACTTTGCATTTTTTCCCATTTTCATGTTCCCCCTTCTTTTTTTAATAGATTAAATCTATTGTTCACAGTATATCATAAATTGCTTCTATTAGTTTGTTTCCATAATTATTGATGCAACTTACGGCAGACTAATTTATCTTTGCCCGCGCGCCATCACAAAAAAAGGCGCGTGGTTTGAGGTAAATGCAGGCGGATCATTTTTCAGGATTGCGGAAACTGCCGGGTGTCTTTTGAACTCATTATCGAGGAACTGCCGGACACTCTTCCTGTCCCATCCGGCCGGATGTATAAAATCGGTGTAAAGGGAAAGATCCCCCTCATAGAACCCCTTCGTCTCAATTTCGGGATCGTGCTCCCCGCAGAGGGGCATATTAAAAATTGCGAGGTTAAGGAAGTCTATACAATCGCCGTGCCGGACGGTAAATTCAAGCGTCTTTTTTGCGCTTGTCCCGGTCTCTACCGGCGTGCCGAAGAGAAGATATACATAGGAGGCGATCCCAGCTCTTTTAAGATTTTTCAGGACAATAGAGGATGTCTCAACGCTGATCCCTTTTCCCAGCGCATCGAGCACACCCTGGTCCCCGGATTCGATACCAAGCTTGAGCATGACACACCCGGCCTTTTTCAATGACATGCAGAAATCGGGATCTGTCAGATGAGGGCCGATACGTGCAAACCCATACCAGGGGACGCCGGCGTTATCAGCACAAAAGGCGTCGAAGAGCGCGGGACTTATCGCATTATCAAGAAGATGGATAAGCGCAGGGCCGGTCTTTTCAGTAAGATACTTTAAGTCAGAGATAACCTGCCGTGCCGGAATGGGGACATAAGGGTTGTCTTCGGCCTTCTCGGGACAGAATGAGCACCTGTTCCAGTAACATCCTGTCGAGGCGCTGTACGGAAGGATAAAACCGGGTGAAAGGTATTTGGTTCGCGGCAGAGCATTATAATCCGGTCTCCATGTTTTTTCATCAGATGCATCCGAACCGAGGAGTGACAGAAGTTGATGTTCGCCCGGCCCTGAAACGAGATGATCTATCAGGCCGGAAAAGGGATTTTTCCATCGGAGATTCTTTACCCATGAGGTAACAAGTCCTCCTCCCATAATGACTTTCACCCCCGGGAATTCGCGCCTTATGAAGCCGATAATAGAAAAAGCCGACAGTGCCTGGCTCAGATAGTTCAGTGAGATACCCACAAACAGAGACTCCTTCTCCCTGAAAAGTTCTTCAATTTTCGACCGGAAATAAGGATAAAACGGGTCCAGCTCAGGCCGTTCTGCGGCAGTCAAAAGGTCTCCGCTCCTTAAAGGAGACAGTCCTTCATTCTCGTAATTTACTATACCTACTGAAACGCCGGATGGAGAGACAACGCTGAAGACCCGGCCAATATCCTTAACAGCCCTTTTGTAACGGTCGGGGTTCCCGTATAAGACGGGATTTCTCAAAGACAAAAGGTTGCGTTCACAATTGCGGAAAGCTCTCTTCGTCCATACATTATCAGATTTTCCGGGAAGGACAGGTCTCCGGAGGAGATAAAGGAGTCCCTCTATATTCGCATCCAACAGACGGTGCTCAACTCCATGATCGGCAAGCATTCCGGAAAGCCTCGCAATGCCCGCAGGCGGTTCACAAGGTTTTGCAACAGGGGGATAAATGAGGATAATCAATATTCAGAGCGTATTAAGTTCGTCGTAGAGGGGGGACGACTTGGAATAATATGGCACCTTTTCAATAGAGGTAACATACTGATATATACCTGCGACAACAGAGCCTGCAACAACGCCGGCTGCCGCACCGAACAGTCCTCCTTTTGCCGGATGTTTACGTCCTGCAAGCATTCCGAGGGCGGTCCCTGCAGCAGTAGAAATCCCGAGCCATATGAGATAATGCGATTTTTTCATTGGATCCCTGCTTCTCTTAATATAATACCACGAACTATAGTATGCATAGGAATAGTTTCATATTTCATAATAGCGGTGGGGAGTGTATTTTTCTGAAGATAAAACTGATGAACTCGTAAAAAGTCGTCATTCCCGCGAAGGCGGGAATCCAAGTGCGCGCAACTTCTTAAAAAGAATGGATTCCCGATTAAGGACTTCGGGAATGACAGCCATGAAAAGGACTTTTTGCGATGTTATCAAAACTATCCGTTGCAAAAACTTATGCAATCCCATTGAAGAGGGCCGGTTTATCTGTGGCTATGCCGTCAACATCTTTTGCGATATATATTTCAATGTCCTTTTTCGTGTTGATCGTCCAGACAATCACTTTCAGATTGCTCTTATGTGCCTTTATTACGTCTCTCCTGTGAACGAATCTGTACAAAGGGACGAGGTACTGTGCGCTGAGCTTCACCGCCGCTTCAATGGGTTTCTTGTATTTCGCATAAATCAGGCCTGTCTCGATTTTCTTGTCAAGCTCCCTTACAAGGGCAAGTGTCTCTTCGTGGAAAGAGACTATGATGACCCTGTCTTCCAGTTTCTCTTTCCTTATAACATCAAGTACCTTTTTTTCATATCCGGTCTCTTTTATTTCCACCAGTATTTTTTCGGCCCGCGTAGCGATGAAGTGTAATGCCTCCTGCAAAGTGGCAATCCGGTTTTCAGTCAACCGTTTCAACTCCTCAAGGGTGGTTTGGCTTATGAAGACGTCTTTGCCGAAGACTTTTTTCAGATTATCATCATGACTGACAATCAATGCGGCATCGCCGGATATGCGCACATCTAATTCAATGGCGTTAGCGCCCAGTTCGATTGCCTTCCCGAAGCTTTCAAGAGTATTTTCCGTTTCATAAGTTTTTGCTCCGCGATGGCCGATTCTTAAAAGCATTGGTACTTTCCTTTCCCGGTTGAATAATATTACCCTTCTTTTGCAGCCATTTTTTCAAGGACGGCCAGCTTTGAGGTTTCTCCGACCGCTATCAACGTGTCCCCTACCTGTATTGCCGTGCGGAATGTGGGATTGAATCTCATTTCGCCGGTCTTCTGTTTTATGGCAACAATAATAATCCCCAGGTCCCTGCCGATGCCGCATTCGTCAAGGGAGTGATTCACCAGTTGTGAGCCTTCCTGGATGGTTATCTCTTCAATCTGCAGATCGATATTGCCGCTCTTGGTTGCAAATTCTATAAAATCAACGACAGCCGGCTTTAAGACGGTATGGGCCATCCTGAGTCCGCCTATATGATATGGTGATACGACCCGGTCCGCGCCGGCCCTGAGCAATTTCTGCTCCGACCCCTCCTCGCCTGCCCTTGCGACGATCAGCAGATCCGGTTTCAATCCCCTGGCGCTCAAGACCACATAAAGATTTTCCGCATCGGTAGGAAGGACTGAAATAAGGCACTTTGCACGCTCTATTCCTACTTTCTTTAAAAGATCGTCCCTCGTAGCGTCCCCCTGAATTATAAGGGTTTCATTTTTTTCATCAGAATCGAGTATGACCTCGTTCTTTTCAATAACGGCATATTTAAGCTTTTCATGCTTTAGTTCTCTTGCGACTATTTTGCCCATTCTGCCATATCCGCAGACAATATAATGGTCCCTTAAATCCTTCAGTTTCTTTTCCAACCTTCGCCTCCCGTATACTTCTTGTAATTCGCCTTCAACAATAATCTTTGCGCCTATACCCAGTGTATAGAATACCGTACCCACACCGCCTATAAGAAGCACAATCGTAAAGATCCTCCCGCTTAATGACAGGTCGTGCACCTCCTTGAACCCCACGGTAGTAAGGGTTATTATGGTCATATAGAGCGAATCAATAAAATCCCAGCCCTCTATGCCCATATAGCCGATGGTGCCGAAGGAAACAATTAGAGCTATCAATGCTGCCGATAAAACAAGCCGTTTTCTGAGTTCTTCCATTTAATTCCTTATTATAGAGTGTATCAATAAACACCGATTTCGATAATAATTCGTCATTCTCGCGAAGGCGGGAATCCAGTGTTTTGAATGCCTTCTGGATCCCCCGGTCAAGCCGGAGGATGACAAACCCTGAGTTTATGAACAGACTCTATATAGAGTGTATCTATTAATATACCATCAAGGATTATCCTTATCCACTATGGCAATAAAAATATCCTGAAAAATTATCTTGATTATTATATTCAAATATAATAATATTTGAATATATGCAGACATTGAGATATCTAATTAAATTAAAATTCCGCCAATCTACCCTTATAAAAGGGCGAAAAGGAGGTTAGATGAGATCATTAGGACAGAGGATTGAACTGCTCAAGGTTATTGCCCATCCTGCAAGGATAAAAATACTTGAGGAGCTTGTAAAAGGCGTTAAGTGTGTGAGTGATTTGGAGGAGTTTCTGGATATCAGTCAGCCTAACATATCACAGCATCTTTCATTGCTACGGACCTTTGGGATCATTGATTATTATCAGGACGGAAGACTGCGGTGTTATTACCTTGTTGATCCGATAATCCCCGACCTGCTGGAAATACTGAAGAAGGACTATAGAGAAGCATTGCCTGGACCTTCATGCTGTCCTGTAACAAAGAGAGGGACATATCCCGGAAAAAGGAGAAGATAATAAATGAAGATAGGAATACTTGTTTCAACGAATGATCCGGAGACCCTATGGAATGCTTTCCGTTTTGCAAACCTGTGTATGAACACAGATGTTACAAATGAGGTCACAATGTTCCTCAATGCAAAAGCAGTGGATTATGAAAAGCATGATTCCGGGAAATTCAATCTGAAGGAACTCGCAAAAACCTTTACCCTCAGCGACGGGAAACTGCTCGCATGCGGCAAATGTCTTGGGTTCAGGGGGCTGGAAGAAAATGAGGTCTGCCATAAAGGCAGCCAGAAAGATTTGTATGAGATGCTTGCAACATCGGATAAATTTATTTGTTTTTAGGAGTGAATTGTGGATTGGCAGTTTCTTATAACGCTTTTCATCATCGGACTTGGCGGGTCATTCATTTCTGCCATGACCGGACTGGGCGGAGCAATCATAATTGTTCCTGCTCTACTTTATCTGCCTCCGTTGTTTGGAGTCGGCAGTCTGGATATGAAACAGGTGTCCGGCATTACCATCATCATGGTCTTCGTTACTTCTTTGATCGGAACTTTCACTCACGGTCAGCATAAAGCAGTCAACAGGTCTTTGGTCATGACCATGGGGATTACCGGTTTTGTCACTTCTTTTACCGGCGCCTATATCTCCAAATTTACGCAGGCGCATTTCCTTCTGGCTATTTTCGCTGTTATGGCCTGTATAGCTGCGGTAATGATGTGGATTCCCCGACGCGAGCAAGGCGGGGATATCCCTGCCGATCAGGTTACATTTAACAAGATTATCGCATTCATCATTGCGGTAATAGTCGGTTTTGTAGGCGGCATGGTCGGAGCGCCCGGCGCATATATCTTCATACCTTTAATGATTTATGTCATGGGTATTCCAACGAGGGTAGCGCTTGGAAGCACTATGGGCATCGTTTTTATATCATCTATCGCGGGAGCCTTCGGGAAGCTGATAACATTTCAGGTTCCGTATCTGCTTACGGCCGCGGTAGTATTGGGTACGATTCCCGGCGCAAGATTAGGAGGCATGTTCAGCCACAGAGTTCCGGTAAAAACCCTGCGGCGTTTTCTGGCGGTAATAATAAGCTATGCCGCGATACGAATGATTTATGACGCTTTAAAGTAAAACCATTTAAACTCTGATAAAATATACGGCAACATTCAACAGAGGAGGCAAAATGGACATCAAGCTGACAAGTCTTGCAACGTGCTCCGGCTGAGCGTCGAAATTCAGTCCTTCGGACCTGCTCCAGGTGCTGGGGCAGCTACCTCAAATTACGGACAAGAACGTGCTGATCGGCGCTTCCAATGCGGATGATGCGGGGGTATACCGCATCACCGATGATATAGCAGTCGTTTTGACGACGGATTTCTTTACCCCGATTGTTGACGACCCCTACTGGTATGGAGCTATTGCCGCCGCGAATTCTCTTTCCGACGTTTATGCAATGGGCGCAAAACCTTTGGTCGCATTGAATATTGCCATGTTCCCGAACCAGGCTGAATTCTTTCCGTACATGAAGAAGATAATGCAGGGCGGTATTGATAAGATGACCGAGGCAGGCGTATCAATTATCGGAGGACACACCATCAGGGATAAAGAGCCGAAATTCGGATTTGCCGTCCTCGGGACTATACATCCCGACAGAATACTCGATAATTCAAAGGCCAGGCCGGGGGACGCCATGATTCTCACAAAGAAGATCGGGACCGGTATCATTTCTTCAGGCGTAAAGGCAAATATGTGCAGCGAAGCAACGATAGAAGAGACTACGGTTTCCATGGCAACCTTGAATAAAAGGGCCGGCGAGCTCATGCTTGAAGTCGGGGTCAGCACCGCAACCGACATAACAGGGTTCGGTCTTATAGGACATATGAACGAAGTGCTCTCCGCAAGTAAACTTAGCGCCCGTCTCTATGCAAGCAGAGTCCCGTGTTTTGTGGACGCCGTAAGACTGGCTGACATGAAGAAAGTCCCCGGTGGTTCGATTGCAAACCTCAAAAGTTTTGAGCCTTACGTGACATGGAACAATGGAATACCGGATACTATAAAACTTTTATTGAATGATGCACAGACTTCCGGCGGACTTCTCATTTTTGTGCCGCAGGAGAAAAAAGATGCGCTTGTCTCCGCCCTGCATAAAGAGAATATTTTAGCCGCTTATATAGGCGACGTCTTCAGTGAAAAGGCGGAAGACAATAAACGGATATTCGTAGAGTAACCTAAACACTGCAAAACAGGTCCTCAATTTGAAAGGAAGACATGATTAAAAAACTTTTAGGTTCGCCTCGCCCCGAACGCTTTCGGGACTGAGTAATGAGCGCAAATACTCTATCCTCAGTTCAAATAAAAATATTTTGAATAATCCGGGTTAGGTAAATATATGGCCTTCTTTTACATCTTTCTTTTTCTTGCCGGCTGTGTAGGCGGTTTCTTCTCCGGACTTCTGGGTATCGGGGGGGGTATTATCATGTTCCCCCTTCTGTATTACCTTCCCCCGGCCCTCGGATTTGAGCCGATCTCCGTAAAACAAATCACCGGACTCACAATGATACAGGGCTTTTTTGCTTCCCTCACCGCCATGTTTTTTTACAACAGAGAGAAGCTCGTGCATAAAAGCCTTGCCCTCACGCTTGGACTTTCTCTGTCCGTTTCCTCATTATTGGGCTCTCTGATATCAAAGGGAATATCCGACAGATATCTGCTTTTCATATTCGGCATGCTTGCATTTGTAGCATCTTTGTTCATGTTTATTCCGAGAAGTTATGCAAAGGATGACACTACGGAAGATAAGGTGTCTTTTAATAAACCTATAGCTATAGCTATCGGGATCGTTGTCGGGTTTCTCATCGGAATGGTCGGTCAGGGAGGGGCATTTATCATTATTCCCATCCTTCTCTATGTCCTGAAAATACCCTTAAGAGTAGCCTTGGGCAGCACACTTGCCATAGGACTTTTCTCGGCTACTGCAGGCTTGATCGGGAAGGTTGCAACCGGTCAGGTCCCCTTTTACATGGCCGCTGCACTACTGCCGGGCGCTATGATGACCGCCCGGTTTGGCGGCATCGTAAGCAAAAAAACCCATGCACAACTCTTGCGCTGGCTGCTTGCCATCATTATCTCTGCCACAGCCATAAAGGTCTGGTACGACATCTTTTAGTCCTGAAGCTGGATTGTCATAAGAATAAATATTAATCCCCTCTCATAAAAGGGAGATTAACCAAAAAACTGCGTATGTCTAAAATAAATTTATTTAACTCGATGATTTTATTTAGAAAGATAGTTCATGGTAATTGCATAAAAATATTTTGGTAACACATCTATATAAGTACATTATTGTATCGAAAAATAAATTTATTTTAGACATACGCAGTTTCTATGACATTCTAATTGCATTTTTCGGGTTAAGCGGCCATTATAATTGTTCCGCTGCGATCCCTTTTATTAGGTCCTTTTTCCCGATAATCCCGACAAGCTTACCCTCTCTCACGACAGGGAGGATATGTATCCGCTTTTCCGTCATGATTGTGGCAATATACTCGACCGACGCCTCTTCATCAACGGTAATGATCTCCTTTGTGCATATGTCTTCTACCATCGCCGCCGCCATCTTCCTGATGTCCGATTCCATTTTGCTCGTACCGAGCGGGATATAGGCGTCGAAAAGCCTTAGTATTGTCGGTATGTGCAGCCTGCTGTTCTTGCTGATGAGATCGTTTTCAGTGACTATCCCGACGATTTTCCCTTTGTCATCAACAACAGGCGCCCCGCTGATCTGCTGCTTCATAAGCAGCCGAGCAAGTTCCTCAATCGTCGTCTCCGGTTTCACCGTAATAACTTCCTTTGTCATGATGTCTTTTGCCTTTAGCATATATCCTCCTCTTTTTAGTTCCTGATTTTATCTAACCTTTGCCAAACAAGTTCTCTATCTGAAAGGCAGATATGGTAAAAAAAGTTTTGAGCCGCCGGTAAATTTTCACCTGCGGCGGGACAATGGAATTCAGCATGTCCATGTCTTTCATATGGTATAAGTTTATCAGACTCAGAGCTGCAGTTTCATCAATGAAACCGGGTTCACATTGATACCCGCCACCTTAACCCCGAAGTGAAGATGCGGGCCGGTTGATCTGCCGGATGATCCGACAAAGCCGATGGCGTCGCCTTTTGAGACAATATCCCCTGACTTTACGTTGAATCCGGAGAGATGCATATATATCGAAAATATCCCCTGGCCGTGATCGAGGACAAGCGTATTGCCTCCGTAGAATAATCCCTCGGACAGAACGACCTTTCCGCTGTTTGACGCCCTAACCTGCTCTCCTTCCTTACCTCTGATATCCATCCCCCTGTGAACGCTTGTCCATTTTTCGTTCATTACCCGCTTTGTCCCGAAAACGGTCGAGATTTCATTTTCCAGCGGCGCAATAAATTTTCCTTCCCACATTCTTTCCGATACGTTCTGCCAGATATCCTTTAGTTTTTTATTTTCCTTCTCCACTCTGTCAAGATCCTCGGGACTCGGGAAAACTTTTTCATCAGGGAGAGACAGGTGCAATTCAGGAAATTTGGGTTGCTTTACAAGTAATTTCAGTTTTATTTTCTTTTTTCCTGCCGTTACATTAACGTTATATGCCTTTGGTTTTGTTTGAATATCAACGGCCCATATGGCAATGTAACAGCCCTCGCCGCGCTTACTGAATGAAATCTCTGCCTTACCAAATAAAGCGGATATGGGCCGGCCGTTATCTACCCCTGTCACCCTGATGATAAAGGCGTCGCCGGGGCTGATTTTTTTGGGAGAGATTTCTGCATGGATAGGTTTTGCATAGGAAGATGCAGGGACAATAAGACTGAGAATAACTAAAAAAAATAAAACTGCAATCGATTGTTTCATCTGAAAATACCTGTTTTTTCTTTACGTCAGTAGAAATTCCAGCAGCGCCTTTTGCGTATGCAGCCTGTTTTCTGCCTGGTCGAAGACGGCGCTTTGCGGGCTGTCCATAACCTCATCGGTAATTTCTTCTCCACGGTGAGCAGGCATACAATGAAGCACAAGCGCGTCCTTCTTTGCATGGGAAAGCAGTTCACCATTAATCTGATACTTTTTGAACTTCCGTTTTTTCCGCGACGCATCTTTTTCCTGTCCCATGCTGACCCAGACGTCCGTATAAACAACATCGGCATTTGCAGCAGCCTCTGCCGGCTCTCTTATAACGGTTATTTGACCGGATGAAGATGTCCTTGCCTTTTCCAGCACATCGGGGTCGGGTTCGTATCCTTTCGGACATGCAAGTATGATGTGCATTCCGGTAAGCGAAGCAGCTTCTATGAGCGAATGCGCAACATTATTACCGTCTCCGATAAAAGCAAGCCTAAGACCTTTCAGCTTACCCTTCTTTTCATAAACGGTCATCAGGTCGGCCAATGCCTGGCAGGGATGATGCAAATCACTCAGCCCGTTGACCACAGGTATTGAGGCATAAGAAGCAAATTCCGTCAGGGTGTTATGACTGTATGTCCTTATGATGATCCCGTTCAGATATCTCGAGAGCACCTTTGCGCTGTCATGAATGGTTTCTCCCCGTCCTATCTGAATCTCTTTCGGGTTCATATAGATAGACTGGCCCCCGAGTTGATAGACGCCGACTTCCAGCGATACCCTTGTTCGAGTCGATGACTTTTCAAAAAGAAGCCCAATGCTCTTCCCGAGGAGAGGACACTTATTTGCATCAACGCCGGACTTAAGTTCAATTGACCTTGTAATAAGTCCGTTAAGCTCATCTGAGGACAAATCCAAAACAGTCAAAAAGTCTTTTTTCATCTCTTTTTTTCCGTTACAGTTTCAGGAAAATCCCGTGAAGGACGTCAATCAACTGCTCGATGTCTTTTTTCTGCACGATCAGCGGTGGGATAAAACGCAATACGTTCCCGGAAGTGCAGTTGATAAGCAAACCTTTTTCAAGACATGCCTTAACTATAGGCGCAACATCGGTTGTCAGTTCTATTCCGAGCAGAAGCCCTTTGCCTCTGACTTCATTGACAAGATTCGGGAATTCCTTTTTCAGGCCTTCCAGTTTTTCTATAAAATGTTTACTCATCCTGTTGCACTGATCAAGGATAAACCCGTCTTCAAGCAATGTGTCAATCGTTGCCACTGCGGCAGCGCAGACCAGCGGATTGCCGCCAAAGGTTGAGGCGTGATTTCCGGGCTGAAATCCGGATGCTACCCTGTCTGTAGCAAGCATGGCGCCAATTGGTACGCCGCCTCCGAGTCCTTTTGCGATAGTCATGATGTCCGGCGTAATACCGTAATGCTCGTAGGCAAAAAGCTTTCCGGTCCTTCCCATGCCGGTTTGCACCTCGTCAAGAATAAGCAGAATATTATTTTCATTGCAGAGTTCTCTTACCTGTCCGAGATAGTTTTGGTTTGGAACTCTGACCCCGCCTTCTCCCTGAATCGGTTCCAATAAAATGGCGCAGGTGTTTCTTGTCACCGCCTCTTTCATCGCTTTTATATCATCAAAAGGCACATATTCAAACCCCGGCACCAGCGGTTCAAAACCCTTATGAAATTTTTTCTGTCCGGTGGCGGTAAGCGCGGCATAAGTCCTGCCATGAAATGAATTCTCTGCGGTTATTATTTCAAACCGCTCCGGACTGATCTGTTCACCGGCATATTTTCGGGCGAGTTTGATCGCCGCCTCAATCGCCTCCGCTCCGGAGTTGCAGAAAAATACCTTATCGGCAAAGGAATTTTCAACAAGCAGTTTTGCAAGCTTTATCTGAGGCTCTATATAATAGTAGTTGGAGACATGAATAAGCCGCTGCGCCTGTTTTTGAATCGCCACAACTACACGGGGATGACAATGGCCGAGGATATCCACTGCCACACCTGCCACAAAATCCAGATATTCCTTGCCGTCGGAACCCCATACTTTCATACCCCGCCCCTTTCTGAGGACGACGGGATACCTGCCGTAGGTGTTCATGATGTAACGGCTTGCGTCATCAAAGAATTTTTTCATTTCCATGTGTGTGATAATAACGGAAAATACGCCGAAAAATCAAACGGTGGATCGGCAGCGGCGGCGAACTTTACTTTATTCCCTGAAATATATTAAAATGGTAGACTTTACAAGGAGGTGATGGCTTGGTAAAAATCAGACTTACACGATTAGGTGCGCATAAGAGACCTTTCTACAGGGTGGTAGTTGCCGATTCCAGGGCAAGGAGAGACGGGCCTTTTATAGAAATTGTCGGGACTTACAATCCCTTAAAAGAACCTTCAGAGGTTATAATTGATCTGGAAAAGGCAAAACATTGGTTGCAGCAAGGAGCACAACCTACTAATAAAGTTAAAAAGCTTATGCAAAGGGCCGGACTGTAAACTGCCCTAAACTCATATGGAGGTAGGACATTAATGAAAGAATTAGTTGAGAAAATGGCGAAGGCTCTGGTAGACAAACCGGAAGATGTGAATGTCACAGAAGTTCAAGGCGAAAAAACCACTGTTTTTGAGCTTAGGGTTGCACAAACTGATCTCGGAAAGGTCATAGGTAAACAGGGAAAAACAGCGCGCGCTATGAGGACGATCCTCAGTGCCTCCGGAACAAAAATAGGCAAACGTTGCGTGCTTGAAATTCTTGAATAAAAGCTTTGCTCCTTATCGGGATGTGAAAAGGCTTCTTTAGCGCAACACATCCTTTATTAAATCAAATTGGATATTAAAAGGGGTAGAAGGATAATAATTTTCCTTTTACCCCTTAATGTTTCTTCATAATATGAAATGCTCTATCATCACGATTTTCCCTGAAATCTTTCATGCTTATCTTAACGAGAGCATAATGAAAAGGGCGGCCCTGAAAGGCCTCCTTGATGTAGCAATACACAATCTCAGAGATTACACGACGGACAAGCACAGGACTGTTGACGATTATCCATATGGCGGAGGCGCCGGGATGGTGATGAAACCTGAACCATTTTTTAAGGCTGTTGAAACGATATGTCCGGACCCATCCTCAAGGAGGGTGATCATGCTGAGTCCGGCAGGGAAGCGGTTTGAACAGGAAACGGCGGTTGAGCTTTCCAATGAGAGCAAAACTCTGGTTTTCCTGTGCGGAAGATACGAAGCCATTGATGAAAGGGTCAGAACGGAATTGGTAAACGATGAAATATCGGCGGGAGATTATGTGTTGACTGGCGGAGAATTGCCCGCATTGGTTATAATAGATGCTGTTGCAAGATTGATCCCCGGCGTGCTTGGTGATGAACATTCCGCCGAGGTGGAATCTTTTTCATGGGGGATACTCGACTATCCTCATTTTACAAGGCCGCCTGAGTTCAGGAATCTCAAGGCTCCTGAAACTTTGCTTTCGGGACATCATAAGGATATAGAACGCTGGAGGAGGAAAGAGGCGCTCAGGCGCACTTTGATGAACAGGCCCGATCTTCTTGAAAAGGCAAGCCTCAGCGATATTGACTATAAATTGATCAAAGAGATAAAGGAGGAAGAAACACTATGAACTTGATAGGAGCAGTTGAGGAGGGGATGAGAAGAGAGGTTACCGCTTTCAGCATCGGTGATACGGTAAGGGTTTTCGTAAAGGTTGTCGAAGGCGACAAAGAGAGGATACAGCCCTTTGACGGTGTTGTAATTGCACGAAAGGGAAGCCAGGTCAGAGAGACCTTTATGGTAAGAAAGATATCTTTCGGAGTCGGTGTTGAAAAAATCTTTCCTCTCCATTCACCCTCTGTTGACAAGATTGAAGTCTTGAAAAGAGGCAGCGTAAGAAGGGCAAAACTGTATTATCTCAGAGGTAAAAAAGGCAAGGCGGCAAAGATAAAAGAGAAAGAGCGCGAAAGGGTCTTGAAGCCTGTTGCAGCGCAGACAGCGGAAACACAACCGGCTGGAACTCAGGCCGCCGAAGCAACCGAATAATTATTTAAGGAATTGCATCTCAACTATCATTGACCCAAAAATACCCCTCTCTTACACGGAGGGGTCAGGGTCGCCCCGGCGACTCGCTGAGGCGAGGAACTCTTATGGATATTTACCGGCATGATGAAGACCTGCGCAATAATGGGTTCCAAAGGATAGCCGGTATAGATGAAGCCGGACGGGGTCCCCTTGCCGGTCCTGTCGTAGCCGCTGCAGTCGTCCTGAAGGGAAATACAAGGATAAAAGGTCTCAGGGATTCCAAGAAAGTGCCGGAAAAAGAGAGGGAATCCCTTTTTATTGAGATTCGAGATACGGCATTAGATATCGGGATTGGTATTGTAAACCATGAGGATATTGACAGAATAAACATCCTGAGAGCCTCAAAGCTTGCCATGAAACTTGCAGTAGAAAACCTCTCCGAGCTACCCGATTTTCTTGTTATAGACGCCGTAACTCTTCCGTCAGTCCCAATAAAACAAACGTCCCCCTTCAAGGGAGAAAGCGTCAGCGCATCCGTTGCGGCAGCCTCCATTATCGCAAAGGTCACGAGAGACAGGATCATGTGTGAATACCACAATCAATATCCTGAATACAATTTTAATAAACATAAAGGTTACTCCACAAAAGAGCATATGGAGCTGATCCAACTCTACGGCCCCTGCCCCATTCACCGTAAAAGCTTCTGCAAAGTTATGACCCTGGAACTGCCGTTTTAAAATTGACACATCCCATTCTTCTTGTCAAAATGGGATGTGTCACTATTTCCACTTATCCAATTTGGAACCGGTGGGCTCCACCGATTCCGTGTCATGATAATCATTACGTCTTTGAATCTATAGCGGGAAAGGTTTCTCCAGCACGTTTCTTCCGGGATATCTGAACCTTAGTGCGAAGACTATTCTATGCCTATTTGGGCACTTCACTCAGCGGGATACCCAGTGCGTCGGCTACTCCCTTGCCGTAAGATGGATCGGCCTTCATGCAATTCCCGATATGACGAATTTGAATTTCTCTCGGTGCACCACCAATAGCGCGGGCTGTGTTGGCAAAGAGAACCTTCTGCTGGTCCGGGCTCATCAGACGGAAAAGCAATCCTGGCTGAGAGTAGTAATCTTCGTCCTTGCGGTGATCCCAGTGGTCAGCGGCTCCTTCCAGACTGAGGGGCGGCTCGGCAAATTCCGACTGCTGTTGCCACTCACCGTAACTATTGGGTTCATAACCGAGCGTACTGCCATAGTTACCGTCAACCCTCATGGCACCGTCACGGTGGTAGCTGTGAAACGGGCAACGGGAGGCGTTGACCGGAATCAGGTGGTGGTTTACGCCAAGCCGGTAACGCTGGGCATCGCCATAGGAGAAAAGACGGCCCTGCAACATCTTGTCGGGTGAAAAGCCAATGCCGGGAACAATGTTTGCAGGGTTAAAGGCCGACTGTTCGACCTCTGCAAAATAGTTTTCAGGGTTGCGGTTCAGTTCAAGGACACCCACTTCAATCAGGGGATAGTCCTTGTGGAACCAGACCTTGGTAAGGTCGAAGGGATTGTACGGGCACTTTGCCGCATCCTTCTCCGGCATAATCTGTATAACCATGGTCCAGCGGGGAAAGTCGCCTTTTCCGATACTGTCATAGAGGTCTCGCTGGTGACTCTCCCTGCACATGCCGATCGCCTTCGCAGCCTCTTCGTCGGTAAGGTTTTTTATACCCTGCTGAGTTTTGAAGTGAAACTTGACCCAGTAACGCTCGTTTTTAGCGTTGATGAGGCTGAAGGTGTGGCTGCCAAAACCGTGCATATGTCGGTAGGAAGCAGGAATGCCTCGATCACTCATAACAATGGTGACCTGGTGCAGTGCCTCGGGCAGCGAGGTCCAGAAGTCCCAGTTACTGCGAGCGCTGCGCAGGTTGGTGCGGGGGTCCCGCTTGACAGCGTGTTTAAGGTCAGGGAACTTGAGGGGATCGCGCAGGAAAAATACCGGCGTGTTGTTACCCACCAGATCCCAATTCCCTTCCTCTGTATAGAACTTCATAGCAAAACCTCTGATGTCCCGCTCGGCGTCGGCAGCGCCACGCTCACCAGCCACCGTGGAGAAGCGGATGAAGAGATCCGTCTTCTTAAGCACTTGAGAGAATATTTTGGCCTTGGTATAGCGGGTTATGTCATGAGTGACGGTAAAGATGCCATAGGCTCCGGAGCCTTTCGCGTGCATACGTCGCTCGGGGATTACCTCCCGATCAAAGTGGGCGAGTTTCTCAAGGAACCAGACATCTTGCAGGAGTGCCGGGCCGCGCGGTCCTGCAGTCATAATGTTCTGGTTGTCGACGACGGGAGCTCCGGCATTGTTGGTTAGTTTCTTCTTTTTTGCCATTATAATCTCCTTTCTGTTTTGATTTTTGATATTCGTTTTTACTGCCTGTGGAAGCACCATCTTAAAGCATGTTCCACCCCTATGCTATTGCCATTTTCTATTACATAGTAATAATTACTATTGCAAGAGAAAAAAATATCAGCGTTTTCTGCACTTATTGCAAAGACCTTCAAGGACTACTTTCTTATTTATGACCGTGAATTGTTTTTTGATATCTTCAGGAACGGCTATGTTGTCATAATCCTTATTGTGAAAGTCTATGATACTGTTACATTGAATACATCTGAAATGATGATGGGCGTGCATATCAGGATCATATCGTTTTGGTTGTCCATAGCCCTCAACAATATTTGTAATACCGATTTTAGAAAATGTCAGGAGTGTCCTGTTTACCGTATCAAATGATATGTTCGGTATCTTTTTTATGATTCTCTTATAAATTATATCTGCGGAAGGGTGATCTTTTGCCTTAATAAGTTCCTGATAAATAGCAGAACGCTGAGGGGTTATCTTCAGACCATTATCCCTTGATCTCTTGAAAAAAACAGCCATCATTTCTTTTTCTTCTACCTTAGTATCCATAATCTTAACTATATAGGAATTATTCCTATTTGTAAAGCATTATTTAAGCCAAACCGGGATTTGTTTTTAAAGAAAACAAAGGGGTCAGCCCTTGACAATGGACAATTCCGGTTCAATTTTATCAATACTTTATACACAGACTCTATTTATGGGAGGATTTATGAAAAATCATGCCGAATTTGTTACAGCAAAATCTCATGCCGTACTTTCAACGGGTGAAGTTATTCGCATGCTTCGCGATTTAAAGGGTTGGACACAGGGAGAACTTGCAAGGCATTCAGGCATTAGTGTAACGAATATTAGTCTCTTGGAAAATGGCAAAGTTGAGATTGGCAAAAGACGTACCGAGCAACTTGCCAGGGGCTTTTAACATTCCGCCCTCTGCGTCAATCATGTTCCCTGAGTATGAAGCTAAGGATATTGAAAAAGCCGCCTAAAAATCACTATCTTCGGTCTTTGAGCTTAAGCGGTATCAATTGGACGATGTACAAGAAGCATTAATAAATTCCGACTGCCTGATAAAGCCTATCGCTCTCCACACTGCCATAATACTGACAGTTGTTTATGTTATATTTTATTTATGGAATTAAGGTAGGACGGAAAAAATGGACACAGAATCCGTTCCGATGATCAGGATTCCGGACTGATCAAATCCCAACCTCCCCTTGCAAAAGGAAAGACAACGCGCCTCATTTTATAAAGAAATGATATAATTATATCGTGATGGACAAAGAGCGGATTGATGAAGCGATAGAGTTGTTGTGGGTCCTCAATGAGGAAGGCCATAAGAGCCTGAACCGGTTCCGGCTGAGTTCCGAGGACGACGGGATTGACTCCCTTATAGGCTTGATGAAAAAGGATGGACTGATCGTCGTCTCGGACAACACCATATATTTTACCGACAAGGGATCTTCCATGGCCAGGGCATTGATAAGAAGGCTCCGGCTTGCCGAACGGCTCTTCACCGACGTCTTTGAAATGCGAGGGGACACCGTCATCAATGACGCATGCAAGATGGAGCACATATTAAGTGAAGAACTCACCGACAGCGTCTGCACCTTTCTCGGCCATCCCCAAACATGCCCTCACGGAATGCCGATCCCCAGAGGCGAGTGCTGTAAGAAGTATAAAGTGGATGTTGAGCCTGTTGTCACCAGACTCTCCGAATTTGAAGTCGGCCCCCCCGGCAGGATCACATTTATCGTACCTACAAAAGCATCGAGACTGAGCAAGCTGAATTCACTGGGTATTTCCGCGGGCAGCGTTATCAGACTCTTACAGAAAAAACCTTCCTTTGTCATTCAGATCGACGAAACAACCGTTGCCATCGACCCTGATATCGCAAAAGAGATCTACGTTAAAAAGGCCATTTAGAAAGCCCCTTGAGGCTTTTGCAAAAGCCCTGAAACAGGCCAATTTGTCATTTCGGGTGAAACGAGAAATCTTTTACAATCAATAAGGTACAAGATCCACACCCCGAACACATTATGGATTCGGAATGACAATTTGTGACTTTTGCAAGATGCTACATTATCAAAATTTGACAATTTCTTCAAATGCTGTATTATTTATAGAGGGGTGAACTATGTTGAAAATTATTTCTTCTCTACAAACACAGCAGGAAGATATCCTGAACCAGCTTAAAGATCATCAAATAGATATATGCCATGAGGACAAATCACTTATCGAAACAATTACGAAAAAAAGCTATGACGTTATCCTCCTTGAGAGCAAAATAGACTCTATTGAGAAAATAAAGACTGCAGATCCAAGAATTGAGGTTATTCTCTTTGGAATAAATGGGATAGTAGCAGTTGAAGCAATCAAAAATGGAGCTTCTGCCTTTTTCCCTTTGCCGCTTAATGATCCGGAATCCTTGAAAAAGACTGTAGATACTATAAACGAGGAGGTCAAACTCCGGATTGAAACAGCAGAATTAGAGAAGCAACTCAATGCAAAGTACACATTCAAAGGTATTGTAGGGAAAAATCCCAAGATGCTTGAGATATTTAATTTCATGAGACGTATAGCTCCTTATTTCCAGACCGTTACGATTATAGGTGAAACCGGTACAGGAAAAGAGGGAATAGCCAAAGCTATTCAGTTATTAAGTCCGGTTGCAAAATATCCCTTCATCACCTGTAACAGTGGCTCACTCGGGAAAGAGCTTATTGAATCTGAATTGTTCGGTCATAAGAAAGGTTCATTCACCGGAGCCATTGCTGACAAGAGCGGCCTTTTTGCAGCTGCCGGCGAAGGAATTATTTTCCTTGATGAAATCGGAGAGCTTCCTCTGCAGATTCAACCGCACCTTCTAAGGGTGCTCCAGGATGGGGAATACAGGCAGGTCGGCAGCAATCAGACGATGAAAGCCAATTGCAAGGTTATTGCTGCAACCAACTGTGATTTATTGGAAGAAGTCAAGAATGGAAGATTCCGGGAAGACCTGTATTACAGGCTTACCCCTCTCACTATAATATTGCCGCCTCTCCGTGAAAGAAAAGACGACATTTCTTTGCTTTGCAGACACTTTCTCGAAAAATTCAGTAAAAAAACAGGCAAACAGATCTTCGGGATATCAAGACCCGCTCAGACAGCACTTTTTAATTATGACTGGCCCGGAAATGTGAGGACGCTTGAAAATGTCCTTGAACGGGCAACTATGTTGACATCCGAATCCTTTATCAGACTGGAAGATCTTCCGGCTTATATTTCAGAAACAAACAATAAAAAAACCCCCTTGCAAGCTTCTCTTGATGATATTATGAAGAAGCATATCATAGAGGTTCTCCATGCATGCAGTGGGAACAGAAGCAAGGCAGCAGAGAAATTAAAAATCAGCAGAAGGGCACTTTTAAGAAAAATCGAAAAATACTCTCTCAGCTAACTGCTTATACCGCACACCTGTCCAAAACCGCACACCTCATAATTATTAACTCTCTCAATACAATTTTGCCGCCTTATTATCTAAAATCAGCCAATTAGCCGCTTTTCTACTATTCTGACCGTATTTTGCTCTTAAACCAAGAACGCACACCAATATTGTACCCTTTTTAATTTATACTTTTTATCCTTATTTATCAATATGTTATGCGTCTTCTTTTTCTGGCATGGCTTTCGCTCTATTAGGGCAGGGGGAAAAGAAAATGAAAAACATAGCAGACGTAGTCTTAGCCGGACGAAACATTATAAGGGTCATTTCCCTTATAATTATGGTAACAACCTTTTTGGTTTTAGGTACTATCGGGACTATATGGGCGTCAATAGAAGAATCACCTCACAATCCGTCTCCGGACAATTGCCATATATGCCACATGCAGCGTTCAGAGCAGGGCCAAGCTCCTTCATGGCTTAAAGAATCCAAGACCGTAACCTTCTCAGCTTACAATAGAGACAAAGAGCAGGAACCACGGACAATTACACCAAATATGGCTTATAATTCCCCAACTCATGATATGGGTAACACTAAGAGTCTCAATACACAGTCTTATTTTTGTTTAGCATGTCACAACGGTGTGCACAGTAAACTGGTTAAGGTTGGATATTCATTTCTT
>Ga0265296_1002176_pt1 | contig 20335 bp, 17 predicted proteins | sample MunlanPumphouse1_FD_189073 | JGI IMG/M metagenome (GOLD analysis project Ga0265296, IMG submission 189073) | Groundwater microbial communities from a municipal landfill in Southern Ontario, Canada - Pumphouse #1 | ecosystem: Environmental > Aquatic > Deep subsurface > Groundwater | place...
GCCTGGTGGCCAAGTTCTCCGAGGCCATGCGTCGCCATCGCCTCAAGCGCGAGATCGTCAGCACCCAGATCGCCAACGACCTGGTCAACCACATGGGCATCACTTTCGTGCAGCGGCTCAAAGAGTCGACTGGCATGAGCCCGGCCAACGTGGCCGGCGCCTATGTGATCGTGCGTGACATCTTCCACCTCCCGCACTGGTTCCGTCAGATCGAAGCCCTGGACCACCAGGTGTCGGCTGAAGTGCAACTGGCGCTGATGGACGAACTGATGCGCCTGGGTCGCCGTGCCACGCGCTGGTTCCTGCGCAGCCGTCGCAATGAGCAGGATGCGGCGCGTGATGTGGCGCACTTCGGCCCGCATCTGGCAGCGTTGGGCCTCAAGCTTGACGAACTGCTGGAAGGCCCGACCCGCGAAGGCTGGCAGAACCGTTACCAGGCGTATGTTCAAGCCGGTGTCCCGGAGTTGCTGGCGCGCATGGTGGCGGGTACCACGCACCTGTACACCCTGCTGCCGATCATCGAGGCCGCCGACGTGACCGGCCAGAGCGCCGCCGATGTGGCCAAGGCCTACTTCGCCGTGGGCAGTGCCCTGGACTTGCCATGGTACCTGCAGCAGATCAGCGATCTGCCGGTGGGCAACAACTGGCAGGCCCAGGCCCGCGAAGCCTTCCGCGATGACGTGGACTGGCAGCAACGGGCGATCACCATCAAGGTTCTGCAAATGGCCGATGCGCCAGAAGACATGGAAGCCCGCGTGGCCCTGTGGCTTGAGCAGAATGCGAGCATGGTCGAACGCTGGCGCGCGATGATGGTGGAAATCCGTGCTGCGGTGGGCACGGACTACGCCATGTACGCGGTAGCCAACCGTGAACTGCTGGACCTGGCAATGAGCGGTCAGGCGGTGCTGTAATCAGCCGCTAGAGCGCTAAAAACAAAAGCCCCGTATCGCGAGATACGGGGCTTTTTGTTTTACTCCGGTTCAATGTAGGAACCCAAAATGTGGGAGCGGGCTTGCCCGCGAAGGCGTCCGTTCAGGCAGAGATGTATCAACTGACCCGCCGCTATCGCAGGCAAGCCAGCTCCCACCTTTGATTTGTGGTGCGACCAAAATACTCTGCCCAATAAAGACCCCCTGTGGGAGCGGGCTTGCCCGCGAAGGCGCCCGTTCAGGCAGAAATGTATCAACTGACCCACCGCCATCGCCGGCAAGCCAGCTCCCACCTTTGATTTGTGGTGTGGCCAAAATACTCTGCCCGACAAAGACCCCCTGTGGGAGCGGGCTTGCCCGCGAAGGCGTCCGTTCAGGCAGAGATGTATCAACTGTCACACCGCCATCGCCGGCAAGCCAACTCCCACCTTTGATTTGTGGTGCGACCAAAATACTCTGCCCGACAAAGACCCCCTGTGTGTGGGCTTGCCCGCGATGGCGCCCGTTCAGGCAGAGATGCATCAAATGACCCACCGCCATCGCCGGCAAGCCAACTCCCACCTTTGATTTGTGGTGTGGCCAAAATACTCTGCCCGACAAAGACCCCCTGTGGGAGCGGGCTTGCCCGCGATGGCGTCCGTTCAGGCAGAGATGCATCGACTGACCCACCGCTATCGCAGCCCAGTTCCCCCATGTTGATCGCCACGGGCTTACGAAAGCTTCGACTCCAGGTGATCCAGATACCGGCTCATCAATCCTGCGGCCGTGCCCGCATCCCTGCGCTCCACCGCTTCGACAATCTCTGACTGCTCACGCCAGGCGCCGGAGAACGCCCCTTGCCGGGCAATGACCAGCGAGGTCAATGGCACCAGGCTATTAAGGAACTGCGCCAATGGCCGGTTCCCCGCAATGGCCGCCAGCGACAGGTGAAACTCCCCACACAGGCGGATGGCCGGGCCTTGCTGGCCTTGTTCCACGCATGCCCGCTGGCGGGCCACCAGTTCGCGTAGGCGCCGCACTTGCCCTGGGTTGGTCTGCGGGCACGCCAGTTGCACCACGGTCACTTCCATCAAGCGCCGCGCTTCAAGAATATGTTTCACCTGCTCGGCATCCGGCGCCGCCACCTGGGCACGCAGGTTGGCGCGCAGGATGATCACTTGCTGTTCGGCCAGGCGTGCCAGGACCCGGCGCAGTACGCTGCGGCTGACACCAAATTCCTGGGCCAGGCCTTCTTCGGTAAAGCGGCTGGTGGGTACGATGCGCTGTTCCAGGATGGCATCGAACAGGCGCGGGTAGAGGTCTTCCACCGATGGCCGCTTGCCGGGCACCAGGCGCATGGCGGGCGGGGCGGTGACAACGATATTGCGTTGCAAGGCGTGAGCGCTCATGGCCAGTCTCCAAAGTCAGCTGCCGAGATGATCGTCGGGAATGTTCAGGGCCGTGCCCATGCGCTGGCCCTCGTTGAGGATGTGGCGGCGCATTTCGGCGCTGGCCAGGGCGCTGTTCTTGTTGCGGATGGCGCGCACTACGGCTTCGTTTTCCTGCAGGCGCTCGGCCAGGTGTTCGGGGGAGTTGCGCAACACCTGGGCGCTTTGCTTGAGCGCGTTGCTGGTCTGTTGCACCACGTTCTGGAAGATGGGGTTGGAGGTCAGGGCGAACAGCTCTTCGTGGAAGGCAATGTAGGCGTTCATCCCCGCTTCACTGTCGTTGGCTTCCAGGGCTTCGCGCATGTCCATCAAGGTCAGGCGCAGTTGCCCGATTTCCTTGCTGGTGATGGACTGGGCCACCAGGCCGACGATAAACGGCTCCAGGGTGTAGCGCAGTTGCAGGATATCGGCGAGGCTGGCATCGGCCACCGCGTCATGGGCCTGGGGGTCGTTGACACTGGTTTCCAGTACAACCACGCCTTTGCCGGGCATCGAGCGTACCAGGCCGAGGGTTTCCAGCACGATCACTGCCTCGCGCAGGCTAGGGCGGCTGATGCCCAGTTGTTCGGCCAATTCGCGCTGGCCGGGCAGCATCTCCCCGCGCCGCCACTGGCCGCGGGCCAGGGCAGCGCGCAGTTTTTCTACGACTGAATTGACGACGGTTGAGGTGCTGATCACGTCGTGGGCTCCTTGAATTTAAATAACCCTTCAACGGTAGGAGCGAGCTTGCTCGCGAAGACCGTCAACGATAACGCGGGCAGACTGGGTGCGCGCGGTGCCTTGAAGTTTTTCGCGAACAAGCTCGCTCCTACAGTGTGTGGGGAAGGTTCAGAACTCCTGATGAACCGGCAGCACCGGTTTCTTGGCCTGAAACGCATACCCTTGCTGCCCATCGAGCACCTTGTTGGCCCGTTGGATATCAATGTCCTTTTCCCAGCGGGCGATGGCGACGGTGGCTACGCAGTTGCCGATCAGGTTGGTCAGCGCCCGGCCGATCCCCATGAACCAGTCCACCGCCAACACCAGCACCAGGCCCACCACCGGGATGGCGGGGATGGCAGTGAGGGTTGCCGCCAGAATCACCAGGGCCGAGCCCGGTATGCCGTGGGCGCCCTTGGAGGTAATCAGCGATACCAGCAGGATGGTCAGCAGGTCGGTCATCGACAACGGCGTACCGGTGGCGTTGGCGATAAACACGATGGCCAGGGTCAGGTAGATCGAAAAACCATCGAGGTTGAACGAGTAACCGGTGGGGATCACCAGGCCGACGGTGGAACTGCCAATGCCCAGGTGCTCCAGCTTACGCATGATCTGTGGCAGCACGGCGTCGGAGGAGGCAGTGCCCATCACGATCAGCAGTTCTTCGCGCAGGTATTTGAGCAGCGGCAACATCCGCAGGCCCGAAAACCGCATCACGGCGCCGAGGATTATAGCGACGAAGGCCATGCACGTGAGGTAGAACAAACCCACCAGGCTGCCCAGGTGTTGCAGCGAGTCCAGGCCGTAAGTGCTGGTGGTAAAGGCGATGGCACCAAATACACCAATCGGCGCCAGGCGCACGATCATGCCCATGATGCGGAAGATCACATGGCTCAACTCATTGATCAGTCGCGAAATGCCCGAGGCCGCTTCACCCACCAGGTTCAGCGCGCTGCCAAACAGCACCGAGAACAACAGCACCTGCAACACGTTGTTGTCGGCAAAGGCGCCGATCACCGAGTTGGGGATCAGGTCCATCAGGAACTGGCTGGTGCCCTTGATATGCTGGCCGCGATCCGCCAATTCATTGAGGCCGGCAGATGACAACTGCTCCAGGTGGATATTGGCCCCGCTGCCGATCCCGGTACTGAAGGCCAGCACCAGGCCAAGCACCAGAGCGATAGTGGTGAGGATTTCAAAGTAGATCACCGACTTGAGGCCGATGCGCCCGACCTTCTTCAGGTCGCCGGCCCCGGAGATGCCGCTGACCACCACACAGAACACGATCAGGCCGATCAGCATCTTGATCAGCTTGATAAAGCCGTCACCCAGGGGTTTGAGTTGTGAGGAGAATTCGGGAAGGGCCAGGCCACAAGCGATGCCGAGCATCAGGCCTATGACGACTTGCAGGAAAATCGAACGCGAGCACCATCTGAGCATGGGAAGGATCTCTATTCGGTGCCCTGGTGGGTCCAGGGCTTAATTGTTGTGGTCTGACCGGTAAGTCCAGTGCGTGGCCAGTCTACGCCCGGTTTTTTGCAAACTACAAGGGGGAAGTGGGGTGTTTAGGATGTCCGGTCTGACCAGTTGCTCGGTAAGCGTGATGCTTGAGCGGTTGGCGGCGTGGAATTTTTTTCGCTTATCATGCGGCGATTGGCCGTTGAGGTGATAAATGGATAAGCCAGGACTGACGACGGATGAAACGGGGCTGACCCGTTGTACATGGCGCACGGCCGCCGCCCAATACCCCGATTATCACGATCACGAGTGGGGCGTGCCGGTTGCCGATGATATTGCGTTGTACGAGAAGATCTGCCTGGAAGGCTTCCAGGCCGGCTTGGCGTGGATCACCATCCTGCGCAAACGCGAGCACTTTCGCCGGGCGTTCGAGGGTTTTGATTTTCGCCAGGTGGCGCAATACACCGAGCGGGATGTTGAGCGCTTGATGGCTGACCCGGGCATCGTGCGCAACCGCGCCAAGATCGTCTCGGCCATCAACAACGCACGCCGGGCGTGTGAGTTGGTGGCGGAAAGCGGGTCGCTGGCGGCCTGGTTATGGGCCTTTGAACCGACTGCCGATGAGCGGCCAGCGGTGGTGGACCTGGCTTACTGGACGGGCAATCCCACCTCGCCGGCTTCGGTGCGCTTGTCCAAGGCCTTGAAGAAACGCGGCTGGACATTCGTGGGGCCGACGACGATGTACGCGTTCATGCAGGCCATGGGAATGGTCAATGACCACTTGGAAGGCTGCGCCTGCCGGCAGCCGATCGAAGACCTGCGGCGCCAGTTCAAGCAAGCCCCTGTGGCGAGCGGGCTTGCCACAGGGGCTCTACAAGCCAGCGTCTAGCAATCAGTTCTGCGCTGGCAGGGGCGTCAGCACATCAGCCTTGTCATCCATAACCATCACCACCAGTAACCTGGCCGGCTGGGTCTGGCTGGCATTGCTGGATTCGAAGTGGCGCGAGCCGGCCGGTTCATAGAATGATTGCCCGGCCTTGTAGGTAATGGCCGGTTCATCGTTGACCCGCGAGGTGATTTCACCCTCCAGCACATAAGCCACCGCCGTGCCGGTGTGGCTGTGGGGGACGGTGGCCTGGCCCGGTGCGTAGTCCACGGTGAGCATGATGGTTTTTTTGCCAGGCACGTTGCTCAAGGCATGCTCTTGCAGGACCTTGATCGATTCCTGGTTGTAGACCGGCTCATGGGCAAAGGCGCTTAGCGAAGCCAGCAGGAGGGTGGTGCCGAGCAGTATTTTCATGGTGCAGTTCTCCAGGGTTGCAGACCCCATCACCCTACGCCGGGCACCGTGGCGCACCTATAGCCAATCCTCTGGAAAACCCCTTAGCCAATCTGCTGGAGGATATCGCGCACCTTGTCCAGCGATGGGTCGATATCCAGAGTCTCGATGGCCCCAAAGCCGATAATCAGGCCGCACCGCACCGGTGCTTCATGAAAAAACACGTCCAGTGGGTACAGCCCGACTTCCACTTGGCGCGCCAGTTCGATCAGCAAGGGAATGTTTACTGCCCCCTTGCACAGCGCTGCCAGGTGGAACCCGGCCACGCTGGGCACGGCTTCGAACCAGGGTGACAAGTCGCCGGCCAGGCGGCTGAGGATGCGCTCGCGGCGGGTAGCGTAGACGGTGTGACAGCGCCGAATGTGCTTGAGCAGGTAGCCTTCGCTGATGAACTTGGCGAGTGCCCATTGCGGCAGTGTCGAGGTGTGCTGGTCGGTCAGTTGCTTGGCCTTGACCACCGCGCCATGGATCGCCGGCGGCAGTACTGCATAACCCAGGCGCAGGTCCGGCAGCAGGGTTTTGGAGAAGGTCCCGACGTAGGCCACAATGCCGCGCTCGTCCATGCTTTGCAGGGAGTGGGTGGGTCGGCCTTCGTAGCGGAAATCACTGTCGTAGTCGTCTTCGATGATGATCGCGCCCAATTCCAGCGCGCGTGCCAGCAGCGCCTCGCGACGTGCCTGGCTCATGGGCATGCCAAGGGGGAACTGGTGTGAAGGCGTCACGTAGATCAGCCGTGTGCCCTGGGGAATCTGCGTGACCTGAATACCTTCGGCATCCACCGGCACGCTGGCCACCGTTGCCCCTACGGCCTCGAACATCAAGCGGGCGGGGGTGTAGCCGGGGTCTTCCATGGCCACCAGGCTGCCCGGTTCCAGTACCACTCGGGCGATCAGGTCCAAGGCTTGCTGGGCGCCATTGCACACCACAATGTCGGTGTCGCGGCAGTTGACCCCCCGGGAAAATGCGATGTGCCCGGCGATCGCGCTACGCAGGGCCGGCAGGCCTTCGGGTTGGCTATAGAACCCGCTGTTCTGGGCAGTGCGGCGCAAGGCGTCGAGGGTACAGCGCCGCCATTCGTCCTGGGGGAACAGGCTGCGGGTGGTGGCGCCGCCGATGAACTCGCACCGCAAGGTGCCGTCGCGGGTCGGATGGCGCATGGGCGAGGGCAGCGCCTGCCATTTGGCCAAGTGCGCGGCGCAGGCCAGGTCGGCAGCGTCCTGGCGCCGGGCAGGGCGGTTTGCCTGACTGTTGACGAAGGTGCCACGGCCAATCTTCCCCACCAGCAGCCCTTCATAGGTCAGCAGCGCATAGGTGTCGGAGACGGTCTTGCGCGACACCCCCAACTGCTCGGCCAGCAGGCGGCTGGGCGGCAGCTGCGCACCCGAGGCCAGGCGCCCGGACTGGATGGCCGCGAGCAATTGCCGATACAGCTGTTCGGCCAGATCCTTGCGGCCATTGATGACGACGTGCAGTTCCATGGAGCATCCCGAGGCGGTCAGACTGCGCCCAGATTACCCGCAACCGTGGGGCGCGCCTACGGCCAAGGCGGTCTAGGCATAAAGCGCCACTTTGGCTATAGGGCACGGGCCGGCACGGTCTTAAGCTGGCGGCCATCGTCTTTGCCCATCGAGGTCGCCCCTATGCAACCGCGTCTGGATTACTACACGGCTTCGCCCCAAGCGCTTAAAGGCATGATGGTGCTCGAGGCGACGTTGTTTGAGCTGTCCATCGACAGGCCTTTGCTTGACCTGATAAGGATCCGCGTCTCGCAACTGAACCACTGTGGGTTTTGCAGTGACATGCATGCCATGGCGGCGTTGGCGCGGGGCGAAAGCACGCGGCGTCTTTTGGCGTTGTGCGTATGGCGTGATTCGCCGCTGTTCACTCGCCGCGAACAACTTGCCCTGGCGTGGAGCGAGGCCACGGCGTTGCTGGCGTGTGCAGGCGTGCCGGATGCGCTGTTCGCCGCCGCCCGTGCCGAGTTCGGCGAGCAGGCCCTGGTGGACCTGACCATGGCGGTTACGACCATCAGCGGCTGGAACCGCCTGGCCGTGGCCTTTGGCCAGTTGCCGCCAGAATAAGCCCACCCGGATAAAGATCTACCGCTGCGGCGCTTGTGGCCCGTAGCACCATCGCCCTATGCCTGGCACTTGTTGCCGGCAAACCATGTGACCCACGTCATGGCATAGGGAACGACTCATGACTCAACCTGATACACCCGCAGTGGACGCACCTTTGGCGCTGGCCGATCTGGATGCCCGGCTGGGGGATCTGCTGGTCGGTGTTTTACCGGTTCGCCGTACCGTCCTGGCTCAAATGGGCGCGCAGATAAACGGCAAGCCCATCAACGTGCACCACCTGGCTGGGCGCGAGGCCGACCAGACGCTGCTCGATTCGATCCGCTTTGCGGCGCCGCAGCTCAAGGCATTCCTGGGCACGGACGCCACCGTCAGTGACAGCAGCGCCAGCCTGCTGTTCGAGTTCGCCGCATTACGCTCAACCCCGGCCAAGCCGCTGCTTGAGGGGGCGTCGAGGCTGGACAGCGGTGACACGATGACCCGGCTCGATGACTTGCTGCGCGCCGTGCAGAACACCAACTTCAACCAGGCCCTGCAACGTGAAGGCTTGCCCGCCTGGGTCGACACCCCCCGAAGCCGAACCCTGGAAGCGATGGGGACTGGCTTGCAGGTCTATGGCTATTACAGCGCGATCAACGCCTTGGCCCAGGCCATCAAGACCGGTGATATTCGCCAGACCCTGGCCGCCGGTGGCGAATTGCTCGCCGAGCTGACGTCCAGCGCCCTGGAGTTGGCCCTGGAGCGTCTGGGCAAGCGCATGCTGGAGAACGGCGGGCGTGTGTTCAAGGGGTTCTGTGCGAGCAGCGTAGGCCAGTTGTTGCGGCGCGGCGCGGGCCTGTTTGCCCAGGTGTTGACCCTGCCGTTCGACATCTTCAGTGCAGTGCAGTCACTCAATGAGGCGGCGAAGGCCCAGGGCAAAGAGGCGTTGGACCACTACGTCAATGCCGGCTTCAGCCTGGCCAGTGCAGCCCTGGGCGTGGTGCTGGGGATCGCCGCCCTGGCGGGTTTCAGCTATGCCGGGCCATTGGGGATTGCCGCGGCCGTGGTGCTGATTCTCGGGGCGCAGATCTACAGCGCAGTGCGTCAGGTGGATGACATTGACGATTACATCGAACTGACCGTGTCCGAGCGCTTGAGGGCCGGCTGGCTGTCGTTTGCAGGCCGGGAGCTGGACAAGGATGTGCGCGACCGCTACCTGGTGGCGAAGATGGAAAAACAGCACGCAACCTACCTTACCGGCGTGGCCGAAAAGTGGCTGCGCGGTGCGCTCAAGAGCACCGTACACGCGGTGGTCAATGGGCGGTTCGAAGTGCGCATGATCCCCGTGCGGGAGTGGAAGCACCGTTGGGACGAAGCGGCGGGAGAGCTGCCCTACCGCGATACCACTGGGCCGGCCATCCATGATGGTGATGATGTGGTCGATGCCTCCCATGCCGGCGTCAGCCAACTGCCCGGGGTGGTGCTGGGCAAGCCGTTTACCCACGCTGCGATCCTCTGGCGCCTGGGCGATGGTAACGACAACGTCCAGGGCCTGCTGGAGATGCGCAATATCTTTCAGTTCGGGGCGGGGCACAAACGACTCACGGGTGGCATCCGCGATGACCAGTTCATATTTGAGCTGCCAGCGGATACGTTTGAGGCCGTTGCCACCCCGGGCCCGGCGAGTGAGCTGCACGGTGGCAGCGGCAGTGATGCCTTGCATTTTGGCTACCGCTCCCCTTACGTCGAGGGCATTGAGGGGCTTGCCATCGATCTGCAGGCCGGCAGCGTCACACGGCGCAAGGATGCCGGCCGCAGCGGGCTGTCGAACCAGATAACCCTGGACTCGATCGAGAACGTTGCGACGCCTGCGGGCGTGGCCAGTCACGTCAAGGGTACGGCGCAGGCCAATATCCTGATTGCCGAAGGCAACAACGACCGGATCGAGGCCGGGGCCGGCAATGACACGATCTTCGTCAACGGTACCGATGCCTGGGTCGACGGTGGAACGGGTAGCGACCGCTATGTCATTGCCAGCAACCGGGGCACCGTCACGCTGCACGAGCAGCACTGGCAGGAAGACACGCTGATTGAGCTGGGGTGGGAGCTGTCCAGCATTGCTGACTGGGTGATCCAGGAATGTGCGTTGGTGATCCGCTCCCTGCGCGGCCTCGACGGCGAGTTGCCGGAGCGCTTGGTCAGGATTGAAAACCTCTACCTGCATGAATCCGGCGAGCGGCGCCTAGCCGGTCATAATCTGCGTTTACTGACGGCGGACGGTTACACGTTGGAGCCGGTTCTCCCGCCGTTGCTGAGCGCGCAAGGCGATCAGCCGATCAAGGTGGCTGCCCGCTCGATGAGCCCTGTGCCGACGTTTCAGCGCGTGTTGGCGGGCGGCGAATGGGTGCTGCCATTCGGCCTGTCGAGCCGCTGCTTTATCGAGCGTGGCGTGGCCGAAAAACGTGTGCGGGTTCGAATCGCGGGCGGCGCCACGGCCTGTACCCTGTACCTGGACTACCGCACCGAGGAACTGATCGATGTGGTGGCCGGGTATCGCGTGACCCTGCGCAGCCAAGGCCCGGTCGACACGCTGACTTACAGTGATGTGACCTTGACCCTGACTTTCGCGGACGGCGGCCGCCTGGTCCTGGCCGAGTTCGCCAGCGACCGCGGTGCGGTGCGCGCCGATGTCGCCGCCAATATCCGGGCGGCCAGCCTGAAGCCCGACTGCGAGTGTGTGCTGGTCTTCAACGATGGCATGTCTTATCGGGTTCAACCGTTGCAGCAATCCTACCTGCAAGACCGTGAGCGGCCAGGCTTCAGGGTCTTTGACGGCCGTTCGGCACTGTTGGCGCGGGTTGGCAGCCATGGGTTTTTCCGGCCGCTGAGTGCCAAGGGCGTGTGGTTGCAGGCGCTGCCGCAGACCCTGCGGATCCCGGCTGGGCCCCATCGTCAGACCTATGCGCTGGTGGGGCGCGGGTCGGTGTATGAGGTGCACCCCAGCAGCGGCGCCACCATTGCCCTGTCTACCCCAGGAGCCCTGGCCAAGACCTCGGATGCCTCCACCTGGCAGATCAACACCAGCGGCCTGGATGAGCCCATCGACCACAAGCAGATCATTCTGGCCGAGCACCGGCTCAAGGTGGGCAGCGTGACGCTGATCCTGCCCATCGTCACAGACCCGCAGGTGCCGCTGGAGCAACTGTACGTGCAGACCCTTGAAGGTGATCGATACGAGATACGCCTCGATCTGGGCAGCGTTTGCCTGGTGCAACTGGATGCCTCGCGTTACCTGACCATAGCCGAGGTCTGGCAGCAACTGCGCCGCATGCGTCAGCACTCAAGGTTGATGGCGCGCCGCTTGCGGGTGCTCGGTGTGCAGTTGGCGGATGGCACTGACAGCGCGATTGATTACGACGCGCTGCTCGATCGGTGGGTCGCCCACGGTGACCCCACGCGTAGCGTGGCTTCGGCAGACCTGATGCGCGTAAGCGTGTCACTCAACTAATACTGGAAAGGGATTTCTATGCAACAGACACCTCATTCACCCCGGCCTGGGCCCTCCAGGCCTGCCCCTCGCGTCGAGGCAGGGAGCGCTGGCGGCCTGGTCAGGGATTTTGGTCCTCAGGGCCGTAGCCCTTTTGCCGAGCGTCAGGCGAGCCGCCCGCTGGTACGCGGCCACGATGCGTCGCTTACAGTGCCGCAAATCAGCGATCTGGATGTGCCGGGACCCATGCCGCCGATGGCCGTGCTGGTCACTGGGTCGCTGCTGCCGGCGCCGAGCGCCGAAGGCGTGTATACCCACAACGGTCGCACTTATCTGGACCTGGAAACCGGCGAGACGGTACTGGTGGTGCGTGACCCGCACACCGGTGAGTGGCGCGAACGCGCGCCTCATCACCTGGCCGCCACGGGCGCGCCGGTGCAGCGGGTTGCGGGCAGTTCGTTGTGGGCCAGGCGCAACGCTGTGGCGCAGGCCCCGGTCTCGTTGCCGACAGCGGTCCCGGCCAGAGGGCGCTTGGACCCGGTGTGGGACCTGCAGCGGTATGACGTCAGCCAAGCGAGCAATGTGCCGCTGTTTCCGATGGCGGGAATGAACGACTTTGTGGTCCAGGGCACGCGTTACTACGTGAATGCGCAGTTCAACTTGAAGGCCTTCAGGATCAAGCAAAGCCATATCCAGCAGCGCGGGCCTAACGGCAACTTGCGCCCCAGTGGCTCGTTTGCCGAGGACGGGATTATCCGGCTTTCAGGGCGCGAGCCCCTGACCTATCTGCATGTCGGGGGGGTTACCAGCCGTATCGAGCTCGATAACGTGCGCCAGAAATGGCGGCTGCTCGGCAATGGGGTCGAGGCGATTTACCTGGATACGGGCGGCCATTTGAGTTCCTGGGTGCCGCAGCTTCAATTGCGCGATATCGGCGATATTATTTCGCAGGCGCGCAGGGTGTTGGGCTACACCGGCGTCAGCAGCGACATGAGCCAGGGAGTCATGTCGACCATGGACAAGAACACCTATGTCTATATGCAGCAATATGCCCGGCAACTGATCGGTTCCGAGACGACGGCTATACACCAGGCGCCGGTACGGGATCGGGATCGCATGATTGACGAGCATATCTGGCGCCATGGTTATCCCTATGACCATTTGCGCCAGGCGATCAGTGCCCAGGCTGATGGTCGCGCCTTGCCGGCGGGCATCGCGCAGTTTGATCCGCTCCAGGGTACGGCAACCGTCAGCGTGCGTGAGGGCGGCAGCTTCAACGTTCAAAGCGTCAGCAGCAACGCCCAGCTTCATTACCCCAGGCGGCGCCGAAGTGATGAACACCAAAGGTTGTTCGAGCAATGGAGTGCGCTTGACATCCACGCCACCAGGCAGCGTGGTGAGGCCAATGAGCGCATGTATCGTCAGATGTTGATCGAGGATGGCTACCGGATTATTCCAGGAGGCACCTATGGCCGGGGGCAGAACGGTTTTGACCTGGTATTACAAGGGCGAGCGGATGCGATTTATTTGCTGGAAATCAAACATATTCCACCGAGTAACACTAACCGTTTGTCCAGTGTCAGCATGGCGAAGGGGCTGGGGTACTGGCAGATGGAAGACCGCTGGGTGACTGCGGTATTGGCCCATCCCGAGGCTGCGAACTCACCGGCTGGGGATGCCGTCAGGCACGCGCTGGGCAATCAACAGCTATTCAAGCTGGTCGGCGCCACGGCACCCAATGGCACTCAGTATGTGTTCAAGATTGATATGAGCCCAGTGCGTTAGAGGGGAGGTGGTGGGGGGGAGAGCGCTGTTGTGGCAAAGGCGGCTATGGAGAAGGGGGCTTGCTGTGGCGAGGGGGCTTGTCCCCCGCTGGGCTGCGCAGCAGCCCCTATAAGACCGCCGCTTTTTATCAGGCAGACCGCAGCGCCTGGGTTTAGGGCTGCTGCGCAGCCCAGCGGGGGACAAGCCCCCTTGCCACATAAGCTCCACCTCGCCGCACGAGCCGCCGGTGTCAGGACAGGAAGCCGCCATCGACGTTCAGCGACACACCGGTGGTGTAGGTCGAGGCGTCGCTGGCCAGGTAGAGCACGGCGCCGGCCATTTCGCTTGGGTCGGCCACGCGCTTGAGTGGGATCTGTGCCAGGGCCATGTTGAGGATCGATTCGTTCTTGACCAGTGCCGAGGCAAATTTGGTGTCGGTCAGGCCCGGCAGCAGGGCGTTGCAGCGAATACCGAACTGCGCACACTCCTTGGCGAAGACCTTGGTCATATTGATCACGGCGGCCTTGGTCACCGAGTAGATACCCTGGAAATGCCCGGGGGAAATACCGTTGATCGAGGCCACGTTGATGATGCTGCCACCCCCGTTTTCACGCATCAGCTTGCCGGCTTCCACCGACATGAAGAAATAACCACGGATGTTCACGTCGACGGTTTTCTGGAAGGCGCCCAGGTCGGTATCCAGCACGTTGCAGAACTGCGGGTTGGTCGCGGCATTGTTGACCAGGATGTCCAAACGCCCGAATTGCTCGCGGATGCCGGCAAACACCTGGGTGATCTGCTCCATCTCACCGATGTGGCAGGCAATGGCCGTAGCCTTGCCACCGGCGGCGATGATCGCGTCGGCCACGTGTTGGCAGCCATCAATCTTGCGGCTCGACACAATCACATGGGCGCCTTGCTGGGCCAGCAACTTGGCAATGGCCTCACCGATGCCACGGCTGGCGCCGGAGACAAAAGCAATCTTGCCGTCGAGGTCGAACAGGTTGGTCTTGGACATGGTGGTTCCTTGTCGGTCAAAGCGTGGATTTGTGGATGACGTTCAGGCTCATCTGCTCCAGCAGCTTGTTCATCTGGATGAACTGCGCAAAGCGTTTGTCCTGGGTCTGGCCATGGAAGAAGCGGTAGTAGATCTGCTGCACGATGCCGGCCAGGCGAAACAGGCCGTAGGTGTAGTAGAAGTCGAAATTGTCGATCTGGATGCCGGCGCGCTCGGCGTAATAATCGACAAACTGGCGGCGGGTGAGCATGCCGGGCGCGTTGCTCGGCTGGCGGCGCATCAGTTGCACGGGCGCAGGGTCGGCGGCTTCGATCCAATAGGCGAGGCTGTTGCCCAGGTCCATCAGCGGATCACCGAGGGTGGTCAGTTCCCAGTCCAGCACGCCGATGATTTGCATCGGGTTGTTGGGGTCGAGGATCACGTTGTCGAAGCGATAGTCGTTGTGCACGATGCTGGAGGTCGGATGATCAGCCGGCATCTTGTCGTTGAGCCAGGCGCGCACGGCTTCCCATTTCGGGGCGTCGGGGGTCAGGGCTTTTTCGTAGCGATCGCTCCACCCGCTGATCTGGCGTGCCACGTAACCTTCGGGTTTGCCCAGGTCGGCCAGGCCGCAGGCGTGGTAGTCGACTTGGTGCAGTTCGACGAACTTGTCGATGAAGCTTTTGCACAGGGCTTCGGTGCGCCCGGCGTCCAGACCCAGCTCCGGCGGCAGGTCCGAGCGCAGGATGATGCCCTTGACCCGCTCCATCACATAGAACTCGGCGCCGATCACCGATTCGTCGGTGCAGTGCAGGTAGGCCTTGGGGCAGTAGGGGAAACCGTCCTTGAGTTGGTTCAGGATGCGGAATTCGCGGCCCATGTCATGGGCGGACTTGGCCTTGTGGCCAAAGGGCGGGCGACGCAGGACGAACTCCTGGTCAGGGTACTCAAGCAGGTAGGTCAGGTTGGAGGCGCCCCCCGGAAACTGGCTGACTTTTGCGCTGCCGGTCAGGCCTGGGATATGGGCCTTGAGGTAGGGGTCGATGAGGCTGGCATCCAGTTCTTCGCCAGGGCGAATCTGGGTGGATTGGTCATTGAGCGCCATGCTTATCCCTTCTGCTTATTCTTGAGGCCTTGGACTATTGGCTAATCTAATGCGCACAGCCGACCCGCCACAAGGCTGGCACGGCTTAATAGGTTAGCGTGTTGGATGATAATCAGCGTGCCTGATCGGTCACTTTTCGGGCGCCGGCAAGGCGACTGGCGTGAGTACCGGGCGCCCGGCGAAGTACTCCACCAGATTGTCCGCCACCCGTTGCACGGTGTCATGGGCGGCTTCCGGCGACAGCCCGGCCACATGCGGGGTGAGGACTGTGTTGTTGAGGCGCTTGAGGCCGTCCGGCACGTTGGGCTCGTCATCGAACACATCCAGCGCCGCGCCGCCGATGCGTCGTTGTTCCAGGGCGTTGATGAGGTCGGCGGTGACAATCACGCTGCCGCGGGCAATGTTCACCAAAAAACCGTGGGGCCCGAGGGCGTCCAGCGCCTGACGGTCGATCAAGTGACGGGTGCCCGGCCCGCCGGGCGTGGCAATCACCAGAAAGTCCGAGTTGCGCGCCAGTTCTACCGGTGTGGCGCAGTAGGTGTAGTCCACATCGCTGCGGGGCTGGCGGCTGTGGTAACTGATCTGCATGTCAAAACCCAGCGCAGCGCGCTGGGCGATCGCCATGCCGACCGCGCCCAGGCCCAGGATCCCCAGTTGCTTGCCCGAAAGGGACGGGCGCATGACCTTCGGCCATTCACTGCGCCGTACCGCTGCGTCGGCGCGGGGGATGTCACGTACCAGTGACAGCAGCAGCGCCATGGCGTGGTCCGCCACCGAAGGGGCGTTCACGCCGGCACCGTTGGTGACGACGATGCCCCGGTTGCTCGCAGCCTGCAGGTCGACCTGCTCATAGCCAGCGCCGATCACGCAAATGATTTCCAGCAGCGGCAGGGCGGCGATTTCCTCGGCATGCAACCCCAAAGGGCCACGGGTCAGCACGGCCTTGATCTGCGTGCCATGGGCCTTGATGGCCTGGGCGCGTTCGGCGGGCGTCGGCGCGAGGATCACATGAAAGTCATTGCTCTCGATGATGTGCAGGTATTCGTTGATGGTTTCAACCAGGACCAGAACAGTGGCGGACATGGGGCAGCTCTTGTTGTGGGGTTTGAGACCGGGATTATGCGGCATTTTTTAAGTACGAAATGCCAGCGGGTGGAAGATCTTTATTTGATGGGAGCTCTTTAGATGGGGATGACAGCGCCTGAAGACGCTGTGCATCGATTCCGGTGCTACTGGGCTTGCCTCGCCTTGTTCCGTTCCGCCTGGGCGATGTCCTTGAAATCATAGGTAGGGAAAAACTCGGTCCGGTAGGGGCCCCATGCGGTGTTTTCCAATGCGAGGTTGACCGCTGACAGACGAGAGGCGGGCAGGCGCACGACGATGACTTGTCCGATACCCATGGTGATGTTCCAACTGACGACCTCTACCCCCTCCGGTGGAAAGACTTTATAGAACTCCTGCCTGGCGAGTTGCGCTCTTAGTTCACTTAATGGTCGGGATTGATCATGTTTTAGAAAGACCGTCAGCATGATTGCATTGTCTTTTGTCGCGGCAGGTGCACTTGCGGCTTGGGTGGCTGTGGGTTGTGCATTGGCACAGCCGATAAGTAGAGCACAAACCCCTACCACGGATATTAAGAGTGACTTGAGTTCAGTCTTCATAGAGTGGGTCTTTTTGTTGTTTTTTGGAAGTTGTTGGAAAGTGTATTCAATAGATGAAGAATATTCAGTGAGACGTGGTGGTTTTTATCGGGCCTTTGTAAGGTGCGTGAACCACGTAGATGCGGACTTTCTCGTTGGTTTCGACCATGTCGCGCGGCACCTCCCGCGAATAGGTGAATTCTTCGTGATTGAGGGTTTCAAGTCGCCTGACCGCTGTTCTGGTCGGGCCTTTGTCAGGGATCAGGATGTGAGTCTTTTTGTCGCCCGTAACAAGGAAGTAACCGCCACCGCCATTATCGTATTTTGACAGCCCGGTGTCGGCGTAGAAGAACTCGTAGCGATTGCGCTCGGGGTCCCACATGGATATGCCTACTACGCCTGGGTACTTGTCCTTGACGTCAACGTGGGGGGCGCCCTCTATATAAACGTTGGTGGTCAGCCATTGAGGGGATGAAGCGAATGCGCGGATATCGGCGTTTGTCGGTTGCGCTTGGCTGGCGAGTGGGGTGAACAGGGTCATAAGAAAAAGCCCGGTAAATATACAGTTGTATTTTTTCATTGAATTATTCCTGTATGGGGTTGAGGGCGTTACCGGCGATGCACTGCTTGGAAGCAATAGCGGAAGAATTAGGTCTGCTGAGAGCATCTATCAATGCTTGGGTGTATGTTTGTAATAAATTCAGCGATGTTGAAAAGTTGCGTTTTGTTTGTTTTGAAGTTGTGCGTGGGAAGCTTTCTGGAGTTAAGTTGTTGTTTCCTAAAATTTCGCTTTTTAATATGAATGATGTTTAAGGCAGGAAGTGCGTCGCGGGCTGAAGCGCCGCGACGTCACTTGATGAGACTCAGCCGATTCTTGGGAAGGGAATCAGGGAGGTGCGTGGTTTTTGCGCCTGAAACTCGACACCATTGAAGCTGAAGGTGTTGGGGTTATGTTGTGGTTGCCCGGGCTGGGGCTGTTGGTCGGGTTGGTGTGATGCGACGAATTGGCTGATGGTGTCCGCCAGTAGGCCGGTATTGAAGAAGGATTGCTGATTGTTAGATGCAATTGAGGTCATTTTGAGTGCTCCAGGTACGAGGGAAGGTGGTGAACGTGACACGCCTTTTATAGCGTGCAGCGTTGTGTGGTGGTGCTGGTGCATCGCGTTCCCGAAACAACAAACCAAGACATACAAATACGCATCGGTAGCAGTCTTCAGGCGGGCTGCATATGGGGGCTGGAGGGGCCTCCTCAGAGGCTGAAGTTGTCGGCGTGACTTTTTTGCAGGCTCTGCATTCGTCAGCTAAGTCTTTGCTTATGCAGGCGAATCCCGGACAATCGCGCCCCTGTTACGGTCGTGGCGCTGCCTGTCAGGTTTTTCTGACTCGTCGCGATCGTATGAAAGCGGAGAACCGAGCGGATGAATGATCAGGCCAATAGCGTCGATGAACGCTACGCAACGACACCTGTAACCCTCACGGGCTGGAGCCGCCAGGACACGACCTGGATGCTTGGCCTGTTCGGCACGGCGATTGGCGCCGGTACTTTGTTTCTACCCATCAACGCTGGCCTGGGCGGCTTCTGGCCGTTGCTGATCCTCGCGCTGCTGGCGTTCCCGATGACCTACTACGCGCACCGTGGCCTGACGCGCTTTGTATTGTCGGGCCGTGCAGGCTCGGATATCACCGAGGTGGTTGAAGAACACTTCGGCATCAAGGCCGGGGCGTTGATCACCTTGCTGTACTTCTTCGCGATCTTCCCGATCCTGCTGATCTACAGCGTGGCGTTGACCAATACGGTTGGCAGCTTCATGTCGCATCAACTGCACATTGAGCCGCCGCCACGGGCGCTGTTGTCGTTTGTGCTGATCCTGGGCCTGCTGGGCGTGGTGCGTTGCGGCGAACAGGTGATCGTCAAGGCCATGAGCCTGATGGTGTATCCGTTTATTGTCGCCTTGCTGTTTCTGGCGGTGTACCTGGTGCCGCACTGGAACGGCGGTATCCTCAGCACCGCCAGCACTGTGCCTGCACCGTCGGCGCTGCTGCATACGATGTGGCTGGCGATTCCGGTGATGGTGTTCTCGTTCAACCACTCGCCGATCATCTCGGCCTTCGCCGTTGACCAGAAACGCCAGTACGGCGCCCACGCCGAAGAGCGCAGCTCGCAGATCCTGTCCCGCGCCCACCTGTTGATGGTGGCGATGGTGATGTTCTTCGTATTCAGCTGCGTGCTGACCTTGTCGCCAGGCCAACTGGCCGAAGCCAAGGCGCAGAACCTGTCGATCCTGTCCTACCTGGCCAACCACTTCGATAACCCGACCATCGCCTTTGCGGCGCCATTGATTGCGTTCGTGGCAATTGCCAAGTCGTTCCTGGGCCACTACATCGGCGCCAGCGAAGGCCTCAAGGGCCTGATCGTCAAGAGCGGCCGCCGCCCGGGTGCCAAGGCCCTGGACCGCATGACTGCGGGCTTCATGCTGGTGGTGTGCTGGATCGTGGCCACTCTGAACCCAAGCATCCTGGGAATGATCGAGGCCCTGGGTGGGCCGATCATCGCCTCGATCCTGTTTCTGATGCCGATGTACGCGATTCGCAAGGTACCAGCCATGGCCAAATACCGTGGGCAGGCGTCCAATGTGTTTGTTACGGCGGTAGGTCTGGTGGCGATCACAGCGGTGGTGTACTCCCTGTTGGCCTAAGGCCCAAGGCGGTACAGCGCTAAAAGGTGGTTTTGTGTGGGAGCGGGCTTGCCCGCGATAGCGGTGGGTCAGCTGGACGCATAGGTGACTGACCCACCGCTATCGCAGGCAAGCCAGCTCCCACATTTGTTTTGTGGCATGTCCAAAATTCCCTGCCTCGCCGCGATCCCCTGTGGGAGCGGGCTTGCCCGCGATAGCGGTGGGTCAGTTAGACGTATAGGTGATTGACCCACCGCTATCGCAGGCAAGCCAGCTCCCACATTTGTTTTGTGGCATGTCCAAAATTCCCTGCCTCGCCGCGACACCCTGTGGGAGCGGGCTTGCCCGCGATGAGGCCACAACAGCCTCACATTTCTCCAGGCATAAAAAAACGCCGCGTACCTTGCGATACGCGGCGTTTTTTGTGTCAGCAGACCTTAGGCTTGAACCACCGGAATGTTGGCACTTGCAGCGATTTTACGGAACTCGGCGATCTGGTCGAAGTTCAGGTAGCGGTAGACATCACTGGCCATGGTGTCCAGTTTGGCCGCGTAGCCCATGTACTCTTCGACGGTCGGCAGGCGACCCAGCGTGGAAGCGACTGCCGCCAGCTCAGCCGAGGCCAGGTAGACGTTCGCACCATCACCCAGACGGTTCGGGAAGTTACGGGTCGAAGTCGACACTACGGTGGAGTTCGGCTCTACACGTGCCTGGTTACCCATGCACAGCGAGCAGCCCGGCATTTCCATGCGCGCGCC
>Ga0265296_1002177_pt1 | contig 20331 bp, 20 predicted proteins | sample MunlanPumphouse1_FD_189073 | JGI IMG/M metagenome (GOLD analysis project Ga0265296, IMG submission 189073) | Groundwater microbial communities from a municipal landfill in Southern Ontario, Canada - Pumphouse #1 | ecosystem: Environmental > Aquatic > Deep subsurface > Groundwater | place...
TATTTGTACACCTTTACCTCTACCTCTGCCTACAAGTGGTTATTCCACGGGGTTTACCCTGTGGAATAAGTCTTTTTAATCTGCAGAAAAATTTGATCATTACTATTCTACGGGGTTAACGCTAATTTATTTTCTTAATTCGCTTAATCTGTGGGAACTTGTCCCGATACCATTCGGGATTAGTGGATTCCTTCTCCCTTTCCCCTCCAACCTCCGGGCACGGCTCCGCTCCGTCAGTCACATGTCCCGACGGAGCCAATTTTAAATATATAGAAAAATCCGGTGATTTTTTTAACTAATTCGCGCGCGTATTTGTGATTTGTGCCATAAGGGATTAATAACACCGACGCGGGCAAACTCACCGGGGTCGAAAACACATCCAGATTCGGAATTTTAATGAACGATAAACTTCGTCGGGAAATTAACCATTTTTACCTAAAAATCAACCAAAAAATTTCCCTCCGGTCGTATGAACTCTTTGAATCGCGCTATTTGTGACGACGGTCAAATTAAGGGCTTTTACAGATACATCATCGGAATATTCATTCTGAACGATGTTCTCATCGTCCGGTGATTTGAGTCGCCCAGAATTTTCGTTTTCCGGAAAAAGACTTTTTGTTACTGTTTTATGCGATCTTCCCGGAGAATCGACGGAATCGCATGAAGACTTGCTTACTTGAGCAAAATCATCTTACCGGTTTTGCGAACGGATCCGACTGTAAGCCGGTAAAAATAGATTCCGCACGGCTGATCTTCGGCATTCCAGCGAAACACATGTCGTCCGACAGTCAATCTTTCATCGGCAACAAGCGCGATCTCTTTTCCCAGCATATCATAAATTGCTACACGAACGTTTTGTTCGGACGGAAGCAAAAATGAAATCGTCGTGGAAGGATTGAACGGATTGGGATAATTTTGATAAAGGCATATTTCCGTCGGCAAATTGTTTTGAGCGGTTTCGATTTCGGATGGATTGGCATTCGCTTCGCCTTTGGTCGGATTCGCGAAGAAATACCATCTGCTCGATCCGTCCGGATAGCGTCCCTGACTGTGATCGGCAGTTTGCTCGTCGTAATCGAAATAGTCCAAACCGGTTAAACTGTCCGCCGCAGTGAGGACAATGACTTCGTCTCCGGTAGAAGAAAAACTGAAACCCAGCGCATCTTCATAAATCACGAGGTGCGCGCCCGGTAGAAGAATCGTGTTTTGCGGAAAAGTCCATTTGGTCAATTCGCCGAGATCGTCAGAAAGAAAACAACCGGAAAGGTCAAATGCGGCATTTCCGCGGTTATAGATTTCCACCCAATCGTCATCACCACCGAAATTGCTGGTGCTTTGAAATTCATTGATACAGACGTCGGAAAAGAGCGCACTGGTTTCATTGGTAGCGCCCGGCGTGGGCGTTTTGAGATATTCGGGCGCGGTATTGCTCAACACAGATGGAAAACCCATCGAAATGTCCGGCGTCATCACGCCAAAAGACCAGCCATGAATCAGCACATTTCCATGATCGATCGTTTCAAAGAGTGCAACGTCTTCTCCGCTTGCGGATAATTTAAAATCGGCATGCAAACTGCCCTGCTCGGTATCGTCATCCGCCCAGACGAGCAAGTATTCACCCGGATCGAGATCGACGTCGGGCAGTTCAAACGCCTGAGAATTGTCGAGTGAACTGCTGACGAACATTCCAGCCAGATTGACCGTTTTGGAATCGTTGTTATAGATTTCGAACCAGTCGTCATATTCTCCGGCTTCATCTTTTTTGCCGGATTGATTGGAAGCCAACGCTTCGGTAATCATCAAAGCGGGCGGCGCATAATCGATAGTGTATGCCTTGTACTCGTCAGGAGCGTTATTGGGCCACGTGTCGGTTTGCCCAATTTGATCCTGCACGATCACGTAATATTTGACCAGCACGCCGCTGTTTTGCGCAGGAATGACAGCCGTAAAAACGGAATCGCCGGAAACCGCATCGCCGTTCAGACCGTCGTCAGCCATTGCGATAGCCGTATAACCGCTTCCGGTATTGACCATCAGATTGACGCTGTTCAATCCTTCATGATCGTAAGCGAACGCGCTGACCGCAACGGTCTCCGCATGCGTCGGCAGATCGATCGAACGAAAGCCGTCTTTGCAAACAGGAGCGGCATTGTCCGTATAAACGCTGTTCACCTTTCCGGGAGTTCCGCCGTCAGCCGAACTGGAACGCCATGCGGTCGCTAAAGCATTATCATAATTCGGATTCAAGAGTTCCAAAGAAGGTCCATCGCCATCCGCGCCGCCCGGCCAATCGCCGCCGTCCTGATATTCGACGATGTCGCGCAGTTGCCCGGTACTATCGAATAATCGAACGGCTTCTCCGCTGTTGCTCAAAGCCCAGGCGTCCGAGGCGGCGCCGAATCCGGTTGAAAAAACGTTGGTGACGGTCGGATAAGCGACCTGAAACTGATACACGATTCTCGCAACAACCAAATAAGCGCCCGCGGCAAGCGTTCCGGAAAGCACGCAATGCGTATGACCATCATTATCATCGATCAAATACCATCCGCTTAAATCCACGGCGGCGCCGCTGTTGTTGGTAAGTTCGACCCATTCGATGTCCGTATCGCCGGGACTGTTGTACATGATTTCGTTGATCGTCACATCGCCAGCCAAAAGTACATGCGCGACCATGAAAATCATCCAGAAAGAAACCGATTTGAGAACTCGCATAAAACTTACCTGATTACCTGTATTAAAAATCAAAAACGGAGCATCGCGCGGTCGAACTTCTTTCGAGCATGTTGTCGATGCTATAACAATATTTCGAGAACGGGCGCTGGACGAGATTGAACATTTTGATCATCCGGATCACCCAGTACGGAACCAGCGTTTCCACTTTAATTTCCAGCAGAACCGGAGATTGCGGATTGACCGTCGTCATCGGATTGTCGTAAAAGAGCATTTCGCTTTCGTTGTAATCCAGATCGACGGAACCGTCCAATCGGCGATAACAGAGTTCGCGGTCGAAAGTTATCCGGCCGTAATCATCCTGAACGCTGACGTAAGGTTCGCGCACATATCGGACATGCGAAACCGGACGGGCGTCGAACCAATAGACGACATCTTCAAAAGTATTCACACGAGGCCGGACGTCGTTCAGTAAAGTGTCGAAAACCTGCGGCGTAAACTGATCCGCCCATTCGCGAGTCGAGATTTTCTTTCGGACTTTCCAGATAATGTTGGCATGTTTGTATTTGATCTCCGGCCAGATGCTGTCGCCGGCTTTGAGACCGTAATACCGGGCGCGCGCCTTGAATCGCGTCAATTTGCGGTTCTTCGTATCGTAATAAAACCGCAGATCGTCGGTATCGAAATATAGATTATTGACGACATAGTAATTTTTCCCGGGAGCGACATGCTTGTCCGGAAGACAAACATTCCGGATGTAATCGCGGATTTCACCGGCAACCGATTCGGTGATTGCATACTTCATTTCGTAGCGCCGGATTTTACTCAGATCGTCCGTCATGTCAATTCTGTAACGTCGCGTAATCCTCGACGCCTACGGTTATGCAAAGGTCTAAAAGCGCGTCAGCGAGATCTTTTTTCTTTTGCGCAAGCATTTCCTGCGTTTCCAGAATGGTCAATTCCATCTCCATAACTTCATCCATCAAAAGCGTCTGATGTTGCTTTGCTTGTTCGATGACCTGAGCGGCTTCGGCGATCAATGTTTCGGATTCGCGGGAAAAGTTTTTCCAATCCAGCAATAAATCCCGATAAACCGTATAAGCCGCGTTGACTTCATAACCGATCGTCTCCTTGACGGCGTCGGATTCGATTTCCTTTTTTTTAACGGCAAGCGTTGCGGCTTTGATGTTTCCGCGGTTCCAGTTGAAAAGCGGAATGTCGATTCCCATCATCAGTTCGCCCCAATCTGCTTTGTTGTTCGCTTCGACGTGATAATTCAGTTCGATAAAATTGAACCACGGCAGAACCTTTAGATGTTCGCGCTTGTTTTGTCTCATCGCCAGTTCGATTCTTTGCGCGACGAGTTGAATTTCGGGACGATTCTTGCAGGCGATTTCGATCAGTCGATCCAGTCCGAGCGCGACTTCAGGCAGATCGGTTTCTTCGAGCGGACAATCGATGTTCATACCGGTGCGTCTGGATAGTTTTCGTCGCGCTTCGATCTGGCTTTGAACCTCCCGCGCATAATCGTTAACGGAATCGGCATGCCTCATTTTGGCTTTGGTGTAATAAACGATCGAACGACTTCCGACCGCCACCATCTCTTCGATGATTTTAATTCGGCGATCTTCCAGACCAACCCTTTTTTCGGAGAGTTCTTTCAGTTTGTCATGCAAGATGACGGAGAAATAATCCCGGCGAACGTCGGCGATCAACTCTTGCCGGTAGATTAGTTCATTATTTTTCTGTTCACCGAGGCTGACCGTCGCATCTTGCCTGTCCTCGCCCATTTCGCCGAGTCCCGGCAACCGAAAACGCATTCCGATGCGCAGTTCGTCAAAATCATCTTTGTAATTCCGCGTCGTGATGTCGGTTAACCGCAATTCCGGATTCGGAATGTTACGGGCGGATTTCAGCCGATAGTTCGCGATGTCCACATTGGTTGACATGGACTGAAGTTTACGACTATTTTTGATAGTCATATCGACGAGAACCGCCTCGGTCAGCGGTTTATCCACGACGCTGATCTCAATCTTTTCGCCCGAGTTGAACGCATCCTCAGCACCGGAAATCGGCTGAGCCGGAAAACAGAGCGAAATCGACGAAACGAAAAGTAATCCCGCGGAAAGATATGGAAAGTGTCTGAATTGTTTTTGAAACATCATCTGAATCGAATCGCCTATAGTTGTTCCGGATCGATAAAACAGTAGGCGGGCGTCTCGTTGTCTTTATCGAAAACGATCAACAGCCGCGTTCTTCCCTGAAAGCAGAGTCCTTCAGGTTTCAATCCGGGAAAATGAACAATCGTTTTGGCTTCCAATCGCCCGTCCGTAAAACGATCGATGCGATGCAGAGCGCCGAGTTGCTCTTTTTGACCGGCGTCCGGGATCGTGGAAAGCGCCCATAATTTGCCGTCCAGATCGAAGCACATGTCTGAAATGCCTGCCGGTTTCCCGCTCGGACCTTTCAGATTCACCGTACCGAAAAGCGTAAACTGTCCCGGCTCGATTTTGCCGGCGTCGAACATCGTTTGCGGATTTTCCAATTTCCAGATGATGGCGCCGGTTTCGGAAATCGGCTGTTTCAAACCGAAATATAGCGTTTGACCGTCATAAGCGATGCCTTCGATATTGATTTCTGGACGTTGATCCGATTCTTTTAGCGACAAGCCGAGCTGTTTCAGTTCTTCCGGCGGATAAGCCTGCAAGATCAAAGTCAGCAAATTCACTTTGTCCTGCACAATGAAACCGCTGTCTTTACGAATGATTTTCAGTAAAAATTCGCGGTTGACCGGTCGGCGTCCTTTTTTGCTGATGTTTTGGGAAGAGATCAGGTAAAACGTATCGTTACCGGCGGCAGTGATTCCTTCGAGATCGTTGACGGACGCGATTCCCGTGAGTTTCTGCGGTTGCGGATCGACGTTGCCCAATTCATTCATCCGGAAAATGTAAGGCGCGTGTTCGCTTGTCGATTCGTTGATGCCCGTATCGTCACTGACGAGCAGAAATTCCTTCAGTTCCGGACTCCATGCGACACCGGAAGGTTCGAAACTCGTTGCCGACCACAGGTTTCGAGGAACATCCATGTCCTTGACCGGCGGCGAATTGTCGGGATCGTGTTTAATCGATGAAGCGGATGATTCGGCGGCGGCGACATTGGAATTGATCCCGAAACTTCGGGAGATGAGATTACCGTTATTTGCGATCCGGACTGTTACGACTTCACCGGGTACGAGTTGATGATCGGTATTAAGATCGACCTGAACTTTTCGCGCCCAAAAAATCTGACCGCGAAATGAAATTCTGTCTTCAGCCCGTGTAAAGCCGGGATGAATGAATGAAACCGTTCCGGTTGTAGCAAATTTTTTACTGCGCGACGAATAAATCCTGACAGGATTTCCAATTTCAGGTTGCAAGGTTGAGTGTTCCGGAATGTAAACAATCAGGCGGCTCGGATGACTTTCTTCTACAGTCAGGATCGGATCGAATGCCTTGACTACGTCGCCCTGTCCGACAATCACCTGTGTTACATAACCATCACAAGGCGCGACCAAAGTTCGCAGACTAATACGATGTTCGGTTTCGACAATCTGGCGGCGCAATTCCTCCGTATGTTTCAAACCTTCAGCAAGCATAGCTTCGCTCATATCATCGATATTGGCATTGTGCAGAGATCGATTCGATTCTGACAACATATCTGCTTTATCCGATCGATCCGGCGATTCGCGACGCAGTTCTTTGAGATATGCCAGTAAAGCGTCCCGCTGAATATTCAGTTCGGCCAGATCGCGGTTATAACCCAAACCGGCATCCTGAGCAGACTGAAGACGCTGGATCAAGGCATTGACGCCTGCTAATTCGGCGCTCTTCGATTCGATCATTGCTAAACGTTCCAGCAGATCGGAAGCCTCGTTATCCAACTGCAACCGCATACGTTCCACTTGCATCGTATAGGCATTTCGTCGGGCGCTTTCCATTTTTTGAAGACGACCGAGTTCGGTGCGAAGATTTTCCAGATTGCTCTTTAAATCCGAGAAATAGAGAACCGCCAGCAGTTGATCCTTGGTAACTTTATCGCCGGGTTCGACCAGCAATGTCTGAACGCGCCCGGATTCCTGCGCGCCGACAATGTGAGTTCTTCGTTCGACGATCCCAAGTAAATTTTTCTCGATATGCCAGTTAAAAAAGAGATAGACGGCAATTAAAATAGATGCCGCCCATAACAGGACATACCAGTTGATCTTTCGCGTTTGTTTGAATTTAAATTTCTTCATAAAGCGTTCACAGTTCGATGCCGGCCTCCTGATTGGTATAGGTCAGGCCGCGCATTCCATCAACCTGTTCGAGAGCGGATAGAAGAATCCGGTTATCGTCGGGTGCAGCCAATTTCACCTGATACGCATATTCGAACACCTGTCCCTGCGCAACATCCCGCAGAGTGACTAAAACGAACCGCTTCGTATTTTGCTGAAGAATCTCCGCGATTTTATTCGTCGTCGCCGGGTCCGATGGAACCTGAAAGCGCAACAAGCCGTCATGTTTTCGGCGCGTGCCGAACGGAGATACAGCCAACGCCATCGCCGCAAAACAAAAGATAACGGCGCCGAGAAATCCGGTGACATAGCTCTGGACACCCGACGCCACGCCGACACCAAGCGACGCAAAAAGAAAGACAAGATCACGCGGGTCGCGCAAATTCGTACGGAAACGAATGATGGCTAACGAACCGACAATACCGATACCGCGAGCGATATTGTCGCCAATCGCGATCATTAGCATACAGGAGATAAGAGAGCCGAGAATCATGCTCTGCACCAGACTTCTGGAATACGAAAGTCCCTGAAACGTTTTTTCATAGACCCAAGCGATCAGGCTGGAGAGCGACAACGCCATCAGGAACGACAACAGGGCTACCTGCCATTCGATTTGTTCAAAGCCATAGTTTAACAGCGTCTGCATGTTGACCTTTCTACGGATTCACTTCGGGAGTATCATTTTTCGGAATAGCCAAACCATCCGATCGATTTTTATCTATAGCCTTCCATCGGAATCTTTTAAAATTCCTTTCACATCGTAAACAACCGCATGACCGTTTTTCAACGATTCTATGTCCATATCTTTGAATTTATCATGCGCAACGGCAAGAATGATCGCGTCATACCCGACTTTAGCTTCCGGCTTATCGAGCATAGCGATTTGATATTCATGCTTTACCTCTTCGGGATCCGCCCACGGATCGTAAACATCGACCTGGCAACCGAACTGTTTCAATTCGTCGATAATATCGATCACACGCGAGTTGCGGATGTCCGGGCAATTTTCCTTAAAAGTCATTCCCAAAACGAGAACTTTGGAACCGGCAATCGTATGTCCTTTTTTGATCATTAGTTTAATGACCTGCCCCGCGACGTAAAAGCCCATCGAATCGTTGATGCGTCTTCCGGAAAGAATTACCTCCGGATGATAGCCGACTTCCTGCGCTTTGTAAGTCAGATAATACGGATCGACGCCGATGCAATGACCGCCGACGAGTCCCGGTTGAAAGTTGAGAAAGTTCCATTTGGTTCCGGCGGCGGCTAAGACCTCGTTGGTATCGATTCCGAGAACATTGAACAGTTTCGCCAGTTCGTTCGCGAAGGCAATGTTGATGTCGCGTTGTGAGTTTTCTATGACTTTGGCGGCTTCGGCAACTTTCAGCGAAGTGGCCAGAAATGTACCAGCGGTGATGATCGATTGATACAGTTCATTGACTTTCTTCCCGATTTCAGGCGTCGATCCGGACGTAATTTTCTGAATCTTCGTCACGGTATGCACTTTGTCGCCGGGATTGATTCTTTCCGGCGAATAACCGCAGAAGAAATCGACGTTGAATTTCAGCCCGCTCTCCTTTTCGAGAATCGGCACGCAAACTTCTTCGGTACAGCCTGGATAGACGGTCGATTCGTAAATAACTATGCCGCCTTTCGACAAAACCTTGCCGACGGTTTCGGTCGCCTTGATGACCGGTGTGAGATCAGGATTTTTATATTTATCGATAGGCGTCGGAACCGTCACGATGAAATAATTGCACGGTTTGAGATCGAGATAGTTTGTCGTATAAGTCAGACGAGTCGCCGACTTCAGGTTTTCGGTTTCGGTTTCGAGAGTGCGATCGACGCCATTACGCAGTTCGTTCACACGTTTGAGGTTGATGTCGAATCCGATGGTGTCGAATTTTTTCCCAAATTCAACAGCCAGCGGCAAGCCGACATAGCCGAGACCGATGATGCCGATTTTTTCATTTGTCATGTTTATTACCTTCCTGGTTTTTTGTTAAATGTATCTGGTATCGGGTATCTGGTTTCGGGCCTTCTGTTCCCTGTAACCTGTAATCTGTTACCCGTTACCCGTGACCCGTTACCCGTTACCCGTTACCCGTGACCTGTTAGTCGAAACTCTCCCACGATTTGATGAGTTTTGAGATTGAAGCGCAAAGATGATCATAATCTTTATCAAAAGCGACTTGAGTTTCATTGGAAATATAAGTGCAATCTTTAGATATTTCAAGCCACCCACGAGTCTCTTCTGCGGAGCCCAAAGCATCTATAAGGTGACGGATATAAACCTGCTTATACTTACGCTTTGCAAATCCTTCCCTGATATTCATTGGAACCGATCTTGAAGATCATCTAATTTGATCGGTCAACGAGTACGTCTCATCTCTGGGAAACTTTTTAGACACTTCGAATATTTTCATTGCTAATTCAAAGGAAGAAGTATAAACGGTTAAATCTTTAATCGATTCTATTTTCATATCCAGTTATTCCCTCATTTGTCACCTGTCACCTGTCACCTGTCACCCGATCCCCGTTACCCGATACCGTTTTCCTTTTCTACAGCTTCAACGGCAACGGAACCTTTCGGCCTGTCTGTGCCGATTTATAGATCGCGAGAATCACTTCCAGCGACTTTCTGCCGCTTCGTCCATCCGTATTGGCTTCCGCGTCGCCGTTGAGTGTTGCGATGACGTTCTTGTAATATGGCAAATGACCGAGTCCGTAAATGTTCGGCGGATTGTAGTTCGATTCCTGAATCTGCCGGTCGTCGTCATCATAATCTTCAAATTCCCATTTGTCGATATGGTTGACCGCGACACCACCGATCTTGACGGTTCCTTTTTCACCGATCACCGTGATACTGCCTTCGAAATTCTTCGGATACGTCAGCATCGTCACATTCATCGAGCCGATGACGCCGTTTCTAAATTTGATGATCGCCGAACCGGTGTCGTCCGTTTCGATATGCCGTGCCATCGTCGCCGTTTCCGCCATAACGCTTTCGACCGGACCGATCAGCCAGCAAAGGGCATCGACATAATGACTCGCCTGATTCATAAAAGCACCGCCGTCAAATTCCCATGTACCGCGCCATTTGGCCATGTCGTAATAACTCTGCGGTCTCTGCCAAAACACATTCGATTGAACGACGAAAATTTTCCCGAACCGGTTTTTCTCGATCGCCTTTTTCAGGAATTGAAGTGTGGTGTTCAGCCGGTTTTGTTTGACGACGAACAGATGAACATGATTCGCGTCGCAGGCTTGTATGAGTTTGTCGGCTTCTTCAAGTTTGGTCGCCATCGGCTTCTCGGAAATGACATGAATGCCTTTTCGAGCGGCAAGTATTCCATGTTCGGGATGCAAACCGCTGGGCGTGCAAACCGAAATAATATCGATGTCTCCACGTTGGATCATCTTGTCGTAATCGGTGTACCAATCGGCGCCGTATTTTTCGCCGGACTCGCGTGCACGGTCTTCGAGGATGTCACAAACTGCGACGAGTTTCAGATCATCTTTTAAAGCGGCAAAGGACTCGAAATGGTTTTTCGAAATCCGGCCGCAACCAATCAGAGCAATGTTTTTCATAATTATCTCTCGCTAAGGATTAAAAGGTTGTTGTTAAAGTCGTGATAATGTGGGTAGTAATTGAGGTCGTGAGTAAGTTGCAAATAATAGCGCAATTCTTCTAACGATCCACGTGAAATGTAACAAAATCTGATAAACTCTTTCGTAGAATTCCTGGAATGTCCTTCTACTATATTCGCTGGAACCGAAACGGCGGCTCTTTTAATCTGGTCGCATAGTGAATATTTTTCTTCATGTGGAAAATGGGCAACAATCTGATAGATGTCCAGCACCATTTTGTGACTAAGTCGCTAAATTTCCAAGTCGCGCCAATGGAGTGGTTTAAGGATAGCCGTTTCACTTTTTTCTGCCACTTTACTTTAAAACCTCTTACTACTTTATCACTATATTATCCCAACATTATCCCAACATTACATACAACTTTATCGCTACTTTGCGAGCAATTTCTCTTTCTCGAGAAAGTACTCCAATCCGCATCTTGGACATTTCACTTCATGATCGAATTTTGGCAAAATTTCTCCGCATTCGCAGACCCAACCTTTTTGCCGGGCGGGCACGCCAACCATCAGAGCATAGTCCGGAACATCTTTCGTCACGACTGCGCCCGCCGCGATAAACGCATGTTTGCCAATCGTATTTCCACAGACAATTGTCGCATTCGCACCGATCGAAGCCCCTTCTTTCACTAACGTTTTCCGATAAAATTCCGCTCCGCGTTGAGGATATTTGCATCGCGGATCCATTACATTTGTAAAGACCATCGACGGACCGCAAAAAACGTAGTTTTCCAGCGTAACGCCTTCATAGACCGATACGTTGTTCTGGATTTTAACGAAATTCCCGATGACGACATTATTGCCGACGTTTACGTTCTGACCGATCGAAACCTTCATGCCGATTTTTGAACCGGCCTGAACATGCGAAAAGTGCCAGATTTTCGTTCCTTCGCCGATTTCAACATTATCATCGACATAACTACTTTCATGGATGAAATATTTCATTTTGATTTCCTAAAGATTAGTTGGTTAGTTAGGGATGGACGGATGGATGCATGAATGCATGGATGGATGGAGGCATGGATGCATGCATGGATGGATGCATGAATGCATGGATGCATGGATGCATGATTGCATGAATGAGGGTTATTGATAGTCCGATTCCCATTTCTCGCCGCTATTCATTTTCTTTATCAACGATTGATTCATCCGAATTATCTTGTTTTCAATTTCATATAATTTCACATCCAATAATTCGAACTCGTTCCGAGTAATTTGTTCCGATTCCGTCAAAGCATGAATCTGCGAACAATTTTCTGCGGACGAACTTAGTGCGATTTCATAAAATCTGAGATTTTCTTTTAACGTCCGGCGTGAATATCCTTCTGCAATATTTGACGAAATTGACAGAGCAGAATCCTCTACCTGCGCCAGAATTTTAAAAGGAATATCTTGATGTTTAGTCATAATTTCAACGACCATTTTGTAATATTCGATAGACAATTTCCATATATCCAATTTCCGGAAACCTCTGTTAATATTTCTTCGCGTCGAAACTATTTCAGACATATCATCCATGCAGTCATGCATCCATGCATGCATCCATCCATCCATGCACTCATACACTCATACATCCATTCAATCATACCTTATAAAACGCCTTGATCTTCTCAATGACATAGTCCTGCATTTCCTTCGTCAATTCGGGATAGACTGGTAAAGCGATCGTGTGTTCGGCGGCATATTCACTATGCGGAAAATCGCCTTTCCGATAACCAAGGTCGTTGAAACATTCCTGCAGATGAAAAGGTACCGGGTAATAAACTTCGTTTCCTATCTGATTCTCCGAAAGCCATTTTCGCAATTCATCGCGCTTCTCTGCGACGGAAAGGATATATTGGTTGTAAATGTGAAACTCGCGTCGGTAGGCGACTGTTGGTGTTTTGACTTCCGGAATGTTCAGTTGCGCATCGTAATAACTGGCGTGAACCTGCCGGGCACGGCTCCAGGATTCCAGATGCGGGAACTTGACCAGCAAAACTGCCGCCTGAATCGTATCGAGACGAAAGTTGCCGCCAATCATCGAATGAAAATATTTAGGATGCGAGCCGTGATTCCGAAGTTTGACCAATTTTTCCGATAGAACCGAATCGTTGGACACGACCATTCCGCCGTCGCCTACGCCGCCCAGATTCTTGCTTGGGAAAAAAGAAAAACAGCCCATCTTTCCCATCGATCCGACTCTTCGAACACCGGTTTTGGACGGATACTGTGAACCGATTGCCTGCGCTCCGTCTTCGATAACGGCAATCCCGTATCGATCGGCAACTTCGAGAATCGGATCCATATCGGCACACTGTCCGTACAGATGAACGGGAATGATCGCTTTTACTTTGTTAATCTTGTCCGGATTTTGATCGAACCACTCGCACAGTTTAAGCGGATCGATGTTGTAGGTTTCGGGATCGATGTCCACGAAAACAGGAGTCGCTTTGAGACGCGAAACCACACCAGCGGTGGCAAAAAACGAGTAGGGTGTCGTAACGACCAAATCTCCAGGCCGGATATCCAGAGCCATCAAGGCGACGAGCAAAGCGTCTGTCCCGGACGAAACGCCAATCCCGTATTTTGCACCGGAATAATCGGCAATTTTCTGTTCCAGATCTGCGACTTCCGGTCCCATGATGTAATGAGTGGACTCGATAACGCGGTCAATCGCATTTTTCAGTTCGGGACGGATTGTTGCCAGCTGGGCATTTAGATCAAGCAACGGAATTTTCATGTATTAGCTCCTTTAAGAGAAATTTGAAAATAGTAATTGTAGGTAGAAAGTTTTGGGGGGATTGGTGACGGGTTACAGATTGTCCCGTAGCCAGCGACCAATGGCACATTTTTCCTATTTCCTTCTTCCCAAAGTATCGTTACCTCGCCACGCTCGACCCAAGCCTCTGTTTATGGTATTAAATAGTAGACGCATTCTTTATTATCCATTATTCCCGGTAAAAATCCGTTCCGCTTTGGCATTCAATTGAATCAGCGTTCTCATTAATAAACGATTTGCACTTAAGTCTTTAATGTGCGCACATCGAAGACCGGCGAGATATTCCCGACAACGCGATAATTCACGCAATCCCGATTTCCATTGCGGGTCGGAACGAGTTAAGTCGACAAGTTCCAATACACGATCATAGCATGAATTGACTAAATCTACTCTGTTATTTTCAATCCAATGCTGGGCGCGCGCCAATTCGGAAGCAATGTTGAGCAATTGAAATTCTTTCGATCTGGAAAACCAGGTGTCAGCGGTTATGGAATGATATCGCAATGAGTACATGAATTATGAAGTGATTAATAAGCGATGAATGATCTGTTTAATTTTTCCGCGAATTTCTGGATTTTGTATTTCCATGCTCGGATTGTCCTGAGAGGGACGGATATTAATAAACGAGATAAATTCCAAAAAGTTATCGCCGCTATTCTCAGGATATACATTAGCGCCCCAGATATTTTCCTGTTTCGAGCCTTTTTCCAGTAAAGCAGATTCACAATCGGCATGCATCTCGCCATCCAACACGATCCACTCATTTTCGATATCAACCGCGATCTTGATGAGTTCGGAAAAATTCGTTGTACGATTTGCCCATAGATCATTAAGGTTTATCGGTTTTTCTACAAATATCATCTTACTATCTAAAAATTTTAAAAACTGTTCTTTAGTGGCAAAAATTTTCTCTGTACATCCTGTTTCCGGTTACAATGCGCACAAACCAGCAGCTAAGTTCGATCTGTTTTCCAGGCACGGCTCCGCCTCCTCAGTCACAGGCACCGACGAGGCTCACATTTTGTCAGCCCTTATTTTAAGCTCAAATCACGGTATTTTATTGATGAGCTTTTTCAAAAAAGGTCGGAAACTGAATCAGTAAAACGGGCGAATTTCACTTAATTCTGTACAAAATCCAGTTGATCGAAATGCGCTCGGCTGTAAAATATCTGTTTTATTGGTTTGAGGCATTCCGCACGTATTTCATGGGCGTTATTTTAAGAAATCCAACCCTCTTTGGCAACACAAATTTCCGACGGGAACCTGAATATCCTTTCTCACTTTTTACTTAATTGCGGCATATAGGTGACCTAACACACATTTCGCAATCCCGAAGCTTCGGGATCGGGTTTATTGATATTTCCATTCATGTTTGACAAAAATCAATCCGCCATATCCGGTGACAACCTGTCCCGAAGCTTCGGGACGGGAATCGTTCGGGACAATCGTGACTGAGGAAGCATACCGGACATAATCGACTGTCTCGTTTGACTCGGTCATCCACAGATCGATAAAATAGACTCCTTCCTTTAGTGGTATCTCAGGGATACAACAGCAAATCTCAAGATTTTTATCTATAATCGGGAATTTTTGCGTCGCCTCGGCTGTATTCATCCCAAAAAGCGTCCGTCCGGTTTGATCTTTCAGGAGTATAGCAATTTGCGGATTAACGACCGGCCGTTCCGATTTCACTTGAAGGAAAATGTCCATTCGTTTCCCGGATTGGACGATGTTTCCGCGGTGCTGATTATCCGATCGAATCTCGAGGCTGGTAAATCGCGCTTTGCCGGTTCCGGAGCGCGTCGAATCCTCCAGATCGAAAGCGGATTGAGCGCCGGACGGAACCTGTGTCCGATAGTAAAAATCGATTGCCTCGCTCGGCTTTCCATCAAAAACGATCGTTCCCTTATCGAAGACGATACAACGACTGCACAACCGCTCGATCGCCGGCAGGTTATGGCTGACAAATAAAATGGTTCGACCGCTCCGCGCGTTGGACTCCATTTTATCGAGACATTTTCGCTGAAATGACGCGTCGCCGACCGCCAGCACTTCGTCGATCAGCATGATGTCGGAATCGAGATGAGCGGCGATGGCAAACGCCAGCCTCACCGCCATGCCGCTTGAGTATTTTTTTACCTGCGTATTCAGGAACTGCCCGATTTCCGAAAAATCCACGATTTCCTGAAATCTTTCCCGGATAACGCGACGGTTCATTCCTAGAATCGCGGCGTTGAGATAAATATTTTCCCGACCGGTCAAATCCGGATGAAAGCCCGTCCCCACTTCCAGCAAGGATGACACGGAACCATTCAGGATTGCTTTTCCTTCAGTCGGCTGGGTGACGCGGGAAAGGATTTTCAGCAGAGTGCTTTTTCCGGCGCCGTTTCTGCCGATGATTCCCAGCGTCTCGCCCGGTCGAACGGTCAGATCGATCTCTTTCAATGCCCAGATGAACCCGTTATTTTTACCTGCATCGGAATCCACCAAACGAAACGGGCGTGATATCCAATCCGAGATGGCTTCCCGGAGTTGATCGAACCGTTCCGCGTCACGCAACGGATATTTTTTGCTCAACTGAAAAATTTGAATCGCGTCGTCTGGCATCTTCATATCCGATCCGCGAATTGCGTTTCAACGCGATTAAAATAGAGAACGCCGACTGGCAGAAGTATGCAAATCGCACCTAATGAAAATCCGAGAGCGTTCCAGTCAGGCGGCAAATTCAAAATAGCGGCGCGAAAGCCATTGACGATTCCCGTCATGGGATTCAAGTTGAACAGCCATTGATGTCGCGCACCGACGATGGACGCGGGATAAATGACAGGCGTCAAAAACATCCAGATCTGAATGCCGAATGGAACGATGTGCCGGAAGTCGCGGTACGTTGCCGACAGTCCGGCGATAAACGTACCGATGCCGGTCAGTAACAATATTTCAGCGACGATCAGCGGCAACAAAAACAACAGATTCCACGTGATCGCGACACCGGAAAACCACATGAGTCCGAACAGAACGATCAACGCCGCGAGAAAATCGACACATGCCGTTCCGACTGCGCTCAACGGAATCAGCAGGCGCGGAAACCAGACTTTCCGGATGAGTCCGGCATTATTCATCACGGCGTTATTGCATAGTGTCATTGCCGATGAAAAAAAAGTCCAGGGAAGCAGAGCGGAATAAACGAAAATCGGATAAGGAAAATTCTGCGAAGGAACTTTCATTAATCTGCCGAAGAAAACTGAAAAGATGACCATCTGAATCAGCGGCTGAAGAAGCGCCCAACCGACACCGAGTACCGTCTGATTGTAACGCACCTTGATTTCTTTCCAGATAAAAAAGAGCAACAAATCCCGATGGCACAAAATCTCGCCCAAATTCAGGCGCACCATGCCTTTCTCCGGTCGGATAACAGTCTGAGTTTCAGTCATTCGCTCGACAAACCGATCGATTTGGGGTGAGCAAACAATTCATCGAGTAAAAAGGCATGGAGCGAATCGAAATCGAGGTTGTTTTCCAGTTCGTAGCAGTGACAGTTACGACAAAGATTGGCCAGAAACTCGAAATTACTCCGGGTGGATTCGGGATTTGAATTCAGAAAAGCCAGTGAAAACAGGCGCTGAAACGCATCGATCGGTTTCAGACGGTTGATACGATTTTCCATTCCCTGCCGGATCAGGCAGAGAGAATGAACTTTCCCAAATTCACGCATTTTATCAGAAAAAAACGCAGACAGGTTGATTGTTCGTTTATTTGGAAAAGCAGCCGTTTCGCCGAGAATGTCAACGAACTTCTGCCAGGTTTTGTAGGATATTTTTGCCTTTTCCGGGCCACCGACCGCGTAGAAAGCGACTTTTTCAAAAAGAAAAACCTCGTCGTCGGCGATGAGATTCCACCCTTTTTTCATAAGTCCTAACGAAATCGTCGTCTTTCCGAAACCGGATTTACCGGCAAACAGAACGGACTTTCCCGCATATTCCAGACAGGCGGCGTGAATGAAATACATTCCGTACTCTTTGAGAAATTCCGCCAGCGGAATCGTCAAAATCCAGTTGCCGAGCGCGGCGCCGCAGGAAAGCGAGCTGCGGCTGATAACGGCAAACACGCTCCGTTTAGTGTAATCGATATCGATGTTGATCGCGCCGTTCAGGTATTTTAAATGAAGCAAGTTGGCTTCGAAATCGTAAGCGTAGGAAAAATCGCCGGTCGGTTTGCCGATCGTCCGATCGTCGTCTTCAACGAGAATATCAAAGTTGAATTCCGACCGGATAAAGTCATTTTCATTTTTAGGGTTGTAGATAAAATCGTCGCAGAGAATATCCAGAACACGCATGTCGTTCGAGTGAAGATGAATGATAAAATGCAAGAGATTGAGTTGCCGCGAATGTTGATACATGATCGGTTTTCAGGCGTTAAGAATTAATTTTTCTTCGACAAGTTCGGCGATGAATGCGCGATAGTCGTTGCGCGCCTGTTCCGAAGTCGTTTCGAAAGCGTCCGCGATCAAACGAACGATTTCGTCGTCACTTCGATTGCCGTCGAGACTCGACCAAATGAAACTTCCAACCGCGTTGAGCCGAAAATAGTAACCCGTTCGGACGTTCAACAGCAGACTTTCGTCGTCAAACATTTTCCACTCTATTTCGTCAGCGCGTTTATGAGCGCCCATCTTTCATTCTCCTACTCTTTTTACAGGTTCATCATCTCAAGGATCGTCTTTTTCCGTAATTTAAAATAATTCCACCAATTCAGCGCCAAATCTTTTTGGCAATAAAAATCACGGATGACTTCCCGCGGCGGAAACAATTGTCGGAACAGAAAGTGTGCCCTTTTCCCGAATCCACGTAGATAAATCATCGGCAGGATGATCCGCGCTTTTGACGGCGAGACCGGCAAAACGCCTCTCAAGACGGAACTGGCGTTGATCTGTCGGGAAACGATCGGGCAGTACTTTTTCAGATGCGGCGATGTAGCGGAAGCCGGAAGTCGTCCGAATATTTCAACACAAACATGAATAAAAATCCGCCACAATTTTTCCATCCGGTATTCGACGATCAGCCGTTTGAATTCCCCAACATCGAGCGTTGGCGTATCCATAATCTTGAAAAAATCGATCAGCCAGATCAATTTGAAATAGTGATGTTTGAAGGCGTGATAAAGCAGATAAACCGCCAGATATTCGTTAGAAAAAGTCGGATAGTTTCTATCACCAATCGTAACCGGCCGGGAATTTTTCCAAAAATCTTCGATATTGAACTGAAAAGCATGAAGTTTTCCACTCAGATTCAGATGAATATCGACGGCCACATTCGTTGCGGTTGAACGAATATAGTGGCGCGCGAATGAATACTTTCTGATAATCGCTTCGGGAAAGACCGAGTATAAGTCTTCCGATAATTGAAAACCCAAATCGGTCAACACGTCATTCAGCGCGGTAATCGTTTCCGGCCGGACGATAATGTCCAAATCCCCGAAAGCGCGTAAATAGGAAGCGGGATAAAGCTCGCTTGCCATGACGAGTCCCTTCAGAATGCGATACTCGATTTGGCGTTCCTGAAGTTTTTCGTCCAATTCCGCGAGAAATTTTTCATAGACCATGACGCGCGTAGCATTGTAAACCGCATAGGTTCGCGCCTGTTGGAAAAAATCTTCCGAAAAACCCGAAAATTGCACCTGCAACTCCTCGCGATAATAATAGACGAGTGGCAGAATTTGATGATAGTTGCATTTTTTAATGAGAAGCGGTTCGTCGAAAGTTATTTCCTCAAAACCGTGTGAAACGGGCGATTTCTCGTTGACGACAATTTTACAGAGTTGTGATAAGAAGAACTGCTCGTTTTTCATTGTAAAAAATATAGAGACTTTTTCGGTCACGATAAAGAAAATTTTTAGCGACGCCTGATAAAGAGAATTAACCGCAGAGTTCGCAGAGAGCGCCGAGGCAGAAAAGGAAAAGGTAGAGGTTTCCATCTCTTTTCAACGCATCCGTGTTGAAAAGAGATGGACAACTATATCCTGACTTTAACAACAATTTTACCCCGACTTTAACACGACCTTATCCGCCAGAGGCGGGCAGATTTAATCCACCAGATCTACTTACCTTTTCTCCACCCCAACATTCCCATCAAAATTTCGCCAAGAATCCGAAGACGGTTAGTCGGATTTTCAGATGAATTGGAATCGATTGGAACCGTTTGACCGTCGATGGCAATAACTTTTCCGATGAGTTTCGATTCGCTGACTATCCAACCGAACCGGTTAGCGTCGCCTTTCTCATAGTAATAAACATGTCGTCCGAACCGAAAAACACCGAGAACGCGATGACAGATCAGCCGTGAACCGCTGTGAAAGACGATCAGATCCCGAACTCGAACCGGATTTATCCCAGATGAAAAAGGAAGAACCGTCAGCGACGAACCCTGCGCTATCGCTGGCAACATGCTGTTGCCGTTAGTCGCGATAATCAAAGGTTGAGTCGCAGTACGCAGTAACTCGTGTAAATCTTCCACTATTTGAATCGACTGAATTACCGGTTATCAGAGCGGCGGCGGCGGTTCATCCGGAAGCGTTCCGGTCTGAAGATCGACCCGCAGTTGATCTTTCGTCAGGATTTGTGGTGATTCGTACTCGTTCTTTTCGTCGAGTTTGGTATCCGTGACCGATTTATCTGACATATCATTACCTCGATTGGTCATTCATTTTCCAGTTTTACTCAACCTTCTTCTATTTCCAAAATACCCGCTCTATTTCAACAATACCATTTTCTGGGTTTTGACATGCCGATCCGTTGTCAGACGATATAAGTAAACGCCCGAACTGACCGGTTTGCCAGACTGATCCGTACCGTTCCAAAAGGCTTTATAATCGCCGCTGTTTTGATGCTGATTGACGATGGTTTTCACCAAAGTCCCGTCCATGGCATAAATCGCCAGATTGACTTTTCC
>Ga0265296_1002179_pt1 | contig 20325 bp, 18 predicted proteins | sample MunlanPumphouse1_FD_189073 | JGI IMG/M metagenome (GOLD analysis project Ga0265296, IMG submission 189073) | Groundwater microbial communities from a municipal landfill in Southern Ontario, Canada - Pumphouse #1 | ecosystem: Environmental > Aquatic > Deep subsurface > Groundwater | place...
TTCTGTCCTGTCAGCCGGAAAATAAAAATTTATGTGCGGAATCATAGGATATATTGGGGCTAAAGAAGCTATCCCTATTCTTGTTGAAGGCTTGCGCAAACTTGAATACCGCGGATATGACAGCGCCGGCATCGCGACAATTGAAAACAACAAAATCAATATCGATAAATGCGCCGGCAAAATAGAAAACCTCGAAAAACTTGTCTGTGACAAATCAAGCAAGAGTACCGTAGGAATCGGCCATACCCGCTGGGCAACTCATGGAAAACCGTCATTTGAAAACAGCCATCCGCAGACAGACTGCACGGGAAGAATCGCGGTCGTTCATAATGGAATCATCGAAAATTATATAACTCTAAAAAAACAATTGATAGTAGAAGGGCATACATTCAAATCCGACACGGATACCGAGGTAATAGCCCATATGGTTGAAAAATATATCCACCTCGGCATAGAAAAAGCCATGACGGAAGTTCTTAATCATATAGAAGGTTCATACGCGATTGGCGTTATATCCGAAAAAGAACCTCACAAGATAATTGCCGCGAGAAAAGGAAGTCCGTTGATAATCGGAATAGGCGACAACGAATATTTTATCGCGTCCGATATTCCCGCCCTACTTAAATATACAAGTAAAATAATTAAACTTGGGGACGGAGAGATCGCATCAATCGAAAGATTCGGTCTTAAAATAACAAATCAATCTGGACAAGTACAGAAAAGAGAGCCGACCTATGTATCATGGGACCCTGTTTCTGCTGAAAAAAGCGGATACGCGCATTTTATGCTCAAGGAAATATTTGAGCAGCCGCGCGCCATCGAAGATACTATTGCCGGAAGAATAAACAAAAAAACCGGCGAAGTATTTTTTGAAGAAATTAACGTTTCGGACGAAGACCTGAAAAAAGTAAATCGGGTTGTTTTTACGGCATGCGGCACATCCTGGCATGCGTCCTTAATCGGAGAATATTTGTTGGAACAATACGCCCAAATACCGTCAGAAGTAGAATACGCGGCAGAGTTTAGATACAGACATCCATTAATTGATAAAAATACTCTTGTAATCGCGATATCACAATCGGGCGAAACAGCAGATACTCTAGGGGCAGTATGGGAAGCCCAGTCAAGGGGGGCAAAGGTTATATCTATCTGCAATGTCGTTGACAGCTCTATCGCCCGGGAATCGCACGGTGTCATCTATACTCACGCTGGACCGGAAATTGGTGTCGCTTCAACAAAAGCATTTACTACACAGCTGGTTGTTCTCTATTTGTTTGCAATATACTTTGGAAGGATCAGGGGCACACTATCACAAAATGAATGTTCAAAAATGATTGAAAACCTATTAGAGCTGCCCACAAAAGCGGAAGAATTCTTAAAAAGGGAGTCCTCCGTTATCGAAGTCGCCGAAAAATTTTATGATAAAACAAATGCTTTGTATCTTGGACGGGGGAAAGGATTTCCAATTGCTCTTGAGGGAGCTCTTAAGCTAAAAGAGGTCTCTTATATTCACGCGGAAGGATATCCTGCCGCGGAGATGAAGCACGGCCCGATCGCGCTGATAGACAAGAACATGCCTGTTATCATTATCGCGTTAAAAGGAAGAAGATACGAAAAAATACTGGGAAATATAGAAGAGGTAAAAGCAAGAGGAGGAATAGTTATCGCGATTGCCATTGACGGAGATGATGAGATAAAAGAGCGTTCGGACGAAATTATCTTTATTCCTCAAACAACAGAGGCCCTCTCCCCTATTATCGCGGTTATCCCGCTGCAGCTTTTGGCATACCATATTGCCGTAAAGCGAGGATGTCATGTGGACCAGCCAAAAAATCTTGCAAAGAGTGTAACAGTCGAATAACTAGAGAGGAAAATAAAATGGAATACGGGCATTTTAGTGAAGACGGTTATGAATACATTATAAGCGAGCCATTAACACCAAGGCCTTGGATAAATTACCTGACAAATAACGATTATTGCGCGGTTATTTCATCAACTGCGGGAGGCTATAGCTTTTACAAAGACAGCAGGACGGAAAGACTGCTTGCATGGCACGGCAAGAACTTGTTTTCGGGAAGACCCGGCAGGTATGTCTATATCAGGGATACAGAAACAGAAGAAGTATGGAGTCCCACGTGGGAGCCTGTCAGAAAAAAACTGAATCAATTTGAATGCAGGGTCGGGATCGGCTATCAGGTTATAGAATCAAAGTTTAAAAACATTGCGACGGAAATAACATATTTTGTTCCCCGAAAAGAATCCTGCGAACTGATTATCGTAAAAATAAAAAATGAATCTAACAAAGAAAAAAAACTAAATATTTTCGGATATGTCGAATGGCTGATCGGCAACGCGGATAATTATAATTTTCATAATATTGCCATTCTTTGGAATAGAGTAAATTTTGATAAGTCTTTGGGATCAATAATCGCCAGAAAAACAGCCTCCTATGAAGAATACAACATTAAAAATAATCCTTATGTCGCTTTCTTTTCATCGTCTGAAAAAATCTCCGGATGGGACTGCAACAAAGAAAAGTTTTTGGGAATCAGGAACACCGAGGCGTCGCCTAAGGGTGTTTTTGAGGGAAAATGCGGGCAGACAATATGCGACGGAGAAGAAGCAATCGGAGTGCTTCAACATAATTTAACTCTAAAAGCCAAAGAAGAAAAAGAATTTGTTCTTATCTTGGGCCAAACCAAAGGAAAGTCTGACGCTTCAAAAATAATAAAGAAATATAAAAACTTAAAAAATACAAAAAAAGAGCTCGAAGCCGTAAAATCCATCTGGAGGGAAAGAGTAGACAAAATTCAGGTGGAAACGCCGGATCCTGAATTCGACAAGATGATGAACATCTGGATAAAATATCAGCTTTATATCTGCAACATGTGGAGCAGGTCCCCTTCTTTTTACCACGAAGGACAGGGAGGCCGAGGATACAGGGATTCATGCCAGGATGCCGAAGGAATAATGTCGCTTGATATTAATCACGCGAAGGAAAAAATGCGGCGTATTTCAAAAATTATCCGGTGCGATGGGACTTGCGCACCTGGCTGGTCGGATACGTATGGATCATACAGCAACCGTCCGTTCAAGGACCATCCGACCTGGTTTGTTTCTACAGTATCCGCTTATGTTAAAGAAACAGGGGACATTGAATTTCTTAATGAAAAGACTAATTTTATAAAAGACAAATGGCGCAACAGGGGGACAAAAGCAGATGTAAATTGGAACCAGGGAGCGGTATGCGATATTGACGCGACAATTTTTGACGCCATTCTTGCTCAACTTAATTGTAGTTTTTCCGATGTAAGCGTGCATGGTATTCCCAGAGTTGGAGAAGCAGACTGGAATGACGCGCTTGATATGGCCGGACGCAGACAGATCGGTGAAAGCGTCTGGATCGGAATTGCACTTGTGAGATCTCTCAAACTTGCGGCAGAGCTTGCGGCACTTCTTGGCAAACACGATGTTGGGCAAGATCTATTAAGCAAAGCAGAAACCATGAAAAAAGCCGTGAATGATTCCGGCTGGGACGGTGCATGGTATCTTGCGGGGTATAATGATGATCTTGTTCCGTTTGGTTCAAACAAAAACAAAGAAGGCAAAATATTTTTAAACTCGCAAAGCTGGGCAATACTTGCCGATGTAGTTACACCGGAAAGACTCCCTATAATTCTTAAATCAGTAGATAAATATCTTGACGGCAAGCACGGCCTTGCTCTGCTTGAGCCCGCGTATACTGTTTTTGATCCAGGACTGGGACGCATCGCGATGTTTTCACAGGGCACAAAAGAAAATGCCGCGGTTTTTTGCCACGCGCATACGTTTATGCTTGCGGCATACTGCAAATTGGGCATGGGAAACCGCAATTATGAACAAATGTGCAAAATTATGCCTAATAAGCAAAAAGATATGAATTTATATAAAGCAGAGCCATATACTTACGCAGAATATTTAATAGGCCCCGACCATCCATATGCTTACGGTGAAGGCGCGTTTACTTGGCTCACGGGAACCGCGGGCTGGACATTTATGGTCGCGACGGAATGGGTTCTTGGCGCGCGAAGAGAATTCGAAGGACTATGTGTTGATCCGTGCATTCCTTCAAAATGGAAAAGCTGTAGGATTGTCAGACCCTTCCGCGGCGCGACATATGATATTCTAATAGAAAATCCGAACAAAGTTGAGCACGGCGTCAAGGAAGTTTTTGTTGACGACATAAAAATTGAAGGCAATCTGATCAAGCCTCACCATGACGGCAAAACACATCAGGTGAGAGTGGTAATGGGGTAAACGATGATTCCATTCGGCGTTACATTTTATCCTGACCAGTGGCTACAAAAAGAGTCGCCCGGCTTTAGCTTTCGATCTAAAAGGACTACTCACCAGAGCCGGGCATTTTTTAATTTGCCCCGATCTGATCGGGGACAGGAATAAGCCTTGGACTTAATTCTGCACTCTCTGTATTTCCTTGAAAATACAGACTCTGGCAGGTTTAAGTATTCGACAAGCCGAACCGCGTTGTTGTTATATCGATTCTCGGGATTGTTGTTGTTGCGGTTGTCGTTGTTCAGGTGACGGAGAACATAATAGGCTTATCCCTCTTAAATCAAATTCCGATAAAATCTTCCTCCTCAAGTTAAAAGCATCCGCGTGGATCGCATAGCCTAGCCAACTTTGAATTGAACAAATTATTCTTTGCCGGTTTAGCAAACCCAATCTTAACAATTTAAAATATTTATTAATTCGCTTCTTTAATCTTTTAACATTCTGTCTGATAATCAGGCGGTGCGTTGGATAAATTTTATAACCAAGAAAAACAATCCCTTTGGCAGTGAAATAAATTTGGCTTTTATGGGGATGCAACTCCAGCTTCAGGATTTTTAAATAATCTCTTATGGATTCTTTAATATCGCCTAGTTTATTTTTATCATTACCAAACACAACAATGTCATCCATGTAGCGGAGGTAGTGTTTGCATCTGACTATTTCCTTTAAATAATGGTCAAGGCCGTTAAGATAAAGATTGGCAAAAATCTGGCTGGCTAGATTCCCAATCGGTATCCCGGGAGAATGAGTTGAATTAAGGATCAGCTTAATCAGACAAAGAGCTTCCTGGTCTTTAATCTTTTTCATGATCATATCAAACAATAGATCATGATCTATTGAGGCAAAATAGCTTTTGATATCGCATTTCAAGGCGTATTTATTTTTACGGCAATATATTGTGAAGCGATTAACGGCTCTATGGCTGCCCTTATCTTTCCTGCAAGCATAAGTATCATAAATTAGGCCATTATCAAAGAGTAGAATTGCTTATAGCTGCCGATTCGATAAGTTCGTTACCCCGCTGGGCTTTTCGCGACGCTTTTAGGAGGTTTTCGAAAGAAGTGATTTTATCAAATAAATAACCATGCCGCTTCATCTGGCAGTTTGTTGTTTAATCCATCCGCCAACTTGCGCTCCAATATCCATCAAATATCTTGAGGATAATTCGTAGGTTTTTAGATTAATAAACTGCATGTCATGACACAAACGGAATAAATACCGGACTTGCTCAATTTCCAAATTCGCTTTCTTAAGCGCGTTAACTTTATCTTTGGAATATTGCGCCTCAACAAGAAGTTCCAGAAGGCAGAATAATTTGTTTTCAACCCTTTCGCCAAACGTGTACCTTTGATTTCTTGGAAACTTCGCCAGATGCGGAATTGCCCACTTTATGAAATCATAGGCCAAGATGATTACTTTAGGGCCGTCCATGCTTTCTCCTCAAAATTACCGGAAGTGTAAAAGTCAAAAAGGATAAAGGATAATTATTTTAAGTCCTCGACCAGCCGAACCGCGTAGCTGTCATACCGGTCCTCAGGGCCGTAGCTGCTGCTGCGGTCGACGTCGTCCAGGCGACGGAGAACAAAGGTATCTGGATAAAATTTAGATGGAGTTTCTGTCCAAGTCCAGTTCTTCCCTGATAGTTGATTTCTTGCCCGTAACCATTCCTCTTCAGTTTGAACTCGGAATCTCCTGGCAGTGTGTTCGCTTAACCGTTTAGCAAATTCTTGGGCATCGAATAAATTTACATAAGTTAAGGTCGATTCCGCTGCTTTAGGATCAGCAATAAGAGCTTTGAGATGATTGGCATTATGACCTTCAATTACATATCCCTGCATAACTTGATTGAACAAGCCAACCGTGATTTCGGACCTCATAATGCTAAGTTTGGGTGAAAGGGTAATCATTTCTGGCAATGCTAGTTGTCGAACACCTCGCAAAGCTACGATTCCCGCCAAATTCGCTTGAGTATCTCCTGCCCTGATTCTCCCTGGATCGCCTGCTAATGTTGCTCTTTGACTCAATGCTGCCCAGTTTCCGGTTTCTCCTGCTCTCAATCTAACTTCAAATACTGCCATTTTATTTTCCTCCTAATTAATCCGCTTTAGGCGGATTTACACGCAACTTCTGTCGTGCTATATTATTATTGTTGGTTTTTTTGCCGGATTTCAGTTTTGGAGGAAATACTTTGAGAAAAGAAAAAATTGACAAAATTACAAAATACTGGATAGAACATTCAAATTACGATTTTGATACTGCCAAAGCAATGTACAAAAGCCGAAGATATTTATATGTAACTTTTATGTGTCAACAGGCAGTTGAAAAGTTAATAAAGGGAATTATTACAACCGTTTCCTCTGAAATTCCTCCAAAGATCCACAATTTAACCAGATTGGCAGAATTAGCCGGTATCATTACCAAACTCAACCAAAATCAAAAAGACTTTTTAGCTGCGCTAACACCCTTTTGTATAGAAACTAGATATGCCGATTATCTAGAAAAAATGTCAAAACTTGCCAACTTCAAATTATCCAAAGAATATCTGATTAAAACAAAGGAGATGCTAGGGTGTCTAAAAAAAATGATATAAAAAATGGAATTGATTCTTACATAGACATAATTTCTAATAAATTTCCTATAAAACAAGTAATCCTTTTCGGTTCGTACGCAAAGGGGAAACAAAGCAAATATAGTGATATTGATCTCGCAATAGTATCCCCAAAATTCACTGATAAAAAACATCTTGAGAATCTAAAATTTCTTTGGGTAGAAGCGGCGAAGATTGATTCGCGTATTGAACCGCTGCCTATTTCTGTCTCTGATTTAAAAAAAGCTGACCCTCGAAGTTTTCTGGCCGAAATTCTAAAAACCGGAAAAATTATCTATAAAAAATAATTTGGGATTGACGGCAAAACACATCAGGTGAGAGTGGTGATGGGGTAAACAATGATTCCATTCGGCGTTACATTTTATCCTGACCAGTGGCCCAAGGAATATTGGGACAAAGCATTTTCACAGATTGCGGCAGCGGGCTTTAACGTTGTAAGGTTCGGCGAGATGGCGTGGAACTGGGTGGAAAAATCCGAAGGGAATTTTGATTTTTCCGAAATGAAACTAGCCATGGATACTGCCGAAAAGTACAAGATCAAAGTCATACTTGGCATCGCGACATCGCAGGCGCCGTCGTGGCTTATAAAAAAATATCCTGAAGTGCGACCGGTCGCGGATGACGGGACAACGTACCCAGAATACGGCCCCAGGCCCAACATCTGCCGGGACTCCAGCACTTATAAAGAGCTGGCTGAAAAATATATAAGGAATATAGTAAAACATTTTAAGGACCACCCTGCCCTTGACTTCTGGCAGATTGACAACGAACCTGTATATCCGCCTCTTGACCATACAACATCAAAAGATTTCTGCCACTGCGGATTTTCAAAAGAAAAATTTATCGCATGGGCGGAGAAGAAATATGCTAACATCGACAATCTAAATACTCTCTGGGGAACAAGGTTCTGGACTGTGCAGTTCAGCTCATTTGCCGATATATCGACTCCAAAATGCGGCATCTGGGACGCGGGAAATCCGCATATATTCATCGATTGGTTCAGGTTTAAAAGCGATCAGCTTGGAGACTGGTTAAAATGGGAAAAATCGGTTGTATCAAATATCGATTCCTCGCATAAAATCGGAACAAACGGATTTATCGGAGTTCCATCCCGAGTTCCAGACCACAGCATCCTTGCTCAAAATATGGATTGGTATGGTCTCGATATTTATCCTAAGGGAAACAAACTTACACCAAACGAACTCGCAGCGCATGCGGACCTCTGGAGAAGCTTTGCATGGGGAGCCGGAGCGCAGTTCCATGTTACAGAAATGCAGGGGGGCCCAAATGTAAGATGGGGCAATCCTTCGTATGTAACCGGCGACGAGATAAGAATATGGACTCATCAGATGATTGCTCACGGAGCACAGGCAATTCTTTATCACAATTGGAGAACTCCCCTATTCGGCAGCGAAACAGGCGGATTTGGCATATTAAATATTGACGGCTCAAGGTCAGAGCGTCTGACATCAATCGAAAAAACCGGCAAAGAGATTAATGATATAATAAATAAACTTAAAGGATACAAGCTTGAGTCTGATGTTGCAATATGTTACATGAGATCAAGCGAAGTTCAAACGTATCAGGAACAAGGTCCTCCTAGAACAATTGCAGGCCAATGGGAAGACCCAAGCGTCGAAATAGGTCTTATGTACGGGCTTAATTCAATTGCGGGCGCCCACAGGATAATTTGGGACTTGTTCAATCCGTGCGATTTTATTTTTGAAACGTTGGATAATCTGCATCGTTACAAGGTTATTCTTTTGCCAAACCCATATCTCCTTTCAAAAAAACAGGCGGACAGCTTAACAGAATTTGTAAAAAAAGGCGGAGTATTGATAACCGAGGCTCGTTTTGGATTGAAAAATGAATTTGCCCATCTTTACGAAAAACCATTAATGGAAGATATTCTTGGCGTAAAATATGACCATACTACCCCTGCAGAAAAGAAACTAAAGCTTAATAAATTTGGTACAAAAGTCCACGGCTTTAGGGATTATATTAATGCAGCAAACAACGGCGTTATTGCAAAGTTTTCCGACGGAAAACCAGCGATAATCGAGAAAATAATAGGAAAAGGCCGTTTCGTTTATTTTGCTTTCAGTTTATTCATTACGCTTGGATCGGGATCAACTTACAGCGAGTCTTTAATGAAATTTGTGCGAGGATACCTTCCAAACCCGGACGTCCAGACAAAGTGCAACGAGAATGTGGAGGTATCTTTATGGAAAGGAAAAAAAAATAATCTTCTATATATTATAAACCATTCGAATAAGCCGCAGGTTCTTAATGTCATAAAACCGAAAAAGTTAAAAATAAATCTAAAATCAAACGAAGTAAAAACTATCTCTGTCGGCCGTTCTGAGGATTAGAATCCTTTTTGTTGTGAGTTTCAACAATTGTCTCCGGCTGTTCAAATTCTTTCATCATCACAGGGCGCGAATTCCCACTTTTATTTATAAGATATTCTTGAATTGCCGTAACGGCTGTCTGTGGAAGTCCGCCGGACAACAAAAGGCTTAACAGCTCGGCTGTTCTCTTGGCATTATGAGAATCAGCCATAGCTTTAAATATTATTCCTATTTCTTTTGAATCCATGGCAATGGAAAGCAAGATATTTTTTATTTCGCCAACCGAAGCTTCGATTTGTTGCAGTTGACTATTCAAAAATATACCATTAGCTAAATAATCATTTGTTCTCTTTTCATCTCTAAATAAATCATCCAATGCTTCATCAATTTTTTTTGCCTCCGGATCTACCGGCTGAGCATAACTTGTTTTTGACGGAGCAGGGTTCATTTCTTTAGAAACCGATTTATCATTTTCGGCTTTTATTTCCCTATCTTTTGTTTTATCTGTATTCAGGGTTTGACTTGCAGTTAAAACAACAGATTTTGCCGCTGATCGTATTCTTTGAGCCAGACCATTAAGCCGTGAAGCTTGTTTATCTGCAGCAAACGTATTTTTATTTCTTTTTAATTCTAATCCGGCTTGTATAGCTCCCAGCACCAGCAGTTTTATCTGTGGGACTGTTAACTTAGCAAAAACCTGTTTGGGCGTTTCTTCGGTTATAATTGTTGCTTTGATCGCCATCTGTTTAACAATATCTTTTGCCCATTCAACAGGATCTTTTGAATAAGGAATGGGTCCCCTTCTTAAATCTTCATGTATGACAGGATTAGACAATGGCTGTTGCAAATCATGTAAATTCTCGTGTTTGTCGGTTAAGTCATTTGACAGACCCACTATTCTTGGATTTTCCTCTGACAATCTCTGAATTAATGCACCGGCTATATCGCGATGACCGGCCAGATCAAATACCTCGACAACCCTTTTTACATCTGGAAGGCTGTTGCTTCTATCGAGGATTACTTCTTTCAGCCCTGGGATTAAGCTTTCATGTGAAGATATCGCAGGTCTTGATTCTCCCGCACTTAATACCTCGGATGCTATCTCAAGTCTCTTTTCCGATACCAAACCTCTGACGTTTGCTGCTTCTAATCTTGGAAGTGCTTGCTCAATTGTAATCCTGCCAGTTCTTAAATCACCTATTACTTTTTCTGCTTCAGCCAATATCTTGCGATGCTCTGGTGTTATCCTTTGAGGAACTTGTACAGCCTCATGGCTCCCGCCTAATCCAAGAATCTCTGCAACTATTGCTAAATTCTCTGGTAAAGAAACTTTTGGAGCGGTTTCTCTTGGATATAATACCTCAGCCGCTATTCTCACTCTCTCTGCAGTCGGCAATTTCTTAACTCCTGCAGCTTCTAATCTTGGGAGTGCTTGCTCAACTGTAATCTTGCCAACTCTTAAATCCCCTAATATCTGCGCTGTCTTTGCTAAAATCTTTGGCTGAGACACAGTGCCGGCAACTTCATGTTTTCCTGTTAAGTCTAATACATCGGCTACTCTTCTTGCTAATTCTTTATGTGGGACCGCACTTAATACCTCGGATGCTATCTCAAGTCTCTTTTGAGGCAGAAGGTCTGTAATTTTCGCGGCTTCTAATCTTGGAAGTGCTTGCTCAATTGTAATATTGCCCGCTCTTAAATCCCTTAATATCTCATTAGTCTTTGCTAGTATTCCTGGTTGCTGTTCTTCTATCCTCTGTATCAAAACACCGGAAATTTCTGGTTTATCGGTCAAACCAAATGAGTCAATAACTCTTTTGATTTCAGGAATGCTTATTCTTTGGTCAAGAATGGCATCTTTAAATCCGCGCATTACCGCATCATAATTTGTATTGCTGCGGTCAAAAATAGCGGAAGCTATTTCAATTCTTCTCTCTCTTGGAACGACCGAATCGCCTAAAATTAATATTTTTGAAAAATTAATGAATACTTCTTTTGGATCTCTGGTAATTGACGGAATATCAATTGAGACTATTCTTTGTCTAATATCAAACTCTGGATCAATCGGGAGCGCTCTATCAACAGAAACAACAGCTTCTCTGATATCAAAGCCATTAATCCTTGGAAATAAGCCTTTTCCAAATTCCGTTTCAAAACCCTTTGATAAACCAATTTCTATCGGAAGTACTCTATCCATAGAAACAGGTCTGTCAGTTTTAAATATTGAAGGATCAACCGGTAATTCTGATCCGTTTATCAAAATTCCACGGACATCGTATGGCTTTACTCTATAAAATACTTTGGATGACACGGCATCATGAGATACTGCAAATGCCTCTAAAGGATACAAAGTTATATGAGGGAACGAAATAATGATCAAACTTATTTTGCCTAAAGGAGAAACTCTTTTTTCTGTGGAATCCAACCCGAATAATGTTCTATTCGTTTCGCGGAGAGGAGAATCAACTCTTAAGGCAGACATCTTCATCTGCCTGTACGAGACAAGCGGTTTGTCTCTATGAAATCCAATTATTTTTGATTCTAACATAGCCATTTTTTTCAGATCCTAACTCAAATAATTGAGGGACACATGGGATACCCTCCCCTACGTATATATATCGTCATATTAACGCAAAAATTTCACTTTACTTGTAAGATTATTTTTGTTGTGATACCATAAAATTATGTATTTGGCAGTTGGGCTTGGGAATCCAGGAAAAGAATACGTCGGTACCCGCCATAATATTGGATTTGAAGTCTCCGATGCATTGATAAAAAGATCCTCTGATCCTAAAATCACAGAAAAACACCAGGCAATAATTGCCGCAGCCACAATAGGCTTAAATAAAATATTAATCGCAAAACCGCAAGCATACATGAACAACAGCGGAATAGCAGTCAGTGAAATTTCCAAGTGGCACAAAATCCTGATAGAGCATATAATTGTAGTATACGATGACGCAGATCTGGATCTGGGTCAGATTCGCATAAGAAAATCGGGAGGCTCCGGCGGCCATAATGGAGTGGAATCAATAATCGCACATTTAAATAGTCCTGATTTTATAAGAGTGAGAATCGGGATCGGAAGATCGGCTGATCTTTCGGAACTTTCAGAATATGTCCTGGGTAAAATACCAAAAACCCAAAGAGAAGCTCTGGACAACGCGGTTATCCAAGCCGCGGACGCGGTTGAAAAAATAATCATGCAAGGTCTGGACACTGCAATGAATGAATATAATCGGGGCGTAGCTTAGTTTGGTAAAGCGCACGGTTCGGGACCGTGAGACCGGAGGTTCGAGTCCTCTCGCCCCGATTTGTAATCGTGAGACCGTCCCGACAGGTGTCGGGATCGCCCCGATTTTTAAAATAATATGAAAAAAGCAAAAAGAACAACAAAAGAAAACTCGAATTTTACATTTATTTTCATGCCGCACTCAGCTGACCTAAAATCCTATAACATCAGCATGCCAAAATGGACAGTTTATCTTGCAGTTTTAATATTTGTGTTTGTAATAGGCTCGTCCATCATTTATTCCGCGACCATGACCAGAAAACTTTTTAGCTACGACTTTTTAAAGGAAAAAACACTTCAGCAGAAAGATGAATTAAATAAAATTGGATCAAAAACAATCGAGATGCAGCAGCAGATAAACACGCTCACGCTAAAAGAGAACGACCTTAGAAAAACTCTCGGTATAAAACCGACACAAAATCCTATCTTACCGAAAATCAGCATGCCGGAAATACACTTGAGCGTTGACATGGATTCTATTAAGAAACAATTTCAGAACATAGATCAAAAGATAAAAAACAGAAACAGGAGTCTCGACAGCTTATGGGAAGGAATCCAAAATTACAAGGCAAGATTCGCGGTGACGCCGTCGATATGGCCGGTCAATGGAGAAGTAACATCAGGATTCGGATATCGGTCTTTCCCATGGAACGGCTATCATACCGGAGTCGATGTTACTACATTTTTTGGCACGCCGATTAAAGCAACCGCGTCGGGAGTTGTCTCACTTGCGGATTGGAAAAACGGCTATGGTTTGACTGTTATAATTGACCACGGTTATGGGCTTTCCACAATGTATGGACACACATCCAAGATATTGGTTAATCAGGGGCAGAGAGTTGAAAAGGGTCAGATAATCGCGCTTGTGGGTTCTACGGGATTTTCTACTGGCGCTCACGTCCATTACGAAGTAAGAAAAAACGACGTCGCGATTAATCCCACAAAATACCTGGATGTTGATTTTTTGTCAGCTGGCAAAATTTGGGAATAAATAAAAGGAGGAAGAATTATGGCAATATTTGAATTTAGGTCAACGAAAAAAGTCGTGGATGAAGATTTATCGACAGCTATAGATACTATAGTCGGTCCCGGAACACTTATAAAAGGCGAGATAATTACAAGCAAAGCAATAAAAATCGAAGGGGATGTCGAGGGTGGAGTGGACAGCCAAAGCGATATTTTTATCGGAGAAAAAAGCTTTATAAAAGGCAATGTATGCGGCAACCATGTCATTGTTTCGGGAAAAATCCAGGGTAACGCTGTCGCGAGAAAAGTACTCGAAATAACCGCAAACGGAAAAGTTTATGGCGATGTCTCCAGCGAAAAACTGATAATTGACGAGGGAGCTTTTTTTAAAGGTAAAGTGGATATGGAAGAAGTACGCAAACAAGAAATTCAATGATAGGGCTATTATACGTTTGCGCGACTCCGATAGGAAATCTTGAAGATATAACTCTGCGAGCATTGAGAATATTAAAAGAATCTGACCTCATCGCGGCCGAAGATACAAGACAGACAAAAATTCTTTTGAATAAATATGAAATAGCCACTCCCCTAACCTCTTATCATAAGTTTAATATAAAAGAAAAGACGGATTATCTTATAGAGACAATTAAATCGGGAAAATCCGTCGCTCTTGTGTCTGACGCCGGAACTCCGGGAATCTGTGATCCCGGACATGAGCTCATAAAAGCGGCTATTGAGAATAACATAACGGTTGTCCCTATCCCTGGACCGTCGGCTATAATTACGGCGCTCTCAATTTCGGGAATATCTTCAGATAACTTTGTTTTTTACGGTTTTATTGTGAAAGAAACGATAGAATTAATAAAAAACGAAAACCGGACGGCAATTTTTTACGAAGCCCCTCACAGGATCATTGATACATTAAAAAAACTTTTGGAAGTGCTCGGTGACCGTAATATTTCGATATGCAGAGAGCTGACAAAAAAGTTCGAAGAAGTATACCACGGAAAGATATCCGAAGTGCTTTCCAAAGTTAAAGCAAAGGGAGAGTTTGTAATTGTTGTTGAGGGCTCCAGTTGCCAGATTCCAGCCTGCCTGCCGGCAAGGCAGGTCTCCAGTAATATAGAAGTGTTGGCAAACGAATTGATTGATCATGGAATATCGAGAAAAGATGCCGCAAAGATTTTATCCAAACATCTTGAGATCTCAAAAAATAAGATTTATAAATCCTCACTGAAAAAATAATTTGACAAAATAATATGGATTATGTTATATTGCAAATCCTTGCAAGTAACTCAGCGGGGGAGTAAATAAAGTAGGTTCTATCCCTACCTTGCAAAATGGCTAGAGTTTTCCCGGAACTCTATAATGTCCGTAAAAAGGAGTTATAGAGTATGAATAAAGTTATCAGGATTGTTGTTATTTTCCTTGTGTTTTTTCTTCCGTCTCTCAGTTCCCATCTCTGCTTTGCGTATGAGCCCCAGGAGTTTTACGGTGATCAGCTGATAGTTACCGCTACAAAATACCCGAAACATCAGATCGAGATAGCCTCAAGCACGACGATAATTACTAGAAAAGATATCGAAGCGTCAAGTGCAAAAAACGTCTCTGATATTCTGCGCGGCGTTTCGGGAGTTGATATTAAGACAAACGGTTATCTTGGATCGACATCCTCAATCCAACTGCGGGGAGCAAACTCAAGCCAGACCCTTATATTGATTGACGGAGTCAGAATAAACTCTCCTTCTCTTGGTTCGGCTGATCTTGGAGATATACTGCTTGCCGACATTGAAAGGATCGAGATCGTAAAAGACCCGATTTCATCTCTGTATGGCGCTGACGCTATTGGCGGCGTCATAAATATTATTACCAGGGATGTCTCAAAAAAATCAAAAACTATCATTGATGCCGCGTACGGCAGTTTTTCTACTCAAAATTATACGATTTCAAACAGCGGAAAAATCGGAAATCTGGGATACTATCTGTCCGCGACAGAATTAAAAAGCAACGGATTCAGGCAAAACTCGGATTATAACTCCCAAAACTATTATTTAAAAATTGGCGGGGAGCCATTGTCATTTAAATTATTTAAATATAAGGATAACAAAGGTACTCCAGGAGTCCCTACATCGGAAACAGATAAGTATTCAGCGTCTCTGCCTTTTGACCGTCAGGCTGATGACAACACATATATGGATCTTTCTTTCACAAACAGATTATCCGATAATTTAAAAACACATGGAAAAATCTATCAAAATCAGATTCAGATGTATAATCATTATGCCGACTGGTTTGTCCCCGGATTATTTTACGATGATAATTATTTGTCTTTTATAAGAGGATTTGAGTTAAATGGAAAAGCATATATCGGATCAAATCTGACCACAGATATTGGCGGTGAGTTACGGGAAGATGAATCAACGGGCCCTTGGACGGGGACTCATTTGATTCACAATTATGCCGTATATTTGCAGGGTGACTACAGAACCAACGAAAATCTTATGATTAATTTGAGCGCCCGCGCCGACAAGAATTCTTCTCATCCAATACAAATAAGCCCAAAAGCCGGAATTGTATATCATTGCTCAGCTGATACAACGTTAAAAGCCACTTTTGCTAACGCGTTTAGGGCTCCTACGATGAACGAACTCTACTGGAACCAGCCGTCGTTTGGAACATTTGGGAATCCTGCCCTGCAGCCGGAAAAATCAACCGGTGTTACTATCGGCATAGATAAGCAGCTGCGCTCAAACGCAAACGCTTCGCTCTCATGGTATAAAAATAACGTATCCGGACTCATTCAATGGAGCCAAACAGGACCCGCAGCATGGTCTCCAATAAATATCGGTACTGTTAATATAGAAGGAGTCGATTTTGAGCTAAAAAAAGACATCGGCGAATGGCTTGGAGCATACGCGAATTATTCTTATCAAAAAGTAACAGACACGGCAAACGGCAAATATATTATTTATAGTCCCCAAAATAAATATAACATCGGGGTCAGATATGCAACAGATTCTCAATTTATTTCAAATTTAACTCTAAATTACGTCGGCAGCAGGTTCACGGATTCCCTAAACACATCAACACTTCCGCCGTATATGGTCGTGAATTTAAAAATATCAAAGAGAACCGGAATATTTAATATTGCATTAAACTGCGAAAACCTGTTTAATGAAGATTACAGCGAATCTGTCGGTACCGCGGCAAATGATTTTGCGACCCGGGGATACCCGATGCCGGGGCGCAGGTTATCATTAGGATTGACATTGATTTGAACAACATTGTAGAATTAAAAGATGAATATCATCAGGAGGATAATAATGAATATAAGAAAATTTAATTGGAAAGAGATTTCTTCGTTTGAGATTATGCTGGCCGGAGGTATGCTGTTTCTTATTGTCATGGCATGGACAGCGTCAAGGGTGGAATATTTTTCGATAATCCACAAAAGCAAACTGCCCATTTTTCAGGTCAGCTCAAATGTAGTTGTGTCGCCGTCGGTCATAAAAAGCGGCAATAGGGTTGCAAGAGTATCGGGAGTCATTAGCATTGTAAAAGAAAAAGAAACAGACACAAAATTGGCTATTGCCCAAAAATCAATTGTTCAAGTTTATCCAACGGTTGCTGTAGCTACAAAGCCTGAAAAGATAGCTTCATCAAAGAGCGTGCCGGCTCCAAAAGCACCTGCCATAAGCACGATAATAACTCCGCCGTCTCTCATCGGACAAACAATGCCTTCTTATCCTTCAAAAGCAGTAGAAGAAGGAATAGAGGGAGATATTATTTTAAAAGTGCTGGTATCCGAAAGAGGCATGGTTTCCGAAGTTGGAATGGAGCAGTCCTCGGGGTACAATATACTTGATAATTCGGCCCTGACAGCGGCCCGTACCTGGAAATTTAATCCGGCAAAATCCGGCAACAAAGCTGTTGAGTCATGGTTTAAGATTCCGATCAAGTTCCAGATCAAATCATAGATGAATGACTAAGACTTCTGATTTTGATTATTACCTGCCGCAAAGCCTGATCGCTCAAGAACCGTCCAATGCACGAGATCATAGCCGCCTTATGGTTCTCGACAGAAAAAATAAATCAATAGAACATAAATATTTCTATGAGATTACGGATTATATTAATAAAGGCGACTTGCTTGTCTTAAATAATACAAAAGTATTTCCCGCAAGGTTAATCGGAAAAAAGGACAAAACAAACGGCGTGGTCGAGATTCTGCTTCTTAACAAAATTGAACCCAATATCTGGCAAGCATTGGTTTCGCCAAGCAAAAGAATACGCAAAGACACAAAAATAATATTCGCCAAGTCATCAATGACGGCGAGATCTCTAAAAAAAATAAATGACGAAATTCATCTTATAGAGTTGTCGGGGGAAAAAGATACTTCCGGTGAAATACTCAAGATTGGAAGGACTCCCCTGCCCCCATATATAACAAAATATCACAGCGAAAATACTATAAAGAAAAAATACCAAACTGTATTCGCGTCAAAGACGGGAGCAACGGCTGCCCCCACGGCCGGACTTCATTTTACAAAATATTTGCTTAATAAAATTAAAAAATCTGGTGTAGACATAGATTATATTACTCTTCACACAGGATACGCGACTTTTGCGCCTATAAGAAGCGATCAAATCGAGGATCACAGGATTCATAAAGAATATTACAATATACCGACACAAACTGCAGTCAAACTAAAATCCGCGAAAAGGGTAGTAGCGGTTGGAACCACAACAATGAGGGCTCTTGAGTCAGGAGGCGGCTCAAATGAAACAAAGTTATACATTTATCCCGGATATAAATTTAAAACTGTCGACGCCATGGTCACTAACTTTCACCTGCCAAAATCCAGTTTATTGGTTCTTGTAAGCGCATTTGCAGGATATGATTTTATTAAACATGCTTATGAGGAAGCGGTAAAAAGAAAATATAGATTTTTCAGCTTTGGCGACGCAATGCTTATCTTATAAAATCTTTAGCGAAATATCCATTGCCGGGGCAGAGTGAGTAAGCGCCCCGACAGAAATCCGATCCACGCCGGTTTTTGCGACATTTTTTACATTTTTAAAGCTAATGCCGCCCGATGCTTCTATTTGAATCTTCTTATTTATTTTTCGGATAATCGCGACGCATTTTTTCATTTCAGCAATACTCATATTGTCCAAAAGGATGATTTGGGCATTTGAATCTGCCGCTTGTTTGGCTTCTTTAATAGTTTTTACTTCTATCTCTCCCTGGCCGGAAAACTTTGACACTATCTCACTTATTGCTGAAAACTCTGAAGATACGGCCTTTATGTGATTTCCTTTTACAAGAATGCCGTCAAAAAGCCCGAATCTATGGTTAAAACCGCCTCCGACTTTTACGGCATATTTTTCAAAAACACGAAGACATGGGGACGTTTTTCGAGTATCCAGTATTTTTGTCTTGCTTGGTTTAATCGCCATGACAAATTTATTTGTTAATGACGCTATTCCGGATAAATGCTGTAAAAAGTTAAGCGCCACACGCTCTCCCACAAGAATACTGCGCGACTTGCCGGATATTTCGGCAATAATTGCGCCGCTTTTTACATGATCACCGTCATTTACCTTTTGTTTAAAGTTGATATCTTTGTCAACAATAAGAAAGACCTCTTTCGCAATATTAACGCCAGCAATAACACCCTGCGCCTTTGCCAAAATGACAGCTTTTGACATAGAATCCGGATCAATAAGAAGATTTGTAGTAATATCGCAACCATATTGGCCCAAATCTTCAAGGAGGGCAACAGATAAAATAAATTTGATATAACTGTCTATTTTCATTTTAAGATGAACCACGAAATATAATAATAAATTATCGGCGCGGAAAGTATAAAGCTGTCCATGCGGTCAAGAACTCCGCCGTGCCCCGGCAGCAGGCGGCTCGAATCCTTTGCCCCTACATCTCTTTTGATGATAGATTCAACAAGATCGCTCATTTGGGACGTAATTGCTATAAGAACACCCAGTATAGCCGAATGAATAATATTAATGTGAATCAAATAATATCCAAATAATACCGCGACAAGCAGAGAAACAGCAAATCCCGCAAGAGCGCCTTCTACGGTTTTTTTAGGCGAAATATTCGGCTCTAATTTTGTCCTGCCGATAAATTTGCCTACCAGATATGCTGTAACATCCCCTGCCCAGATTACGGCAAGCAGAAAAAACAAGTATTTCCCGTAATTAGACATGGCCCGCAAAAGCACAAGATAGCTGAAAAGCCATCCTACATATATAATTCCCATAATCGTTACGGCAATATTTCCGATTGACCGCAGCTTTCTATGAAAAATACCGGAAAACATTGTAACAATTACAGCTGCGGTAAAAAATGCCGCTGCGCTTGCTTCCCAGTCGGGATGCTTTAACATTACCTGAGCAAAAGTCATAAAAACAAAAGTCGCCAAATTTCCTATTATAAATGCGGGATGGAAGCCTTTTATTTCCACCAGATTATAAAATTCATTAACGGAAATAATCGCGAGAAGTGTTACGAGTATATAAAACGACATCCCGCCAAAATATATGCAGGCTGTGATAATCGGCGCCGCGATAAGAATTGTAAGCCCTCTAGCTATCATAATACTTTCCCATACCTGCGTTTTCGGCTTTGATAATCCATCAAAGCCGACATAAGCTCCTCTTTATCAAAATCAGGCCAAAATTTGTCGGTAAAATAAAATTCGCTGTAAGCCGACTGCCATAGCAAAAAGTTGCTGATCCTTTTTTCCCCTCCG
>Ga0265296_1002181_pt1 | contig 20306 bp, 20 predicted proteins | sample MunlanPumphouse1_FD_189073 | JGI IMG/M metagenome (GOLD analysis project Ga0265296, IMG submission 189073) | Groundwater microbial communities from a municipal landfill in Southern Ontario, Canada - Pumphouse #1 | ecosystem: Environmental > Aquatic > Deep subsurface > Groundwater | place...
AGCAAAGGCTGTTAAAGCGATAGCGATAGCATCTAATTCATCATCAGATGTTTTGGTTTTAGGTATTTCTACTAATATTTTTACCATTTTCATTATTTGTTCCTTGTTTGCTTTCCCATAACCAGTGGTGGCTATCTTTATTTGGGGAGGAGATGCCTCAAAAATCTTGAGTCCAGCCAAAGAAGCTTCATACATTACAACTCCACGCACTTCTGCCACACGCATTACAGTTTTTTGATTAGTGGTTAAAAATAAAGTTTCAATAGCCAAAACTTCTGGTTTGAATTTTTTTATTACCTTTTTTATTTCTTTTCCAATTAAAAGTAATCTTTCAGAAAATTCTAATTTAGCGGAAGTTTTAAAACACTCGGAAAATAAAATTTTTTCCTTCTTATCGCCTTTGTTTTTTTCTAAAACAGCGACTCCTAATCTTTCAAACCCCGGATCTATTCCTAAAATTTTCATCCCATTAAAAAATTAAAATAATAAAACTTTTTCGACAATATTTACTTCGCTGATTTTCTAACGGGACAAGTAAATTTTTATTCTGCATTAGTATAAACGTCTTGTACATCGTCATTTTCTTCTAATTCATCTACGATTTTGTCTAATAATTCTAAATCAGTGTCAGAAAGAGGAACAGTAGTAGTTGGTATCCAAATTAATCCCTCGGTTGAATTTTCTTTAAAAAAAGCCCAAGCAACAGACCCAATACCAGCCAAAGCGAAACCGTTTTTAGCTAAAATATGTTTTATGTCTTGGACAGTTCTGTTTTTACTATCAGTCAGTGTTTCTATGATTATTCCTACACCCCCTGGCCCATATGCCTCATAAGTGATTGGTTCCATTTGGGTAGATGTTTCAGAAGCTTTTTTGACCGCTCTTTCAATAACATCCCCAGGCATATTTACTTTCTTGGCTTTTTCAATAGCTGCTCTTAACCCTGGCGAATCTTTTCCTCCAGATAATTTTGCTTCCACGGATATAAAACGTACCAATTTAGAAAAAATTTTGCTTTTCTTAGCATCAGTAATTCCTTTTCTGTGTTTTATTTGCGACCAACGATTATGTCCTGACATATTCTCGAATTATTCCCCTCTTGAGGGGTGGCTCGCTTGCGAGACGGGGTGGATGATATCCACCTCCCCCGCAGTAGCGGGTACTCCTCAAGAGGAGAATTTTAAATTAATTTACCTTGTTTTTCTTTTTTGTACTCGAAACCTAAATGCTCATAAGCTTTTTTGGTGGCTACTCGTCCGCGGGAAGTGCGCTCTAAAAGACCAAGCTGAATTAAATATGGTTCTATTACTTCTTCCACTGTGGCTTCTTCTTCAGACATTGCAGCTCCTATTGTTTTTAATCCCACTGGTCCACCGTCAAATTTTTCAATCAATATTTCCAAAAACTTTCTGTCGGAAGAATTTAAACCAATATCGTCTATCGCGAGCATGTTGAGTGCTTCTTGTACTGTTTTTTTATCTAAATCTTTTTTATGTACTTGGGCAAAATCACGAGCCCTTTTCAAAAAATAATTAGCAGTACGAGGAGTAAATCTACTTCGTTTGGCGATTTCCTTCAAGGCTTCTTCGTCTAATTTTGTTTTTAATAATTTACTTGATCTTTTTACAATTTCCGCAATTTCTTCGTTTGAATAAAATTCTAAACGAAAGACTCCACCAGAAAAACGCGAGCGGAGAGGGGAAGAGACCATAGCTACTCGAGTAGTAGCTGCAATTAAAGTGAAAGGTGGAAGTTCTAATTGAATAGTACGAGCAGAAGGTCCTTTTCCGATGATTATATCTAATACGCCAGATTCCATAGCAGGATATAATATTTCTTCTACTATTTTATTTAATCTATGGATTTCATCTATGAAAAGAATATCACCCGAAGCAAGATTTGTGAGGATAGAAGCTAAATCACCCACTTTTTCAATGGCTGGTCCGGAAGTGATTTTCATTTGCTTTCCTGTTTCTTTAGCAATGAGATGTGCTAAGGTAGTTTTTCCTAAACCTGGGGGTCCGTAAAACAAAATATGCTCTGGAATATGTCCTCTTTCTTCTGCAGCTTTTAATAGGATTTTAACATTATCTTTTATGTGTTTTTGGCCAATATATTCATCCCAGCGGGTAGGGCGCAAAGTGGCATCCAAAATCGATTCATCCACTATTTCATTTTCAGCCTTATTTTTCATGGTTTTTTGCTCTTTACCCATAGCGAGATTATCCAAATTTCTACTATTAGGTTGACATTTTTTTCATAGTATGCTATATTTACATTTATAGCTCCTTATTAACACTCTTTCCACAGAGCTTTACACATTATAGCATTTGCTCTGTTTGGAATATAGTATAATGAGTTTATAGAGGTTTAGGCCTTTTTTGTTTTAAGAAGACACTAATCTCTAAGCAATCAGCCACAGGTTATACAAATTTGCATAGGACGTTCTGGTGCCTTTACTGGTTCCTGGGGCTATCCTTCAATGATTTGTTACTTTCGGGGCTTAGCCCTAAAAGGATTGTTTAGAGATTAGTGTTTTTTTATTTTTATTCAATAGTTTTTAATTGTCCTTTTTGTGCTGAAACATAAACATGAAAAGCAGTAAAATCTCCTTCTTTAACTTCTTCTATTTTGTCAATGTGGAGATTTTTAAACATGTTTACACCGTCTATGGTGACATAATAGGTCATTTTCGTTTCTATAGTTTCAACTTCATTTTGCCTTAGTCCTTCTTTATTTAAGGATGTTCCTGTACTAATATATTCTCCGACGCACATATTAAGTTCTTTCATAGCATCCATAATAGCGTTTTGTTTTGTGTAGCCATGTCCGCGAACTCTTATTGTGTCACTGGTTGTTTTTTCTATATTTGCATTTTCAAAATTATTTAATACTTTTATTTCTCCAGTAAGAACATCTTCTATTGAATCATAGTTATTTTTTTGATTAGAACCCGTAATTTGATTGTTTCTTTTAATAAAATGGGTAGTGTGATATATTCCTACATCTCCTACCATCCCAGTATCGACAGGCACTGTTCCTTTATAAGACCGTTCATTATAATCCGTTCCCTCTAAGCGATTGTCGTTTTTTATGGTCTGAGAAAATTTTACTTCTCCTTTTGGAAGTGGGAGCTTTAATGGTTCTAAACGATACTCTATTTCAGATAAAGCGATAGTATTTAATTTGTCCATTAATTCACCCGTGGCAAAAGGTTCTTTTGTATTAGTGTCTTTTGAAATTTCTTGAGCGAACAATTGCCCTCCCTCTAATGCGACAAGTACTGTCATTAAACGAATGATTTTCCCTGGCATCTCAATGACTTTCTCAAAGGTAGGGTATTTTTCTTTAACATCAGAAACAAGAGAAAAAATGCGATCTTTTAAACTAGTTATCTCGTTGTTTTCTGTTTTGTTTTTTATATTTTCAATCTTAGGTATTGATTCTGTTTTCATAGTTATATTATCTAATTATTTTTCATTTTAATCAACAGCATCCAAAATATAGAATTTATTCATACAATTCTGGATGAGTGCCTATATCTGAAAAAACCACCGTGTTTTCATCAATATGATAAAATAAGATTCTGTAATCACCAGTTATATTAAAACTTCTTCTGTTTTTATATTCACCCGTAAGCGCGTGATTATTTAATAAAATATTAAATGGATTTTCTCTGAAGAGCCTAATTCGTTCAATGGCTTTTTTCTGCACAAACTTATCTTTCTTTTTGAAAGATTTATCGTAATCTTTCGTGGTGATTATGTTTATCATAAAGATAGAAGGTGTTTTTCTAAAGCCTCATGAGTTTTATAAACTGTATATTTTCCACTCTTAATCATTTTATCAGCATTTCTAAACGATCTTCTTAAACGAGCATTTGGTATTTCTGGTGCGGTGAATTCTATTTTTCTTTCAGTAATGATTTTTCTTAAAGAGGCGTTTAAAGCAATAGAAAGAGTAAGCCCCATTTCATCTAGGACTTTCATTGCTTCCTTTTTTAGCCTTGGGTCTGTATTAAAGTTTATAACTGCATTATTCATATATATAGTATATATCTATCATATATATAAGTCAAGTAGTGTATAATTATCATTTTTTATTCTTCTAGTAAGTCCACCACACTTTGCACCTCTTCCAGTGAAGTAATTCCATTTAAGATTTTTACCACACCGTCTTGGCGCATAGAAAGTATTCCTTGAGTTTTAGCCACTCTTTTTATTTCACGTTCGCTTGGATTTTGCGGAATTATTTTTTCTATTGCTTCGTCAGTTTTAATTGCTTCGAAGATACCGATACGTCCGGTATAACCAATCGTATTACATTTTTCACAACCGACGGGGGAGAAAAGTTTGATTGGCGCATCAGGATTTATCTTATAATTAGAAAGACTTTTACCCTCTTCTTTTATTCCATTCATAATTGATTTTAATATTTCAGACTCCTTTTCGTCTGGAATTTTTTCTTTTTTACAATTCGGACAAAGTTTTCGAACCAGACGCTGAGCGATAGATAAAGACAAAGCTGAGACCATAATTTTTGGATTAGCACCTAAGTCAATTAAACGAGGAATAACTCCAGCCGCATTGTTAGTGTGCAGAGTAGAAAATACCATATGTCCCGTTAAAGCTGCCTGAATAGCAAGTTGAGCTGTTTCTTTATCACGTATTTCACCAACCATTATTACATCTGGATCTTGACGGAGAATGGAGCGTAAACCTTCTATAAAGGTATAACCTTTTTCATCATTTGTTTGAGTTTGAGTGATTCCGTTTAAATGGTATTCGATAGGGTCTTCGATGGTGATTATATTTATTTCTGGATTGTATATTCTTCTCAAAAAAGCATACAAAGTAGTGGTTTTACCACTTCCGGTTGGACCGGTTACTAAAATCAAACCATTTGGTTTTGCAATTTCTTGTTCTATGACTGAGAAAAGAAAAGGTTCTATCCCAATTTCCTCCAGTTTTACTTGGATAGATTTTGGGTCCAAAATACGCATCACTATTGACTCTCCATAAGCGCCAGGGATCAAAGAAGTACGAATATTTATTTCTTCTTTTTCTTCCATAATACTAAAACGTCCATCTTGGGCTATTTTTGAGGACAGTTTCATGCCGGAAAGTAATTTGATTCGTGAATTAAGTAAATGATAAATATTATTTTCAAAAAACAATACATCATGCAATACTCCGTCCAAACGAAATCGCAGACGACTTTGTTTTTCTTCTGGTTCAATATGAATGTCGGAGGCTTTAATAGCAATAGCTCCAGCCAATACTATTTCAAGCATACGAGAAATTCTGTGTATTTGATTTCCAGTCAAAGCTTCTGTAATTAATTTTTCTATGTCCGTAATTATTTTGATATCTTTGGCGGTTTCTCTTAAAACTTCTCCGGAAATATCTAAGCCTCCAATTTTGGAACTTTCTGCCAGAGAAAGTTCTTTATATCTTCCCCAAACTTTCTCTAAACTGGCCAGAGATACCATATAAAAAGTAGGAATTAAATTTTCTCTTTCTATCTGATCTTTTAATTTTGCCAAAAGATCATCGGAAGGGGAACGAACACCCACAAAAATATTTTTTCCGAAAAGTTTAAAAGGTGCGACTTTTAATTCACGGGCGTCTTGTTCAGATATAGCTCGAAGAGCTTCGTTATCTATACCTAAACGAGACAAATCAATATAAGGAAGTTTATATTTTGACTCTGCCAAAGTTGCTACCAGTTCTTCTTCTTCTTGTTTATGTAAATCATCTAGTTGTTTATTCTGTTTTTCTTCATCAAAATCTGTTGTCATTTATTCTTAATAATACAACATTTTATTATGAATAACCAACTCTAAAAATGCTATAATTTATACAATGGCTGGAAAAAATAAAACGTTAGTTCTGTTGGACGCGCACGCTATAATACATCGGGCTTATCATGCCTTGCCTGAGTTTTTGTCGTCTAAGGGCGAACCTACAGGGGCCTTATACGGGCTTGCCAGTATGTTGATGAAGATTATCACAGATTTAAAGCCCGATTATATTGTGGCCTGTTATGATCTACCTCAAAAGACTTTTAGACACGAAGCATATGAAGGATATAAAGCTGGTAGAGCTAAAACTGAGGACGCTCTCATTTTGCAATTAAAAAATTCCAGACAAATTTTTGAAGCGTTTGATGTGCCTATTTATGACTCACCTGGTTTTGAAGCAGATGATGTTTTGGGAACTATTGTCGAGAAACTGAAGAAAGATAAAAATATGAACATTATTATTGCTTCCGGCGATATGGACACTATGCAATTAATAGACGGAGAAAAAGTACAAGTCTATACTTTGAAAAAAGGGATTAACGATACTATTTTATATGATGAAGAAAAAGTAATTGAGAGATTTGGATTCAAACCAAAACTTTTACCAGATTATAAAGGGTTGCGAGGAGATCCATCTGATAATATTATTGGCATAAAGGGTATTGGTGAAAAAACTGCCACTAATTTGATTGTTTCTTTTGGAACCATAGAAGAAATTTATAAAAAAATCAAAAAAGATGAAAAAGCTTTCATTAAAAATGGTATTTCTCCAAGGGTATTAGAACTTATAAAAAATAACGAAGAAGAAGCCCTATTTTCGAAAACTTTAGCAAAAATTAGAGATGATGCGCCGATAAAATTTTCTTTACCGGCAAAAACTTTTTGGGAAAATGCGGATTTGAAGAAAATTGAAAATATTTTTTCTGTTTTTGAGTTTAGAAGTTTGTTTGGGCGTCTCAAAAGTTTTTGGGGGAATAACCAGAAATCGAATTTAGCAGAATTTGCTCGGGTCCTCGGGTCGCCCGCGCAGGAGTCTTTAGAAGAGCGGGCTCAACCAGACCAGCTCGCAAATTCTCTAAATTCGATTTCTGAAACAGAATTACAAGAAACTTCAATTGCTCTTTGGTTGCTTAATTCTGACATAACCAATCCTTCTTTGGATGATATTTTACTTTTTGGTAAGACGAGTGATTTTGAAACTGCGCGGGAATATATTTTTAAACAATTAAAAGAAAAAAAATTAGAGAAAGTATATGAAGAAATAGAAAAACCGATAATACCTATGGTAAAGAAGATGCAAGACCATGGTATCCTTATAGATAAAGGGTATTTTAACGATTTATCAAAAGAATACCACAAAGAACTAGATAAACTTACTGCTAAAATATACAAAATGGCTGGTACAGAATTTAATATTAATTCACCCAAACAGTTAGGAGAAGTAATTTTTGATAAAATGGGAATGAAATCATCCAAAAAGAAAAACGCCAGCGGGTCTTTTTCTACCAAAGTTTCTGTGTTGGAAGAATTAGAAGAAAATAATCCGATCATTAAAGAAATATTATCTTATCGTGAATTACAAAAATTACTTTCCACTTATATTGATGTCATTCCTAAAATGGTCGGGGAAGATGGTCGTTTGCACGCTAAATTTTTACAAAACGGAACAACTACCGGTAGATTTTCTTCACAAGATCCAAATCTGCAAAATTTACCAATCAAATCGGAATTAGGTAAAAAAATTAGAGATGGATTTATTGCCGCTAAAGGGTACAGACTTTTGGCTTTTGATTATAGTCAAATTGAACTTCGAGTGGCGGCTATGCTTTCTGGAGATAAAAAAATGACTCAAATATTTTGCCAAGGAAAAGATATTCACTCGGGAGTGGCTTCATTTGTTTTTGGTGTACCCATAGAAAAAGTGGATAGTGAAATGCGTCGCAAAGCAAAAGTAATAAACTTTGGCATTATTTATGGTATGGGAGTTTCTTCTTTGCGAAAAAGTTTAGGAGGTACTCGTGAGGAAGCGCAAAAATTTTATGATAATTATTTTAATCAATTTTCCGGGGTGCGAGATTATTTGGAAGGAGTAAAAGTTTTTGCTATGAAGAATTCTTTTACCGAAACATTGTTTGGTAGACGTAGATATTTTCCAAATATAAATTCTCGTATTCCATTTCTTAAAAATATGGCTGAACGTACTGCTATCAATGCGCCGATTCAAGGTACAGCCACAGCTGACATAATTAAGTTAGCTATAAGGTATGTGGAGGAAGATTTAGAAAAAGCAAAATTATTAAATAAAACAAATCTAGTACTTCAAATACACGATGAACTAGTTTATGAGGTTGAAAATGGAGTTCTTGTGGAGGCCGAAAAAACCATCAAAAATGCCATGCAAACAGTGCTAGAAAGGTCTTATTTACATTATAAAACAGACATTCCATTGGTGGTTCATTCTGGGTCAGGGAATAACTTGGGAGAAGTTAAATAGTGTTATATTTTGTGATATAATAGAGCAATGGGAATAGATAATATAAAAATAAAATTTCACGGCCAGGATCCTCAGAAAAATAAAATACATGGTATTTTAGCGCACTCGTACTTTTTTTATTTTATTTCATTTTTACTTGGTCTCTTCTTAGATTTTATGTTTCCGGTACAATTTTATGAAAAAGTTATTATGGCTTCGGTTGGTACAGTATTTTTGGTATTTGGAACCTTTTTAATATTTTGGGCACAAAAATCTTCTGGTAAGTTACAGAAAGAAAATATGACAAAAGAATCATTTTGTAATGGACCTTATCGTTACACTAGAAGTCCCACCCATTTTGGACTTTTTCTTTTGATGTTTGGTTTTGGAATTATAATAAATGCACTATTTGTAATTGTTTTTACAACAATTTCTTTTTTTATCACTAAATTTGTTTTTTTAAGAAAAGAGGAAAAAGTTCTAGTTGAAAAATATGGTACTCCTTATATAGAATATCAGAAATCAGTTAAATTTTAATATGATCTATCTTTTTTGTGGCGATGATACTAAAAATAAACATGAGAATTATGAAAAGTTTATAAAATCTGTTCCAAAAGGCACGGAAGTTTTTTTTATTGGTAAAAATGATTTTAATCCGACCCAGACAGAAAGTTTCTATTCTGGGTCTGGGCTTTTTTTTACGAAATGCGTGGTAGTTTTTACTAATATTTTTGAAAAAGAAGAAATCTTGGATTTTGTTTTGGAAAAATTAAAGTTAATAAGCGAATCAAGAAATGATTTTGTTTTTTTGGAAGGGAAATTAAATAAATCAACACTAGATGCTTTTAAAAAAGTCAGAGCTGAACTTAATGTTTTTGAATTACCAAAAGAAAAAATAGAGAGATTTAATAATTTTTTATTGGCTAATGCCCTGGAAGATAGAGATAAACTTAATTTATGGATTTATTTTAGACAAGCTATAGAAAACGGAGCTGAAATGGAACCCCTGATTGGTATTCTTTTTTGGAAAGCCAAAGATATGCTTTTGCAAAAGAATTTTAGAAAATTTTCCGAATCTGAACTTCAAAATTTTGCCGGCAAACTCTCATATCTTCTCCCAGAAGCCCGCAAAAATGGCCTAGACGCCGAATCCGTTTTTGAGCAGTTTTTATTAGAGGCTTTTTAAATAGCCCATAAAATTTTCTCAATTTTTTCCAATACTTGTTCTTTACCTAAATCAGAAACATCAATTATGTAATCCGCATATTTTTTAGTTGGTTCTATGTGTTCATTGTGCATTGGTATGATAACTTTTTTCTCATATTTCTTATTTTTAAAATGAACCCTCCTAGCCCATCTTTTATTATGTTCAATATCTAAGTAAATAGATTTATCAAGCAACTCTCTTATTTTTTTATTAGTAAGGATAAGAAAACCCTCAACTAAAATAATTGGTTTTGAATGAAACTCGAAAGGTATTTTTATTTTTGTTTCGTTGTATTTTGGGTTTAATTGTATGTTTCTAGTATTAATAATAACTGAATTTCCCTTTGAAAGTTTTTTCAAATCATTTAACAATTTATTAAAATACAGAGAATCGGGATGATCAAAATTCAAAATATCACCAACTTTAGGTTGTTTTTCTTTTGGTTTAAAATAATCATCTAAACGTATTGCTTCTATTTTGTTGGGATATTTAGTTATTAAAGTATCACAAAGTGTCGTTTTTCCAGCGCCAGAGCCACCTACGATACCTATAAATATTGGTTTTATATTTTTTTGCATACAACTAATTATAGTCCGCCCGCTCGGGATCGAACCGAGGACCTTATCCTTAAAAGGGATCTGCTCTACCAGCTGAGCTACGGGCGGATTTTTACTTTTAATATAAAGAACAAAATTTTGTGAATAATCCATTGGACCTACTACATCTTAGTTACGGGCAGAAACCACACAATATTGTGATAATATAGGAAATATTATTAAAAATCAAGATGAATTCGGATTACTGTTTCTTTAACCAATCAATCATTTTATTGAGAGTACCTGCGCCAATCTCTCCATCTGCGGTTAGACCTTCTGTTTTTTGGAAGTTCATTACACCCGTTTTTGTTCCTTTACCGTAGTCGTTATCTATCTTATTAGAAGTTTTATTGTAGATATTTAAGAAAGTCTGTATAGTGCCCACTCTAGTGCCACTGGATTTTTCTCCCATTGAGATTTTGTCATCAACAAGCTTTTGCAAACTATCTATAAGACCTTGATATTTTAAAACGGTTTTATCGGATGTGTCAGGTTGTTTGACCTCTTCTTCTTCTTTAATAACTTCTTCTTGTGCGGGCTGTAATTTTGCAAGTTCGTCTTTTAATTGTGCTACTTCCTGTTCCAACTCCTGATTTTTTTGTTCCAATTCTGCCTGTTGTTGTTTTTCGATATGCGTACTGCCAGATTCAATACTAACAACTGCCCAATATCCTAATAAAACAACCATCACTAAAATAATAATTCCAAATAGTATATCTTTAAAGTTTTTCATAACATGAGTATTATAACATTTTATGGTAAATTTTTGCAAAAAAGTGTTAAAATATAGACTAGCTTATAGGTTTTAGTTTATAATAAAATATAGAAAAAATGCTGTTAAAAAATATATTAATTATTCACGATATTAGAAGTGTAACCAATGTTGGCGCGATGTTTCGTACTGCTGATGCGGCGGGTATAGATAAAATCTATTTAACGGGCTATACACCTACGCCACTGGATCGTTTTGGAAAAGTCCGTAAAGATATGGCTAAATCTGCTCTTGGGGCGGAAAAATTTGTATCTTGGGAGTATAAAAAAAATTTGAGCGTTTTGCTTAAAAAATTAAAACAGGAAAAGTATTTAATTATTGGTATTGAGCAAGATAAAAAATCGGTTGATTATAAAAAAGTGTCCGCCAGAGGCGGACCAGCCTTCGGCTGGAAAGGGGGTTTGGTTTTTATTGTGGGCGCAGAGGTTGTTGGTATTCCTAAAAATATACTGAAAAAATGCGACGTAATTGCCGAAATTCCAATGCGAGGCAAACTTGTCCGAAATCGTCTTCCTGACGACGTCGGGAAAGAATCACTCAATGTTTCCGTCGCTTGTGGAATAGTTTTATTCAGAATTTTGGGTGTTTAAAACAAAGAAATATCAAAATTCATAAAGCAATCTATCTGGCAAAGCTTTGCCAGCGAACTGCTCGTCGCTCAAGAAAATAATAGTCGGATTACCTCTTTTATTTTCTAAGCTCCTGCGCAAGGCTTTCTAAATTTTATATTTCTTTATTTTATATAAAAAGCTTGAAAACAAAAATTTTAAGAGTCGTGTTGGTCCCCTGTCCTTATGACTCCGAGGGTGAAGGCTCAGAAATTTTTCGGTTTTCAAGTTTTTTTATCTTTATAAATTTTGATGTTTTCTGTTTTACCTTTGATGTACAGAACAAAAATGGGCGCTACGGCTATTTATCATTTTTCTCAAAATAATACCTTTGCAATTTTTCTTTTTGCATTTTTCTCCTGTACGTCTGTAGGCTTGATGATAAAATTGAAATTTTCCTTTTTCCCCGGATATATTTATATAATCAGACATAGAATCTCCGCCTGCTTTTATACTTTTAGTCAGAATTTTTTGCATAGCCTTGAATATTTTTTTAAACTCAGCTTCTTTTATTTTTGAAACTCTTTTTTCCGGATGGATTTCCGCTTGCCAGAGTATTTCATCGGAGTAAATATTTCCAATGCCGGCTACTACCGATTGATCCATCAAAACAGTTTTGATTTTGCCACTTGGTTTTGTTTTTAGTTTTTCTTCTAATTTCTTGGCAGTAAAATTTTTATCTAACGGTTCCGGCCCTATGTTTTTTAGGTGTTTGGTATCGTGAGCTGTTTTTGTGTTTAGTAAGGTTATTTTTCCAAATTTACGCATATCTGAAAAAGCTAAGTACTTTTTATTAGAAAAGGTAAAAATCACATGCACGAATTTATCTTTATTATTGAAAAGCAAATGGCCGGTCATTTTCATATGGACCAGTATGGTTTTGCCACCAGAAATATTTATCAAAATGTTTTTTGCTTGTCTTTCTATTGATAGAATTTTCTTTCCGACAATTTCTTTTTTGAAAACTTTAAAATATTTCGGATTAGCTACCGTATCGTGTTTTCGTTTGTCTTTAGTCGCTAAGTCGGTCCAAACGTCTTTAATAGTTAGACCAGTTATTGTTTTTCTTAAACCCCTAACAGTAGTTTCTACTTCTGGTAATTCAGGCATCTTATTTATTGCTTAATATTTTTAAAGCTTCGCGAATTTTAGTATTGGTATCAGTATTAGGCAAAACTTTTTTAAGAGCTTCGCGTGCTTCATTTTGAGAATAACCAAGGGACTTAAGCGCTTCCAAAGCATCGAGCTCTCCCTGAAGGGAAGTACCGGTTTTTTCTTCACCCATTTTGTCTCTCAATTCAATAATTATTTTTTCTGCAGTTTTTCTACCGATACCAGAAACTTTCGTTAGATATGCCGTATCGCCAGTGCTTATGGCTTTTCTTAATGTTTCTATTGAAGCAATTCCTAAAATACTGAGAGCTCCTTTTGGTCCAATACCGGAAACATTTATAAGCATTTCAAAAAATCCTAATTCTTCACGATTTAAAAATCCATAAAGATCTAACTGGTCTTCTCGTACATGAGTATGAATCCAAAATGAAACATCTCCATCTGTTTTTTTTAATTTAGATAAAGTATCAGGCGAAACACTTATTTTATAACCAACCCCACCCGTTTCCACTATTAAAAACTTCTCGGTTTTTAATGTTATTTTCCCCTTTATGCTTCCGATCATATGGGTATTATAGCATGTATAAAGTAGTTTGCATTTTGGGGAGTTTTCTGTTAGATTACACATATGCCAATTACCCCAGTACTATAAAAATTTATCGAATGCATAAATTTTTAACTACGGGGCGAGAAGTTTTCAATATGGTTTTTGTCTTATTACAAGTTCAGATTTAATTTCGATTTAGAATTTATGCCAATCATAAAATCAGCTAAAAAAGCAATTCGTGGTTCTCTTCGCAAGAAGGCTTTTAATGACCGTCAGAAACACGCAATGAAAGATATAATTAAGAAGTTTGAAAAGACTGCTAAAACAGACAAAAAAGCAGCAGAAAAATTGTTAAGTTCTGTTTTTGCTATTATAGACAAGACAGCCAAAAAGGGTGTTATCAAAAAAAATAACGCAGCTCGTAAGAAATCTCGTTTGTCAAAATTAGTTAAATAAAAAAAGCCCCGAGTGGGGCTTTTTTTATTTAGAATGCCCCGACGTCTTTTAGAGTCGGGATCCCGACTTTACGTCGGGATTACGCACGTTGTACGTTTGTAGTTATTTAATCCTTTTTTTCTGCTAAACTTCTAATTTTCATCAAGAGAGCATCAGCATCCCCATCTGCGACTGCAATAGGGATTCTTGAATCAAGTTTACTAAATATTTCATTATGATAAGATTCGGAGATATTATATTTTGATTTAAAATCTATTAGTTTGTGAGTTATAAGTTCGTATTCGTTTGCTAATTCTCGTTCTTTATTGGGCGTATCATCAATTTGTTTCTTTTCCTCTTCTGATTTTTCTTTTAACTTTTTCCACTGGTCAAACAATTTATTAAGTTCCCCCCTTTTTTCTAATAGAATAAAATCGAGTACCAAATTTTTTTCTTTTTTATTCTTTTCAAACACTCCAATTCCTTCTTTTATTTTTTCTAAATCATCAATAATCTGTACAAAATTCTCTGCCGCTGCTTCACTTTTTATAAATTTTGTATCATAAAAATGTTGAGCATTATTTTTTAATTTTTCTTTATTAAATCCTTCCGTGAAGATAGCTTGAATCTTATTAAGAGAACTAATCTTGTCATTGCAATCTTTTTGATATTCTTTTTTTAGTTCTTTTGTATGCAAAGCCAACGATTTTATTTTTTCAGCAAAATCATCAAGTTGTGTGTTGACTTGTTTAGTTTCGATTTCCTTGTCTTTTTGGAGGTTTCTTTCTTCGTTTTCTTCTTTTATCATATCATGTATTACGTCTATGACTTCAGGAATATCATGTATTTTTTCCATTTGTAGTGAGATTTCCGACTGTTGTTTTTCAATTTCAGCAACAAGATTTTTAGCTTCTTCAAATTTTTGAACCTCTTCATCATTAGCTCTACCTGACTCATTAATTTTTTGATAAAAATCAAGTACCTTCTGGGCAGAAGTAAATAACTCTTTTAGAGTTTTTAATTCACTAATAAAAATTTCTCTTTGTGAAACTTTCTTTTTTATATACTCTTCTTTTTGAGTATTAAATACTAGCATTTTTTGCTTCAAGTTCTCTAGATTATCTTTGATATTATCAAAATCTTGAGGTTCGGTTTCTTTCATAATTTTTATTTAATTAAACTGTGGATAAAATCGACTACTTGATTATATCACTTTAATATAGGATGTAAAGAGCAAATAAAAAAAGCCCCAAGCGGGGCTTTTTTTATTGATTAGGTTAGATGTTACGCACGTTGTACGTTTGTAGCATTTAATCCCTTTGGGGATTCCTCTGTTTCAAAAGAAACAGCGTCGCCTTCATGCAATTCGTCGAAAGTTACTCCGACTAGGGAATTACTATGAAAGAATAAATCTTTCTGTAGTCCTTCACCTGTGATGAAACCGAAACCTTTATCAGTGAGTCTTTTTATTGTACCAGTCATTGATTTTTTTTGTTAAGTTGTTAAATACAAATAGATTTACCCCCACACCTATTTTTATGATATTGAATACAATGTGCCAAAGGCACGTCATAAAGATAAGTGTGGGGGTGTACTTTAGAAATCGACTCTTTTCGCACCTACTTTGTCTATTAAGTATAGTATATTACATCCAATTTGTCAATACTTTTTATTGTGGCTGCAACATTGAGCTTAAAAATAAGGTTAATTCTTCTCCTTTTATCTCGCGAATCGCACCCGGTTTAAAATTGCCTAATTTTATGTTCATTATTCTTTCACGTTTTAAATCAGCCACTTCTTGAAAAAGACTTGAACACATCCTGCGAATTTGGTGTTTTTTACCCTCGGTTAAAATTACCCTGAAAGAGAAAGTATCTATTATTTTTACTTTACATTTTTTTGTGACGTAGCCCTCAACCCCGTTAGAAGCCGCCCTCCCGAACACGGGAGTGCTTCGGTCACCTCGGGGCGACCTGCTTCTAACGGGGTCAATATTTACCCCAGCTTCCATTTTTTGTTTGAAGTTTGAGCGTAATTTTTCTTTTGTTTTCACAACATATTCTTTTTCGTGAGAATATTTTGGATTTAGTAATTGATCGGTAATGCGTCCATCATTTGTTAGAATCATAAGCCCATGAGAATTTTTATCCAATCTACCAAGAGGGAAGAGATCTGCTCGTGGAGAATTAGTTTCAACACCGATTGGTTTGTTGTAAGCAAAATAAAGATATTCTTTTGCTTTCACGCCTTTTATTTCTACTTTGTCATTTTCATTTACTTTGTCGCCGAGCACAGCCAATTTACCATTGATAAAAACTTTCTTATTTTTTATCAACTCATCAGCTCCCCTACGAGTAGAGATTTTTTTTAGAGCCAAGTATTTATTTATCCGTACACCAATTTTGATATTGCTTTTTTTGTTCTGCCCTAAATCTGTTGCATTAATTTTATTTTTCATGAGATATTATATTTAATGTTTGAAATTATTGAAAAAGCAGAACGATATCAAGATTGGTGTTCGGATTTATACGCATTGGATAGAGAAATCCCATTTAACTATTTGTTGTTGTCTTTGAGATAGTGGTTGTATTAGTTCCATTTCCATAACCATAACTATGGTACGCTTTTCTAGCAGCAAGAACAAGTAGCACGATAAGCAAAATAAGTAGAAGCCATCCCAATAGAGAATTTGGTAAGAAACCATCACTTCCAAATAAGAAAGCTAATGCTCCTAGTTGAACTGTTTCTTTTTCTGTTGGTGTTGTTGTTGGTTCGCTCCAAACTTGAGCGGAAACATTGGCGGTTACTGATTGAGGAAAGCCAGAAGGATCAACATAAGAGAGAATTGCAGGGAAGTTCAAACTTGTTCCAGCAGGAATATTATCTCGTACTCGTACTCTTACTGTTGTCACACCTTCACCATTTGCTCTGAGTGTTCCCAGGTTAAAGATTAGAGTATTGCCGGACCTGGTTGGGCTGCTTGGATTAGAAAACATATAATCTACTTCATAAGGAAGGTCCATTCGCAAAGTAAGATTAGTAATTGCCCCAGTGCCGATGTTTTGATAACTTACAGTGTAATTAATTTCATCTCCCGGTTTTGGTCTAGTATTGTCTATAGTAGGAACAATCGGTTGATTACGATCTACAGAAGAAGTGATGAGCACCAGTGAAGTTGGAGCAGGTGGTGTTGGTGGGTTTATAATTTGCCCGCGAACATTTACTGTTACAGAGTCGGTAGAAGATCCGACATTATTGTTACAAGTAATTGTATAAGTTCTACCTGAAGTTAATGAACCGGTGTAAAAACTACCTGGGCCGATACTTTTTGTTCCTGCCCATCCGATAGACCCGTTACTTGCAGAACAAGAGGTTGTGTTTACAGTACCCCAACGAATAGAAGTAGCACCGTTGTAAGCTAGATTTGTTGAATCTGCATAGATGACTACAGTTGGTTGATTATTAACTGGGGGAGGAATTATTTGTCTGTTTGGATATATCGTCAATGAATCAGTCGCTGAGCCGTTGTTATTTCTACAAGTGATATAGAAAGTTGTATTACGAATTAAAGGCCCAGTATAAAAACTACCGGACAGATTTTTACTTCCAGACCAGCTATTAATTCCACCACTTGCGCTACAAGAAGTCGCGTCATTTGAATACCAACGAACATAAGTTGAACCGTTGTAAGTTGGATTTGCATTATCTACAGTTAAATCTACGGTTGGTCTTTGATCGTTGTTGTTTTCATCATCCACATATACTGTCACAGAATCGTCTTCAGAATCGCCATTATTGTCGTAGCAGGTAATGCGGTAAGTTGTTGTATTAGTTAATCTTCCGGTATAAAAACTACCAGAAATACTTTTACTGCCAGACCAACCATTGGTCCCACTGCTTGCTCTACAATAATCTGCATCGTTTGAAGACCAACGAACCGTAGTACTGTCATCGTAATCTACTCTTGAGTCATCAACTCTCAAATTGACACTTATATTCCCATTTGAATTATTATCATCCACATTTACTGTTACTGAATCATAAGCAGGTGTTGTGCCACTAGCACCATAACAAGTGATATTGTAGGTAGTCGTATTTGTTAATGCTCCAGTATTCCATGATCCTGAAATGCCTACATTTCCATACCAATAATTAGAGGCACCACTAGCGGAACATGAGGTTGCATTAGTTGCATTCCAACGAAGAGTTGTGCTTCCATTATAAGTTACATTTGTATTATCTGCGGTTAAACGAACAGAAGGATTGGGATTAGATACAGCAGTAAAACTAGCACTGACCGTACAATTGGAAGTAATATTTCCAGTATAATATGTACTTCCAGACAAATAGCCACCACAGCCAGAAGCTGAACCTACTGAATATCCAGAACCCGGAATTAAATTAAAACTAGTAGTGTTACCTGAGGTAACTATTCTGGAAGTAGGAGAGAAACTACCATTACCACTGGTAACATTTGTGCTGACAGTGTAGGTTCTTGGAGGATATCTACAAGGAAGCGCTCCACCGTAATTTGTTGCACTTGGATCTTGGCAAGTTGTTGGTGAATATGTACATGGCAACCTTCCTCCATAATTATTAGCATTTGGATCCTGACAGGTTGCGGCTTGGACATTTACTGTGACTGAATCATTAGCAGGTGTTGTGCCATTAGCACCGTAACAAGTGATTGAATAGGTAGTAGTAGAAGTAGGAGAAACAGCTTTCGTACCAGAAATTGTATTACTTGTAGTCCAAGAAGCACTACAAGAAGTAGCATTATTTGAGTTCCAAGCAAGAATTGATGTTCCTCCATATGGAATACTTGTTGGATTTGCGGTTAAATCGACAGTAGGATTTGGAATTTGGTTAGCAGTAAAATTACCACTAACCGTACAATCAGAAGTTATTGCTCCAGTAGTATATGTATTTCCAGACAAAAATCCATTACAACCGGAAGCTGAACCTATGGAATATCCGGAACTAGGAATTAAATTAAAGCTAGTAGTATTACCTGAGGTAACTATTCTGGAAGTAGGAGAGAAACTACCATTACCACTGGTAACATTTGTGCTGACGGTGTAAGTTTGAGCTTGGCAGGTGAGGGTTGTGAAAAATTCTGTGGTGGCAGGCCAAACTTCACCATCAAGCCTGATAACTAATCTGTAATAATAAGTGGTGTTCTGTTGGAGGTTTGTTAAGTTATAACTGACAGTTCTTTCATTAGTGCCTGAAATAGAATAATTTCCAACTCTATTTCCTCCTCCATTCTGAACAGTAGATCTATTTGTTCCCCATTCAAACCATGCTTCTACGTTTCTGCCGTTTGGTTGAATTGTTCCATAGATTACTGCACTATCACAAGTTATATCAGAAGTTCTAGCGGAAACGGTATTAAAACTGGCAAAAAGCCCAACGAGAGCTAAGATACTTAATATTGTTAATTTTATTTTTTTATTCATATATTTTCGATTCAATTAATAATTTTTTTAACTCTTCAAAAGCATCCACATATTATACTCCAATTTAATAAATATGTCAATATCTTTGAAGAGATGTGGAAGATGTTTATAAAACAGAGCTTCCACGGAAATTTTACTTTTATAACCAGAAAATCAAATAATAGGAGATAAATCCTAGGATAACACCAATTACTGCGCCAGTGAGATTAAATTTTTGGGAAATTGTTTCTATGATCTTCATTTCGTCAGGAGTTTGTTGTTTTGTTCCTCCTTCAGTCCAAAATGAAACTCCATGAATTATTTTTATCTCCTGGTTGGTTTCGTCAATTTTGAAACCAAAACCTCCAATTAATCCTCCAGTCAGCATAAACGTTCCTGCCCCGACAGTGTTACCTGTTGTCCATTCGGGAGAGAGAGGGTTAGATGTTGTTAAGGAAGCGTTGTTATTTTTTATTGCTTCGCTTAACATGAATCTCAATTCAAGAAAGCTACCAGAGTAATCTCTTTTAAGAAGTTCATCTACTCCTCTCTGGAGATTATCTAACTTACCTTCAAGCCTGGATAACATTTTTTCACAAGCGTTTTCATAACTATCTGGAGTTTCAAAAAAAATTATTTTTCCGCGGGGTTTCCAACTTGTTAAAACTTCATTTCCACATATCGCTACCCATTTAGCAATAAGTGTTTTTTGATCAACAATGACAAGAACACCAGCAGGTAAAAAATTTGTTGATTGACTATTATTTGCTCCCCCAATTGTAATCGTAGGAGAATTATGAGACAAAACAATTCCTACTTCAGTTTTCCAATCAGGCATTCTCGAGGGGTTTTGGGGATTTGTATTCAATTTGAATTGTGCCATTATTGGCATTGAAAACAAATAAATACAAAGGAAAATAGCTAGCTTTTTCATCTTACCATCCTATTATTTTTGTTAGTTTTGTGATATGAAAAAATAAAATCTTTTTAAAGCCTTATTTTTATTACCTCATATCACAAAACTAATCTTTTTTGAAGAACTTTTTATACTTTATTAGTATATCACCTTATGGAAAAATGTCAAGGGATAGTGAATTGGTTCAATAGCTTGGACGGACGGAGGGAATGTTATAGATATTTGTAACATTTTACCGAGCTGATGCATTATACTTAATGTAGTCGCGATTTATGTTTATAATTAAACAATGCCGTTAAGTAAAGACAACATTAGTGAACTGTGGGATGACATAACCCCAAAATTATATGGTTATCTTGTAAATGTTCTTCATGATCGAAATTTAGCCGAAGATATTT